>Ga0134128_10000596_pt1 | contig 49509 bp, 45 predicted proteins | sample KB31754_FD_96462 | JGI IMG/M metagenome (GOLD analysis project Ga0134128, IMG submission 96462) | Terrestrial soil microbial communities with excess Nitrogen fertilizer from Kellogg Biological Station, Michigan, USA - KB3-175-4 | ecosystem: Environmental > Terrestrial > Soil > Unclassified ... | reverse complement strand
TGCATGTATCTGTCCCATACTTTTTTTTATGAAATTACAAAAGGCCGGATACCGTCAAAATAAATCTATTCACCGTTCCACAATGTTTCACGCGGTGGGCGAGCCTTTAGCTTGCGGTGAACGAGCTCTTAGGCTTGCGGTAGAGGCGTAGCTTCATCGTCGGGGGGAAGGGTAAAGGTAAAGGTGCTGCCTTTGCCGGGAAGACTGTCGATCTGCAGCGTGCCGCCGTTGACGTTGATGAACTCTTTGCAGAGCATCAGGCCGAGACCGGTGCCTGCTTCGCCTGCCGTTCCTTTAGTCGAATAAAAATTGCTCTCGCGGATCTTTTCGAGGGCTTCGGCAGAGATGCCGGTGCCCGTATCGTGGACGGATAGCGATACACCGTTTTGGGTGCGGTGGGTGCCTACTTCGATGGCGCCGTTCTCCGGCGTATACTTGATGGCGTTAGATAAAAGGTTGCGGAGGATGAGGTGGATCATATCGCGATCGGCATAGGCTATCGCCGAGACATCGGCCTTCAGGGTCACGCGGACGGATTTGGCGTCTGCCTGTAGCCGAAGGAGCCGGATCACCTCTGTCGCCAATTCCGACGCATCGATCGGCTGCGGTTTCACCGTATAGGCCTGCATCTGGCTGCGGGCCCAGTGCAATACGTTCTCCATGAGGTTGGTGGTATGGTCCAGCTCGCCGACGACCTCGGGCACCATCTCTTTGATCTCGCTCGCGGGCAGATCGTATTGCTGCATATTGCGGAAGAGATTGCGCAGGGCGTAGATGGGGGATTTGAGGTCATGTGCGATGATGGAGAACAGTCGGTTCTTGAACGCGTTGAGCTGCGTCAGCTCATCGGTTTGTTTTTGCAGCAGGATGCCCTTCTCATAGATGACTTCTTTTTGCTGCAGGATGCTTTGCTGGTAGCCGGCATTCTCCTTTTTGATCAGGAAAAGGCCATAGAAGATCAGCGCGAGCGTCAGGAGCTGGTTGAATACATAGAAGACGATATTGGCGGTGGCCAGCTCATACGTATAATTTTTGCAGAGACCCGCCAGCACGAAATAGCTCACCATGGACATGCCGAGGGTGAAGAGCATCTGGCTGATGTCCTGGATAAAAAACACGGAGAGGATGCCGGTGAGTATAAATGACAGCTCGACACCCATGTTGATCCCCCAGATATAGACGATGCCGGTGGTCAGGGTATAGAGTATGAAATAGGCGATCTTGGCGAGATCGTATTGACGACGGGCATTGAGTGTCAGGACCAGGGCATTGATGATCGCAGGCAGGCAGGCGACGATCCACACGGTAGGTGGAAAATGCCGGGTGCTGAGGGCGCCGCCGATGGGTACGATAAAACCCGCGACGAGCTGGAGAAAGTTGAGCTGGTTGAAGATGCGCAGCTTTCTTTTCTCATAGTCGTCCATCTCGGTGGTGAGTCCGAGTCCTTTGATGCGTTCGAAAGATTGTGAAGAGGCGTTGCCGGCGGCCTGAATTTTCCCTTGCCAGTCGGTTACGGTACCGAAGGGCTTCACTCGTCCGTGGAAGAACGTTGGTCGTTGACGTAGGATCTTCATTCAGGTTGGATGGGACGACAAAGTAGACATATTATTTCACAAACACAAGGGGGACAACAAAATAAATGCCCAACAAACCAAATGCCCGAACCGTTGTTAGGGCAAAAAAAAACGATCTCAGATGCAAAAAAGACAAGTAGGCCGGAGTACGTTGCAGGTGGCGCCGCTGATGTTCGGCGGAAATGTATTCGGCTGGACCGTCGACGAGGCGACCTCTTTCAAGCTATTGGACGCCTTTGTTTTCGCGGGTTTCAACTTCATTGATACGGCGGACGTCTATAGCCGGTGGGCGCCGGGGAACCAGGGAGGCGAGTCGGAGACCATCATCGGGAAATGGATGAAGACGCGGGGCAGCCGGGACAAGGTGATCGTGGCTACGAAGGTGGGTGGAGATATGACGGGCCGGGGTGAAAAAGATATCAGCAGGAAATGGATATTGGAAGAAGTGGAGAATAGCTTGCGCCGGCTGCAGACCGATCATATCGATCTCTATCAAACGCATTGGGACATCGAGACGATACCCGTGGAGGAACCCCTGGAGGCTTATGCAGAGTTGGTGAAGACAGGGAAGGTCCGGTTCATCGGTGCCAGCAATTTCGCTCCGGCACGTTTGAAGGCAGCACTGGAGGCCAGCGCGAAACATGGGTATCCGCGCTATGAAAGTCTTCAGCCGCACTATAACCTGGTAGAGCGGGAGCGATTCGAAAAGGAGCTGGAGCCGTTGTGTTTGGAGAACCAGCTCGGGGTGATCAATTATTATTCGCTGGCAGCGGGTTTTCTCACGGGTAAGTACCGGAGCGAAAGCGATCTGGGCAAGAGCACACGTGGCGCGGGTGCAAAAAAATACCTGAACCACCGGGGGCTGAAGGTGCTGGCAGCGCTGGATGCCGTTGCGGAGGAATATCATTCGACGCCCGCCGCGGTGGCAATCGCATGGCTGATCGCGCGACCCGGTGTGACGGCGCCGATCGCCAGCGCCACTTCGATAGGTCAGCTGGATTCGCTCATCGCTGCCACAAAGCTTGAGCTGAGCAGGGACGCTATCGGGCGGCTGGACGCGGCCAGCGCGTGGAAATAGATCGGGCGATCGCGCGCCAGGGAGCCCGCGGCCGTTATCTCGTCAGATAGAGATCGAAGGTGTCGCCGCGCAGACCGAGACGCATGGCTTCGAGCGCGATCACTTCCTGCGGGGCAATGTTCCCGAGATTGGCATTCGCGCCGACGAGCTTGAGAAAATAGAGCTGCTGGTCTTTTCTCGGGGCTTCCCAGAGGATCTTTTCGGCGGGGACCTTGGTGAGGATCTCCTGCACGAGGCCCTCGCGGACCTCACCGGAGTCCCGATAGAGGCCTACGGTACCCGTTTCCCGCGCTTCGGCGACGATATACGAAGCGCCGGCGTCGAGCTCGGTCTGCATCAATTTGATCCACTGATACGGTGGGGTGATGTGTTCGCGGTCCTTATCCTTGGAACCCACCTCGCTGAGCACAGTCCCGTATTTCGCCAACTTTTCTATATAACCGCATTTCTCCTCATGCGAGATGTCGATGGAGCCATCGGACATTTCTATCCAGGTGATATTGTATTCTTTCAGTAGACGGAGATAGTCGTCGAACTGGTTACGGACGATATACGCTTCCAGCAGGAGCCCGCCGAAATACACGGGGATGCCGGCGTCCTGCAGCAGTTGGATCTTTTCGTGTAACCCTGAGGACAGAAGCGGCGTGCCAAAGGCAAGTTTCACCAGATCTACATGCGGCCACGCACCACTCACCAGATTGTGGGCTTCGCCTACGCTAAGGCCCTTGTCCTGGATCATGGTCAGCCCATGTTTCCGGGGTTTGGCGGTCCGATCAGGAAGTTGAGAAAGATTGAAATTCATGCCCGCAAGTTAGGGATGCCGGATGAGATTGCCTAAAAGGGAGGACCGCTCATGTTTGTGATATTTTCCGTATATTACATGGAAATCGTTTGCCATATGGCGCAGATGGATGCCAAACAGGCGGAAAAGATCTCCAAGGCTCTTTCCGATCCTACTCGCCTCAAAATACTGAGCGAGATCAAAAAAAAGCATGACTGGCTATACTGTGTAGACCTCTATGACAACATCAATCTGGCCCAACCTTCCATCTGTCACCATCTGAAACAGCTAACCGAAACCTCGATCATTTTACCGGAAAAAGAAGGCCGGAATATCAAGTATACGATGAATAACGAGGTCATCGATGAATACATCGGATTTTTGCAGGGACTGAAAAAATAGGAGCGCCGCCTGCGCGCAATGCGCTTTTCGGTGAACGGCAGAGCGCTTTTTTCGGCGAACGGCAGGATGTGCTCGGCGAACGGCAGAAAAAATCCATCGAAATTCTTCAATGTTTCGTATCTTAGCAATGTCTAAGGGCTAACGAGCCCTTTTATAGGAATAGATAGATCGAAAAAAATCAATGTTTAACCAAAAGAGTGTGTTATGAATCAGTTTTGTCTTAACTGCGAAGATACCTTCTCTTCGCCCCTCCTCAAGGAGAGAAACAAGAGCCTCGGGCGGAATTTTCTTTACACCATGCTGGCGTTTGCCACATTGTGCGTCGTCTCGTACTTAATTGCAGGATAATCGCCGGCGTGTGGCGCCTTATTTAATCGCCGGATCTCCCAATCCGTAGCATATTTTAATCATTTAGTAATCTGCTGTGTCGGCATTAGGGCTAGTTTTGTCCTATGTCCGACACCAGAAGAGATTTTTTGAAAAAAGCCGCCCTGCTAGGCGGCGCAGCCAGTCTATCCCAGCTATTGCCCGAATCGATCCAGCGTGCGCTGGCGATCAACCCTGCCGAAGGCAGTACCTGGCGCGATGCCGAACACATCGTGATCCTCATGCAGGAGAACCGGAGTTTCGACCACGCGCTGGGCACGCTTCGCGGCGTTCGGGGCTACAACGATCCCCGGATCATCGAACTTCCCAACCGTAATCTCGTTTGGCTGCAAAGCAACACCGAAGGCCAGACCTATGCCCCCTTTCATTTAGATATTAAAAATACCAAAGCCACCTGGATGGACTCGCTCCCGCATTCCTGGGCCAACCAGACAAACGCGCGGAACGATGGCAAATACGATCAATGGCTGAATGTCAAACGCAACAGCATAGCCGAATATTCGCACATGCCCCTGACGATGGGTTTTCATACACGCGAAGACCTGCCGTTCTATTATGCATTAGCAGATGCCTTCACCGTATGCGATCAGAATTTCTGCAGCGCACTCACGGGCACGAATCCTAACCGGCTTCACTTCTGGACGGGGACGGTGCGGCCCGAACAAAATGAGAACTCCCGGGCACATGTATGGAACGACGATATGGACTATGGCACGCTCAACTGGAAGACCTTTCCGGAACGGCTGGAGGAGCATGGCATCTCGTGGAAATGTTACCAGAACGAGGTGGCGATCGATACCGGTCTTCGCGGTGAAGAGGATCCCTGGCTTTCGAATTTTCAGGATAATCCATTGGAGTTTTTTAATCAGTACAACATTCATCTCTATCCGCGGCATGTCGAAGAGTTGAAGATGCAACAGTCCGCACTGCAGGAGGAGATCGACACGTTGCAAAAACAGATCGCCGCCTTACCCGCAGGCGATGCGCATATCGATCATCTCCGAAAGAACCTGCACGAGAAACAGGAAGAGCTGGACAAGCTGAAGACACAGCCGGCACTGGCCGCGGGCGGAAGCCTCGATGAACTGTCGGCTTTCGCGCAGAACCTTCACCGGAAGGCATTCGATACCAACACCGGCGACCCGGACCACCGGGTGCTGGAGGACCTGGTCTATGACGACAATGGCATCCAGCGGACGATGAAAGCGCCCAAAGGGGACGTGCTGCATTCGTTCCGGCAGGATGTACTGACGGGCAAACTGCCGATGGTCTCCTGGCTTTCCGCACCGGAGAACTACAGCGATCATCCGAGTGCGCCATGGTATGGCGCCTGGTATGTGAGCGAGGCATTGGATATCCTGACGCAGAATCCCGAGGTCTGGAAGAAGACGATCTTCATCCTGGCTTATGATGAGAACGACGGGTATTTTGACCATGTGCCGCCCTTTACCGCGCCGAACCCTCACCGGACGGATACCGGCAAGGTGTCTCAAGGGATCGATACCCGGGTGGACTATATCACGGAAGCGCAGGAGAAAGAGCGGAATGGTTTTCCCGAGCCCTTCGACCGGGAGGGTCCGATCGGTCTGGGCTTCCGCGTGCCGCTGATGATCGCCTCCCCCTGGACGCGCGGCGGCTATGTCAACTCGCAGGTGTTCGATCATACGTCGACGCTGCAGTTCCTCGAACTGTTCCTGCACGAAAAGACGGGCGCCGCCATCCGTGAGACGAATATATCCCCCTGGCGCCGGCTGGTTTGCGGCGACCTCACCAGCGTCTTTCACACCTATCACGGTGAACCGGTCCGGCAGCCCGCCTTCGTGAACAAAGACGCCAATCTGGAAGACATCAACAAGGCAAAATATAAAAAGCTGCCCGACGATTTCAAGGCCCTAAGCCCGGAGGAGATCGCGGTCTTCAACAAGCGCCCGCAGGATTCACCCTATGTCACGCGGCAGGAGCCGGGGAGCCGGCCTTCCTGTGCGTTACCGTATTGCATGCATGTCCATGGGACTTTAAGCGGGGATAAAAAGGGGTTCGAGCTGCGCATGGCGAGTGACGACAAGGTGTTTGGCGCCGTGACGGCGGGGGCTCCCTTCAATGTCTATGCGCCGGGTAACTATGCGGTCGCGGGCAGGCCGGGGCAAATGGAGCCCTTACGCACCTGGGCCTATGGGGTGAAGGCAGGGGATGAGATCACCGACGTGTGGCCGCTAGCCGAATTCGAAGGTGGCCGCTATCATCTCCGGGTTTACGGACCCAACGGGTTCTACCGCGAGTTTGCCGGCGACGCGAACGATCCGGCACTCGGCGTCGAGCTCTATTATGAGACCACCGGTTCGCGGCTCACGGGCGATGCGGGACTACGGCTCAAGAATAACGGCGCCGCCTGTTCGGTAAAGCTCACCGATCATTCGTATGGCGCCGTCTATCCACCGAGGCATATGGGGGCGGGCGAGACGGCGACGATCCTGCTTCCGCTCGGGAAGAGTCATGGGTGGTATGATGTCACCGTGCAGGTCGGGAGTTTCCGGCAGCGGTTTGCCGGCAGGGTAGAGACGGGGAAGGACAGCATCAGCGATCCCGCGATGGCCTAACGGACGCCTGGCGCAGCGGACACCCACTGTATCGAAATAGGACAGTATTGTGTCGAACGGTATAGGTTAAGTTGCTGCAATGTAATAGTTTAGTGATCTGGCATCGGTTTTACAGTTCGGAAGCTAACTAACATGAGGCAACTATGATCTTCAATTATTTCAAGATAGCCTGGCGCAATATGATGAAGAGCAAGGCTTTTTCCTTTATCAATATCTTCGGCCTGGCGGCGGGGCTGGCCTGCTGCATGCTCATCAGCGTTTATCTCCTCTACGAAGTAAGTTACGACAGCTACCAAAGGGACGTGAAGAACATGTACCAGATGGCCACGGTCTTCGACGTACAGGGCAAGACCTTTAAGCTGGCGGCCACACCAGCGCCGATGGCCAAGCAGGTAGCGCGGGATTTTCCGAACGTCCGGGAAGCGACAAGAGTACTGCCGCTTTCGATCTTCGAAGACAAGGACCTGCTGCAAAACTTTATTCCTGGAGCGGCGCCGGTATCGCTGTACGAAGACAAAGGATTTCTTGCCGACAGCAATTTCTTTGATTTCTTTAGTTATCCCTTTATAGAAGGTGATCCGAAAACGGCATTGACGCGGCCGACAACCATTGTGCTTTCCGAGGACCTGGCGCATAAACTGTTCGGAAATGGCGTGGCTTTGGGAAGGGTGGTGCATGTGACCAGCAACAACAATGGCGCTCATGATTTTGCGGTTACCGGCGTTTTTCGCCCGGTGAACGCGCCCAGCCATCTCGAAGCCAATTTCTTTTTGTCGATGACCGGCGGCGATATGGAACAGCAGATGAAGCAATCGGAGAATGATTTTGTGACGAACAACATGTTTGTCACTTATCTGAAGCTGCGGCCGGGCACCGATCCGGCCACGGTGGAGGCGAAATTCCCGGCGTTCCTCGATAAATATGCCGGCAAGGGGATGGCTGCCATGGGTATGCATAAGACACAGCTTTTGGTTCCTGTGCGGGACATCCATCTGCGGAGCGATCTGCCGGACAATATCACACCGCCGACCAGCAAGACCTCCTTGTATATCCTGGCCTCGATCGCTATTTTCACGCTGCTTATAGCCTGTATCAATTTTATGAACCTCGCCACGGCGAGGAGCGCCAAGCGGTCTTCGGAGGTAGGTATGCGTAAGGTGATGGGGGCGTTAAGGGGCGCACTGATCGGTCAGTTCCTGGGCGAATCGGTGCTCATGAGCTTCCTGGCATTCGGGCTGGCCTGGCTCCTGGCGGCTTTGTTGCTGCCCGCGTTCGGTGATCTCACGGGATTGCGGCTGAGTCTTGCATTGCCGGCGCATTTGCCGTTGCTCATCGGATTCCTGGGACTGGCCGTTGTGGCGGGCCTCATCGCCGGGGTCTATCCGGCCTTTTATCTCAGTTCGTTCCAGCCGGTCAAGGTACTCAAGGGAAAGTTTACCAATAGCCTGAGTGCAATATGGCTGCGCAAAGGGCTTGTCATTTTTCAGTTTATGATCTCGGTGATCCTGATCGTTTCGACTGTCGTGATCAACGACCAGATGCAGTTCATGCAGAACCAGGACCTGGGTTTTGATAAGGCATCGCAGATCGTAGTGCCCATGCGCGGGTCGGTGGCCAAGGCGCGGGCGCAGGCGCTCGAAAATGAGTTCATGCGCGATGGACGGGTGATCGGGGTGGGTATGACGGTATATTACCCCGGTCTGTACAACGCCAGCGACTACCTCCTATATCGTGACGGCGACAATCCGCAGACCGCGCAGCGGACGCGAATGGATTACGTCGACTATAATTATATGTCGACCATCGGGATCAAAGCGGTGGCAGGAAGGCTTTTTTCCAGAGATTTTCCGGGCGATACGCTGAACCGGATCGTACTCAATGAGTCGGCTGTCAAGGCCATGGGTTTTGCCAGTCCCCAGCAGGCGATCGGTCGTAAGGTCGACGGCGATTTCAGGAGCAACCACACGGAATACGAGGTGGTAGGGGTCGTGCACGATTTTCATTTCGAAGGCCTTCGATTGCCCATTACGCCTTATGGCTTGATATTGGCTCCGGGTTTCGGGAATTATCTCGTCGTGCATACCCGGCCCGGTTCGCCCGCGTCATTGTTGACGGCGTTGGAGACGGCGTGGCATAAGATCGATCCCAACGAGCCGTTCGAATATTCCTTCCTGGATCAGGATTTTCAGAAAAATTATATAGCCGAACAGCGGCTGTCGGCGCTGATCCGGTATTTCACGGTGATGGCTATCCTTATATCGTGTCTGGGATTGTTCGGGCTGGCTTCCTTCAGCGCCGAACAGCGCATCCGCGAGATCGGAATCCGGAAGGTTTTGGGCGCCAGCGTGGGCGGGATCGTCATGATGCTCTCCAAAGACTTCCTCATTTTGGTCTCCTGGGGCATGATAGCCGCCTGTCCGGTGGCCTGGATCATCATGCACAAATGGCTGGAAGGTTTTGCCTATAGGACGTCGATCTCCTGGACGGTTTTTGCCATCACCTTTTTCAGCACATTGGCGATCACGCTGATGACGATCAGCTTTCAGGCGGTGCGTGCCGCTGTAGCGAATCCCGTCAATTCAATGCGCAGTGAGTAAAATGCCCGCACCGCCCGGAGCGCAATCTAATGTCTGGCGACTATTTCGTATGTTTGCGGATGAATACAAACGATCGTTTGCCTTCGGCCGGTTTACGCTTCAGGGAGGCCATGCGGAAAGAAAACCCACTTCAAATTGTCGGAACGATCAATGCCAATCATGCGCTGCTGGCCCGGCAGGCCGGATTCAATGCGATCTACCTTTCGGGGGGTGGTGTAGCCGCCGGCTCCTTGGGCATCCCCGACCTGGGGATCACCACGTTGGAGGATGTCCTGATCGATATCCAGCGAATTACGAATGTATGTGAGCTGCCGCTGCTGGTGGATGTGGATACGGGTTTTGGCCCCAGTGCTTTTAACATCGCCCGGACCGTCAAGTCGCTGATCAGGGCGGGCGCGGCCGCCTTGCACATCGAGGACCAGGTGGGCGCCAAACGCTGCGGCCATCGTCCCGGGAAAGAGATCGTGAGCAAAGAAGAGATGGTGGACAGGCTAAAGGCCGCGGCCGATGCGCGGACGGACGAACAATTCGTGATCGGGGCCAGAACAGATGCCTTTGCCAACGAAGGTTTGGAAAAAACCCTGGACCGGGCTGCGGCCTATGCGGCTGCCGGGGCCGATTTTATCTTTGCCGAGGCCGTTCCGGAGCTTTCGGTCTATCAAAAATTTGTAGACGCCGCGGGAATCCCCGTACTGGCGAATATCACCGAATTCGGCATGATCAAAATGTATACCCTGGATGAACTGAAGGCTGCGGGCGTAGGGCTGGTGCTCTATCCGCTTAGCGCCTTCAGGGCTGCCAATAAGGCTGCGCTGAACGTGTATGCGCATATCCGTACCGACGGCACACAAAAGAATGTGCTGGATACCATGCAAACCCGGGAAGAGCTTTATCAGAGTATCGGCTATTACGATTACGAAAAAAAATTGGATAACCTATTCAAACAAAAAAAAGATGTCCAGTAACGAAGGTGTATTCAAGCCAAAGAAGTCCGTGGCCCTTTCCGGTGTCGCCGCCGGCAATACGGCGTTGTGCAGCGTTGGGAAAAGCGGAAATGACCTCCACTATCGTGGATACGATATTCTGGATCTGGCGGAGAAAGCGGAATTTGAAGAGACGGCTTATCTGTTGATCTATGGGGAACTGCCCATGGCTTCGCAACTGAAGGCCTATAAGGCGAAGTTGAAGTCTTTGCGCGGGCTGCCGCAAGTGCTGAAAAACGTATTGCAGGATATCCCCGCCACCGCGCATCCGATGGATGTCCTGCGGACCGCGGCGTCCGTGCTGGGTACGGTACAGCCCGAGAAGGATGATCACAATATCGCCGGGGCGCGCGACATCGCGGATAAGATGCTGGCTTGTTTTGGCTCGGCGTTGTTGTACTGGTATCACTATACGCATAATGGACGGGAGATCGGGGTGGAGACCGATGACGAGACCATCGGCGGACATTTCTTGCATTTGCTGCATGGGGTGAAGCCTTCGGCTTCCTGGGTGCAGGCGATGCAGGTCTCGCTGAACTTGTATGCCGAACACGAATTCAATGCCTCCACCTTTACTTCGCGCGTGATCGCGGGGACGGGTTCGGATATTTATTCGGCCGTCACCGGGGCAATAGGAGCGCTACGCGGGCCGAAACATGGCGGCGCCAATGAAGTGGCCTTCGATATCCAAAGCCGGTACGGCTCGCCCGACGCAGCGGAAACCGATATCCGGGCACGGCTGGCCAATAAAGAAGTGATCATCGGATTTGGACATCCCGTGTATACGATCTCGGATCCGCGTAATGTGGTGATAAAGAAGGTGGCTAAGACGCTTTCTGAAGAGGCCGGCGATATGCAGCTGTATAACATCGCGGAGCGGCTGGAAACTGTGCTATGGAATGAGAAGAAGATGTTTCCGAACCTGGATTGGTTCTCCGCCGTTTCATATCACCTGATGGGCGTACCGACACTGCTATTCACGCCGCTTTTTGTTATTTCACGGGTGACCGGCTGGAGCGCGCATATCATCGAACAACGGCAGGACGGGAAGATCATCCGGCCGAGCGCCAATTATATCGGACCGGAGAACAGGGATTTCGTCACTATAGATAAAAGAAAATAATGTCATCACACATTTCGAATGAACGACCGCAACCGGACAAGGTATTGGCAGATATTGCAGATTATGTACTGAACTATAAGATTAAAAACGACCTGGCGTGGAAGACGGCGCACCACTGCTTGTTAGATACCCTGGGCTGTGGACTGGAGGCGTTGACGTATCCCGCCTGCACGAAGTTGCTGGGGCCGATCGTCAAAGGGACTATTGTCCCCAACGGCGCCCGGGTGCCGGGAACCCAATTCTGTCTGGATCCCATCCAGGCGGCTTTTAACATTGGCGCGATCATCCGCTGGCTGGATTTCAACGATACCTGGCTGGCGGCCGAGTGGGGACATCCCAGTGATAATCTGGGGGGCATACTCGCTACAGCGGACTGGCTCTCTCGCACTGCTGTCGCTGCAGGCAAGCCGCCGCTGGTGATGAAAGATGTGTTAGAGGGCATGATCATGGCGCACGAGATCCAGGGGGTGCTGGCGTTGGAGAATTCGTTCAATAAGGTCGGGCTCGATCACGTGATCCTCGTGAAGGTCGCATCGACTGCCGTGGTGGGGAAGCTGCTGGGACTTACGCGTTACGAGCTGATCAATGCGATCTCGCTCGCGTTAGTAGACGGTCAATCTTTACGCACTTACCGCCATGCGCCCAATACTGGCAGCCGCAAGTCCTGGGCGGCGGGGGATGCTACCTCGCGTGCTGTCCGGCTCGCGCTGATCGCTCAAACGGGCGAGATGGGCTATCCTTCGGTCCTGACGGCTAAGACCTGGGGTTTCTATGATGTCTCGTTCAAAGGCAATGCCTTTAAATTCCAACGGGAATATGGTTCCTACGTCATGGAGAATGTGCTCTTCAAGATCTCTTTCCCCGCCGAGTTCCACTCGCAGACGGCTGTGGAAGCCGCTATGACGTTACATGGCCGGCTCTCCGCTGCAGGCAAGACGGCTGAAGACATTCGGAAGATCACCATCCGTACGCATGAGGCGGCAATCCGCATCATCGATAAAAAGGGGCCCTTGAACAATCCGGCCGACCGCGACCATTGTATCCAATACATGATCGCCGTGCCGCTGATCTTTGGCCGGCTCACGGCTGCCGACTACGAGGACAAGGTGGCCGCCGATCCGCGCATCGACATCCTGCGCGATAAAATGACCTGCGTGGAGGACCCCCAATTTACTAAAGACTACCATGATCCCGAAAAACGGTCGATCGCCAATGCATTGACGGTCGAGCTCGCCGATGGTACCGTCTTACCGGAGGTCGTTGTCGAATATCCCATCGGGCATAAACGCCGCCGCGAAGAAGGCATTCCCGAGCTGATCAGGAAATACAAGATCAACCTGGCGCGCATTTTCCCCGAAAAACAGCAGCGGGTAGTCGCTGAGGGGTCACTCGACTACGAGCGGCTGGTGAAGACGCCGGTGCACGAGTTTGTGGATCGGATGGTGATCTAAGCTATTTTTATGGATACTAACAAACTGACCAACTCGGTTGTCCGGTCCGCGTTCGAGGCCTGGCAGCGCGGGGATTCAGCGGCGTGGCTGGCGCATTTTGCCGGTCATGCGGATTTTCGGGATGATGGATATTCCAGGGATTTTCGGGATTTCTCCACGCAGGCGATCGGGCAGGCGGATTATTGATTATGGCTTCGGGAATCCCGGGATTTTTTTTATCTTTACAATAAGCTTGATAGGGTCATTTCCGCTAAAGTTAATGTTATGCAAGTCAATGAGTTAAGGTATAATCTTCTCGATAAATTGATTTCTGTCCGGGATATCAATGTTCTGCAAAAGATCAATGAGCTCATTGGCAATGTTGATCTTAATAGTCCTGTTTTCAAAGTTACCGATGGTCAAAAGCAGATGCTGATGAAAAGTGAAGAAGATATCCTCAATGGGAACATAATTTCCAATGATGATTTAAATGCCGAAGAAGACCAATGGTTAAACGGGTAGTCTGGACGAATACTGCGAAGAAAGCCAGACGAGAAATATTAGAATATTGGATAGAACATAATGGGACCAACACTTACTCGAAAAAGCTCTCACGTCTATTCAGAATAAAGGCCGCCTTGCTGCAAACGGGCCGTTACTTGGGAAAGCCCACTGATTTTAAAGACGTACGTGTTTCCCTGGTTAGTCACTTCTCTATTTTTTATAAGGTGAGGGAAGACGAAATCATTATTGTTGGTGTTTAGGATAATCGGAGAAACCCAGATGATCTCCGGAAAAATCTTGAGCTTTAACTAAAGCCTATGGCGCACAAACGAAAAGGCCAACTCTCCGTTTCAGGTGAATGGGCCAAACATCTTCGGAAATACTTGCGCAGGCAGTTCTGGAATGGCGAGCGAAAGCCGGGAAGAAATTGACCCGGTATGAACTCCGCGACTGAGGCTTGCAGTCTCGGCGCCGGACCGTGGGGATGGGGCGCTCGGCAATCATTCCGAACGCAGCGTCTTCACGGGATTCGACAACGCGGCGTGGATCGCATGGTAGCTCACTGTCCCTACGGCGATGAGGAGCGCGGTCACACCGGCCAGCGCGAACACCCACCAGGCGAGGGCAACCCGGTACGCATAGTTTTGTATCCACTGGTGGAGCGCCAGCCAGGCCAGCGGCCAGGCGATCACATTGGCGATCAGCACCAGCCCGATAAAATGTTTGGTGAGCAGGAAGACGACGTCGTTTACCGAGGCGCCGAGGATCTTGCGGATGCCGATCTCCTTGGTCCGCTTCTCCGTAGAGAAGGAGGCCAATCCGAACAGCCCGAGACAGGAGATGAGGATCGCGAGGCCGGCCATGATCGCCACCAGCTGCGAGACCCGGGTATCGGTTCGGTAGAGCTCCCGGAAATGATCGTCCAGGAACTCGTAGCTGAAAGGGTACTCCGGTAAAATCTTTTTCCAGCTGGACTCGAGGAACGCGACGGCCTGCCTGGCCTGCCTCCCATTGATCTTCACCGAAAGCATGCCGAAAGAACTTGCGCCCTGGTTGAGCAGGAACATCGGTTCGATCTTATAATGAAGCGAATTGAAATTGAAGTCCCTGGAAATGCCGACGATCCGGCCCAGGGTGTCGCCTCCGAAATGTTTGCCGATCAATGACGCTAAAGGCGCCTTCGGTTTGTCCTCCAGTAACTTTCTGGCCAGGGTCTCATTGACGATGAATTCGTTGTTGAACGCCGATCGGTCGCCCGAGAAATTGCGACCCGCTTCCAATGGGATCTTGTACACCGTTAGATAATCGGGGTCTACGAATATCCCGCTGGTGAATAGCACACGCATCGGGCCATCGCCCGGCCAAAACCCGAATCCCAGCGTTGCCAGCGGACCACCTAAATGATCCTGCGCCCCGGTAACGCCGGTGACCAGCGGGCTCCCGGATAATTCATCTTTCAGCAAGGCATATTTCCACGAGGTAATGCCATGCAGCGGTATGGTAACGATCTCGTCGCGGTCAAAGCCGGGGTCTTGCGTCATGATATAATTCACCTCTCGGAAAATAAGGACAGTAGCAATGATCAGAAAAATGGCGCTGGTGAATTGCGCTACCACCAGGATATTCCGGAAACTGCCTCTGTTCTTGCCGGTATCGCTGCCCCCTTTCAACACCATAACCGGCCGGAAAGAGGAGAGATAAATGGCCGGGTATAGACCCGATAAGATCCCCAACAGAACCGTTCCCAGGAACACTCCCGTCAGCACACCGGGATGCACGGAGAGCAGTGGGCTGAGATCCCGCCCGCTGAACTTATCGATATGGGGCAGTACCAGGCTCACCATTCCCAGCGCAACGACCAGCGCGATCATCGATAACAGCACCGACTCGACGAGGAACTGGATGCCCAGCTGGGAACGCAGGGCGCCGATGGTTTTACGGATGCCCACTTCTTTGGCTCTTTCGGCGCTCTGGGCAGTGGCCAGGTTCATGAAATTAATACAGGCGATGAGCAGCACGAGGAGGCCGATAGCCATGAAAATGCCGGTATAACGCTTATCGAATTTCTGGAAATTGACATCGGCATCTTCGATATCGACGGAACCGGCATGGACGTCCCTTAATGACTGGAGGAACAGCTCATAATGGATGTCCTTGTTCCCGACCCCATGTTTTACCAGGTAGGCGGGGAATTGCTTCTCCAGCGCCGCCACATCGGTATGGGGTGCGAGCTCCAGATAGGTGGCTACCGTACCCTCCCCCCGGGTCATCCAGGAAGGTTTATAGACCGTGCTATAGGATTGCAGCGCCTCGAATTGAAATTGGGAGTTGGCAGGCACATCCTTCAGGATGCCCGTCACCGTATAAAGCAGGGTGTCTCCCCCGAAATGCGAAACAGTCTTGCCGATGGGGTCCGCAATGCCGAATAATTGTCGCGCGGCAGATTGCGTAAGAACGATGCTGTTGGGCTTTTGCAGCACGGTTTGCCGGTCTCCCTCGACGAGCGGGAAGTCGAACATCCCGAGAAAGGACGTATCCACGAAAAAGGTGCGGGGATAGAACACTCTTTTCTCGCCATAGGTCAGCTCATACTGGCTATTTACGTCTACCCGGGTGTAGTCGAAGATTTCGGGGAATTGGTCCTTCAAACCAGGGCCCATCGAAAATGGGATGATGGCGGATTTCTGCGAGACGCCCGTGGCGGTAAATTTCGCCGTTTCGTCGAGCCGGTAGAGACTCTTGTGATGCATGCTGTCGAAACTCTTTTCATAGAATACGAACAGCAGGATCACGACACAGGCGGCCATACCGGTGGCGAGCCCGAAGATATTCAGGAGGCTGAATGTCTTGTTCCGATGCAGGTTGCGGAAGGCCGACCTGAGGTAGATCTTAAGCATGATCTTTCGGCACCAGAATGTATGCCAGCTTCCGTGGGTGCTGACAGGCAACTACTTGCAATTCTCCTTTATCGCAGCATGTATGCTTTCGATACAGGTATTGTACGGCTCCCGAGCGGCCCGCGATCTACCGGTTGCTGTCCTTTTGCTGCTCCTGCTGTTGTTTTTCGGCTTCTTCCTCCTTCTTCTTCTTTTCGCGTTCCTTCTTTTTGAAGAAACCACGGAGCAGGAAGTTGTGTTGGGCGGCTTCCATGTTCTCGTCGAGCTTTTTGCTGCCCGACTTGAGGTTCTTCACAGTCGAGCTGATGTTTTCCGAGAGAGTAGTGTCGCGGAGCAGCCTGCCGAGCGCGCCTTTACCGTTGTTGATGCGGTTGGAGATATCGGCGAGGTTGCTGGTGATGATCGCGGCGTTATCGGCGGAGGCTTTCAGGCTGCTCATGATGGCATCGGTCTCGATGGGTTTGAGCGAACTCAGGGAGTCGCCGTCCGTGACGATGGCGGTATTGGGATTGCCGGCAGTGATGGTGATGACCTTGTCGCCCATGAGGCCATCGGAAGTGATACTGGCCTTGGCGTCCTTTTTGATGAACCGCTGCACTTTCTTTTGGATGATCATGTCGACCTGCACGGTGGTGTCGGTGACCAGCCCGATGTCGTCGACGGTGCCGACGTCGATGCCACCTAAACGCACATTGCTGCCGGGTTTGAGACCGCTCACCGAGTTGAACTCGGCCTCGAGATGCAGCACCGATCCGAATCTGTTCTTTTCTTTCCCGATATAGTAGATGGCGCCGACGGCGATCACCAGCGCGGTGATGGCGAAGAGGCCGAGTTTCCATTTGTAATTTTTTTCTTTTGGCATAGCGATTCGTTTTTGGGTTAGCATCAATAAAAGAACGACCGGATCCACTCGTCCGTCGAACGTTCGAGGTCCTGGTAGCTGCCTTCCGCATACACGATGCCGTCCTTCATTAAGATGATGCGGTCGGCCGTCATTTTCGCGCAAGGCATATCGTGTGTAATGGTGATCGAGGAGATATTGTATTTCTTTTTCGTCCGGCAGATGAGCTCGCTGATCTCGTGGGAGGTGCCGGTATCCAGTCCGGTAGTCGGCTCATCGTAGAGCATGATCTCGGGCCGGAGGATCAGCGTGCGGGCCAGGCCGATGCGTTTGCTTTGTCCGCCCGAGAGCCCGGACGGCATCTGGTCGATCGAATCCTCGAGCCCGACGTCCTTGAGCATCTCCATGATGAGGGCCTCTTTCTGTTCCGCTGTCATCTTCTTCATGTGCTGGCGCAGCGGGAACGCCAGGTTTTCGCGGACGGTCATGGAATCATACAGCGCCCCATTCTGGAAAAGGAAACCGGTGCGAACACGGAGCGCATTCATGGCGCTGTAATTGAGCTTCGAGATATCCTGGCCGAAGATCTCGATGGTGCCGCTGTCCGGCCATTCGAGACCGACGAGACATTTGATCAGGACGGATTTGCCGGTGCCCGATTTTCCGAGCACCACCACATTCTCCCCCCTGTTGACATGCAGATCGACGCCGCGCAGGACGTCGTGGTCTTTAAACGCTTTGCACAGCCCGCGGATCACGATCACGGGTTCGTCTTTGTGCGTGGGTTCGGGTTCCTTTGGCTGCACCTTGGTGTCGGAGGTTGGCTCCGGCGGAGGCGCCTGCCCGGTCATGACGGGCGATTCGATGTCTTCGATCGCGGTTTCGGGAGTTTCGATATTTTCTTCTTTTTCGCTCATAGGTCTTACAATAGGTCAGTGATCTGCGCCGCCAGCATATCGATGATAAAAACAGCGAGCGACGAGGCGACGACGGCGCTATTGGCGGCGATGCCCACGCTCTCCGTCCCCCGGCGGGCGCGGAAGCCTTTATAGCAACCGATAATGCCCACGACATAGCCAAAGAAAAAGGTCTTGATGATGGCGGGGAAGATGTCGACGAAGGTGAGGTGCTGCATGGCGGCCTGAAAGAAATGTTGAACCGTCATGGTATCATGGATATTCATGGCCAGATACGCGCCTACAAAGGCGACCGCATCGGAGATCATGGTCAGCAGCGGGATCATCAGGGTCGAGGCGATGGTCCGGGTCACCACGAGGTAGTGGAAGGGGTTGATGGCCGAGACCTCCATGGCGTCGATCTGTTCGGTAACTCGCATGGAACCCAGTTCCGCGCCCATCCGCGAACCTATTTTGCCGGCACAGATAATGGCGGTGATCACGGGGCCGATCTCGCGGACCACGGAGACCGAGACCATACCAGGGATCAGCGAGATGGCGCCAAAAGAGGCCATGGCCGGCCGGCTCTGGATCGTCAACACCGCACCCATGATGAAGGCGGTGAGGCCGATGAGAAAGGTAGATCTATAGCCTACGAGATAACATTGGTAGAAGATCTCGCGCCATTCGTAAGGCGGCTTTACGGCTTCCCTGAAAAACCGCAGCATAAAGGCAGTGAGGTCGCCTGCTTTGTATAAAGACTCTTTCCATTGGCTGCGTTTCTCGCGGACCCGGAGACGTGTGCGCTGATATCGGTTGAGGGTAGGCTGCATAATCGTTATGTATACTTACAGTGAGTTCAAACATCAATCCAAACGTGAAAAAGGGCGAAAAGCACCTGAGAAGGCCGTTTTACAAAAACTGGCACGCGGAAGAAGGGGTAAAATTGTAGAAATAGTTCCACACTATCACCTTGCAAATCAAGGAGTTTAAGCCTTATTTTTGTCCTTGCCTTATCCCGACCTAACCTTTATCGCGTATGATACTGATTGTCGATGACAAGCCCGAAAACATCTTTTCGCTCAAGACCATTTTGGAGTTGCATTCTTTTCCCACAGACACCGCGCTTAGCGGTGAAGAGGCCCTAAAGAAAATACTCAAAAAATCTTATGCACTGATCATCCTGGATGTCCAGATGCCGGGCATGGACGGATTCGAGGTGGCGGAAGCCATCAGCGGCTATAGCAAGGCGCGGGATATCCCCATCCTGTTCCTGAGTGCGGCGAGTACCGACAAGAAGTTTATCACCAAAGGTTATAGCGCGGGGGCGATGGATTACATCACCAAACCCATCGACCCGGATATCCTGCTGCTAAAGGTGAAGACCTTTTATCGGCTATACCAGCAGAACCAGGAGCTGAATCTTATCCAGGCAAGCTTACGCAGCGAGATCGAATTCCGGAAGAAAGTGGAAGGGGAACTGCAGGAGCGGGCGGTGGAGCTGCATTCCATCCTGGAATCCATTCCGCAGATCGCCTTTACCACCAGCGCGGATGGCAAGAACGATTACGTCAACGAAAAATGGCTGGATTTCTCGTCCTCCAAACACGAATTCCCGCCGACACATCCCGATGACAATGTCGATCTGGCGCGGGAATGGCAAAGAACAGTAGCCTCGGGTAAGGCGCTGGAACTGGAGATCCGGGTGCACCCAAGGGATTCCAGCGAATACCGCTATCATCTGTTACGGGCGATCCCCGTCCGCGAAGGCGAGAACATCACGAAATGGGTGGGAACCTTCACCGATATCGATGACCAGAAGCAGGCGGTGAAACGAAAGGACGAGTTCATCAGCATCGCGAGCCATGAGCTAAAGACGCCGCTGACTACCATCAAGGCTTATGTACAGCTGCTGGACCGCAGCATCGGGCCGGATGAACCCTCGCGGATGTATGTCGAGCGGACCCTGGTGCAGGTACAGAAGCTCGACACCCTGATCGTCGATCTGCTCGATCTGTCGAAGATCGAAAGCGGGAAGCTGAAGTTCAACAAGCGGCCATTCGTCTTCGAGTCTATCCTCGCCGATGCCGTCGAGATGATCCGGCAGACCTATCCTGACTATACCATCGTGCGGAAAGGGACGGCGGATGTCGAGGTCTTCGGCGATGAGACCCGGATAGAACAAGTGATCATCAACTATCTGACCAATGCCGTGAAGTACTCGCCCGATCAAAAGGAAGTGCAGATCGAAACGGGCGTCCAGCCGGACGGCCAGGTCTTTGTACGGGTAAAGGACTATGGCATCGGCATCAGCAAGGAACATCAACAAAACATCTTCGGCAAATTCTATCGGGTGGACGAAGCAGCGGGCAAATTCCAGGGACTGGGTATCGGCCTGTATATCTGCGCCGAGGTCATCCGGCGGCACGAGGGTGTCTACGGAGTGGAGAGCGAACCAGGTCAGGGGTCTACTTTTTATTTCTGCGTACCCATAGGATCTAAAACCTAAAATCATTATATATGAAACTCCAATTCCGCCCGGGTATCCTGCGTAGTCTGCAGATCGGGTTTGGATTATCCTTACTGCTTCTCATCGTCACTGCCGTGGCCAGCTATAGCAGCATCCGAAAGCTCATGGACAACTCGCAATGGGTCGACCACGCGGATAGTGTGCTCATCAAGATCGACGCGGTCCACAGCCTGTTGCGCGATGCGGAATCGACGCAGCGCGGCTATCTGCTTACGGGGGATATCGATTTCCTGCCGGCGACGGACGTGATGCAGTCACAGCTAAAGCAGGTGGTGGACAGCCTGGGGGCCATGACCGTCGACGACCCTCGGCAGATCGCCAACATCGACGAGCTGCGGAAATATGTCTATCAGCCGTTGCCGTTGTTGCAGAAGATGATCGACGAGAAAAAGGCCAAAAATACGGTGGACATGGAGATCGTGCTGAAGACCCGCGACTTGGCGACGGACATCGGCAGGGTACTGGGCCGGATGAGGGATGAAGAACACCGGCTGAGGGCCGAGCGGATGATCAACGTGCAGAAATATTCGGCCTATACGCCCATGCTCATCGTGACGGCGGCGGTCTTGTCGATATTGATCACCGTGTTCTTTTATGGCCGGCTGCATCGCGATTTCCTCGAGCGACAGGAATTGTATAGCGAATTGCAGCGCCGGGATGCCGATATTTCCCGGCGCATCGAGATCATCAGCGGGATCGCGGATCAATTGTCTGCGGGAAATTACGGGGCACGGATGTCGGCCGAGGAGAAGGACAGCCTGGGGGCGTTGAGCGGCGCGCTCAACAAGATGGCCGAGTCCCTGGAATATTCTTTTGGCTTGTTATCGGATAAGGAGTGGCTGCAAACGGGCATCGCCGGGCTCAATGACCTGATCGTCGGGGAAACCGATCTGACCGTCCTGATGAACAAGGTGGTGCAGCATGTAGCGGAATATAGCAAAAGCGGCATCGGCGCTTTCTACCTGCTGGATGCGGGCAAGGGGACGCTGACGCGCGGCGGGCATTATGCCATGGCGGAGGGCGAGACGAGACCCGTCAGGGTGGGGGAGGGATTGGTGGGGCTGGTAGCCAGGGAAGGAAAGCCAAAGATCGTCAGGGATAATCGTGCCGAAGACTGGGTGATGAGCCTGGCGAGCGGCGAACTCCGGCCCAGGACGATCGTGGCGTTCCCCATCTTTTATGAACGCAAGGTGTGCGGCGTGATCGAGCTGGGGACGATGATGGAGGACTATCCGGCGCGGAAGCTGGAATTCTTTGCCGCTATCGGGGAGAATGTCGGCATGGGGGTGCACAGCATCGAGACCCGGCGAAAGTTGCAGGCGCTGTTGGAAGAAACGCAGGCACAGGCCGAAGAATTGCAATCGCAGCATGGCGAGCTGGAGAAAATGAACCAGGAGCTGGAAGTGCAGGCCGAGAAACTGCAGGTCTCCGAGGAGGAGCTCAAGGTGCAGCAGGAAGAGCTGATGCAGACGAACCAGGAGCTGGAGGAACGCAGCCGGACGCTGGAGGAAAAGAACCAGCTAGTGCTGATCCGCAACCTGGAGATACAAAAGAAAGCCGAGGAGCTGACCTTGACGACGAGGTATAAGTCCGAGTTCATGGCCAATATGTCGCATGAGCTGCGGACGCCGCTGAACAGCATTTTGTTGTTATCGCGGTTACTGGCCGAGAATAACTCGAAAAATCTCAGCGAAGAACAAACCGAATATGCCAGAGTGATCCAGAACAGCGGGCAAGGCCTGTTACAGCTCATCGACGAGATCCTGGATCTGTCGCGGATAGAATCCGGGAAACTGCAGCTGGAGCATAGCATCGTCCCGGTGAATGATCTGTTGAACGACATGCGGATGTTGTTTGCGCCCATCGCGAAGGACAAGGGACTGGACCTGCAAATCGTGCTGGACGAGGGGACACCGGCGCAGCTGGAGACGGACAAGATGCGGCTGGAGCAGATCCTGAAGAATCTGTTGTCGAATGCATTCAAGTTCACGCAGCGGGGATCGGTGACCTTACAGGCGCGCCCGGACGCTACGCGGCCACATGTGCGCGAGTTCATCGTGCGCGATACGGGTATCGGCATTCCCGAGGACAAGCATCAGCTGATCTTCGAAGCCTTTCAGCAGGCGGACGGCTCGACGCGGCGGAAATATGGCGGAACGGGGCTGGGGCTGAGTATCAGCAGGGAGCTCAGCAGACTGCTGGGCGGGGAGATCGCGCTTCACAGCAAGCCCGACGAGGGTTCCGAATTCATCGTGTCCGTGCCGGTCTTCAAAGTAGAAGGCGTGGCCGGGTCTGCGGCTTCCAGTGGTGCCGTAGTGCGGAATAAGGCAGTACCATACAAAGAGCACTCGCCGGTGTTTACGCTGAGCAAAGCGCCGTCCGAGATCCCCGATGATCGCAAGGATATACAACCGGATGACAAGGTCCTGCTGATCGTTGAAGACGACACGTTCTTTGCACAGGGTCTGCTGGATTTCAGCCGGAAAAAGGGTTATAAAGGCGTCGTCGCCGTCAGCGGGGACGTAGCGATCCGGATGGCGCGGCAGTATCGGCCGATGGGTATCCTGCTCGATATTCAGCTGCCGGTGAAGAACGGCTGGGAGGTGATGGAAGAATTGAAAAAAGATCCCCTGACGCGACCGATACCGGTGCATATCATCAGCTCTTTCGAAGTAAAGAATGAGAGCCTGATGAAGGGTGCGGTGAATTTCATGTCGAAAGGAATGGCATTCGAGCACATGGACGATGTCTTTGAGCGGATCGAGGCCCTGCTCGGCAAGAATGCGCGGAAGGTGGTGATCGTTGAGGACAATAGGCGGCATGCGCAGGCGCTGGCCTATTTCCTGGGGGTGCATAACCTGCGGATAGACATTGCGCCGACAATCGCGCAGAGCTCCGAGATCCTGCGACGGGAGGACGTACATGGCGTGATCCTAAGCCGCGAAGCCGGAAAGGAGGAGTCGGAGACGTTGGAGATGATCCGGCAGAACCCGGTATTCGAGAACATTCCCATCATCGTCTTCACCGGCATGAATATCTCCAAAGCAGAGGAAGCGCGGCTGCGGCAGTTTGCGGATAGTATCGTCGTCAAGACGGCCCATAGCTATCAGCGGGTGCTGGACGAGGTGTCCTTATTTCTCCATGTCGTCGGCGGCGAGCAGGAAAAGGCGGCTTCCAACGTGATGAGCCGGCTCGGGGCTTTGGATGAGGTGTTGAAGAACAGGACCGTGCTGATCGCGGATGACGATGTACGCAATATCTTTTCGTTGTCGAAGGCGCTGGAGCAGCACAAGATGAAGGTGCTTACGGCAATGGATGGACAGGAGGCCCTTCAGGCGGCGGAGGCGAGCGAGGTGGACCTGGTGCTGATGGACATGATGATGCCCGAGATGGATGGGTTCGAGGCCATTACCCGTATCCGGAGCAATCCAAGGCTGAAGCATCTGCCGATCATCGCGGTGACGGCCAAAGCGATGGTGGGCGACCGCGAGCGGTGTATCCAGGCGGGCGCCTCCGATTATATCTCCAAGCCGGTGGACATCGATCAACTGTTATCTTTACTGCGTATCTGGTTGTACGAGAAATAGCCCATGGATACACACGTGATCAAATATGAGGACCTCGAACTGCTGCTGGGCGACCTCTGTACGAGGTATGGTTATGATTTTACCGAATATTCCAGGGCTTCGCTGCACCGGAGAGTACAGCGATTGTTTGCGCTGGACAATTTTTCTGGTTTTGCGGAATTCCGGCACCGGTTACAGCACGACAATCTATATTTCCGCCGGTTTGTCGAGGAGATCACGGTAAATGTCACCGAGATGTTGCGGGACCCGGGTTTTTACCGGACATTGCGGTCGACGATCTTGCCGGTCCTGGCGACCTATCCGTTCATCCGGATCTGGCATGCCGGCTGTTCGACGGGGGAGGAGGTCTATTCCATGGCCATTTTGTTAAAAGAGGCCGGGTTGCTCCAAAAATCCTTGCTCTATGGAACCGATATCAATCCGCACGTGATCGAAAAGGCGCGGAAGGGCATCTTTCCGGTGAGCCAGATGCAGAAGTATTCCGAAAATTATATCCAGAGCGGCGGGTTGCAGGATTTTTCTTCGTATTATACGGCCAACTACCATCTCGCGAAGTTCGATTCTTCGTTGACCGGGAAGATGATCTTTTCGACCCATAACCTCGTATCCGACTTTTCGTTCAACGAATTTCAGCTGATCCTTTGCCGGAATGTGTTGATCTATTTCGAGCGGGAGCTGCAGGCGAAGGTGTTTAAGTTATTCGACTATAGTCTCGAGAATTTCGGTTATCTGGCGTTGGGCTCCAAGGAGTCGCTGCGATTTTCGCCGATTGCCGGCCGGTATCGCCAGGTAGGAAAGGAAAAGATCTGGAGGAAGATAAATGAACCAGGGTAAGCTATTATTGATCGGGGGCTCCGCGGGGAGTCTGCAGGTGATCCTCAGCATGCTGACGGCAGTAGGGCGGGGGTATGCCATGCCGGTGGTGGTGGTGTTGCATCGCAACAATACCTTCGAAAGTTCGCTGGAGGACCTGATCTCTACGCGGACGAAAGTGGCCATCAAAGAGATCGAGGAAAAGGAGCCGATCCTGCCGGGGATGGTCTATCTGTGTCCGGCGGATTATCATGTGCTCATAGAACAGGATCATACGTTCTCGCTGGATTATTCCGAGCGCGTGAATTTCAGCCGGCCGAGTATCGATGTCACCTTCAAGTCTGCGGCGGACGTCTATGGCGCAGGGGTTGTCGCCGTGGTGTTGTCCGGCGGTAATGCGGACGGAGCCGAGGGCATGCAGGAAGTAAAGGCCCAAGGTGGGTTTACCATCGTTCAGGACCCCGGGACGGCCGAGGTGCCGTATATGCCACAGCAGGTTTTGCTGCGGATGGGGGCGGATCTCGTGGTGCCCACGGAAGAGCTGCCGGCGGTGATCAAGGGGTTTGGCCGGCCCGCCTGAGCACGCCGGCGCCGCGGCCGGATCACAGATAACTCAACCACGGTTTTTGCGCGAGATGTGCGCGTTTGTATCCATCAAACCATTTACAGAGCGGATAGAGGGCTATCACCACGATGAGCCAGACGCCGTAGACCACGGGCAGACCGAAGCCATAGCCCTTTAGCTGTGGGTTGCCCGTGACCCAACGAGTAAAATTCGTCATATCGGCGGCGGGGTACCCTTGCAGCGTCGCGGCTATGACCGCCAGCGCATGCAGGACATAGATATGGATGAGGTAATAGAAGAAGGGCACGCGGCCATAGACGACGAGTTTCGAAGTAAAGGCGTTGAGGGGCCGTTCGGCAAAGGCAAGAAAGAGAAGCGCCGGACCGATGGTCATCAAAATATAATCGAGGGACGGCGGATATTTCGTCACGTTGAAGAAGGAGAGGAAGGGATGATGCCCGGTTTGCCAGGGATTGGGGTCGCCGTAGTGATTGATAAGGCGGAGTACGAAGAAGCCCGCGATAAAGCCCAGGCCGAGGCGGGTCAGGATGCGTTTGCGGCGATGTGGCGCCAGATCTGGTGCATATAGCCCCCCGAGATAGTAGCCAAGCGTGATGAGTCCGGCCCAGGGCAGGATAGGGTAGCCGATGACGAACGAGAAGGACGTGTAACCGAAGAAATGGAATTCATGGAGAAACGACCAGCCCACTGCGGGAAGACCGTTGCCGGCGACGTGGATATTGTCGAGGAGGTTATGGCCGCCGATGAGGACGATGGCGATGAGCAGCTGGGCGGTACGGGGTGTCCGGACCAGCGCGGAGAGGATGATCATGGCTACGCCGAAGGCCCAGATGACCTGCAGGATATAAAAGGTAAAATGCACGTTGAAGGTCCAGCCTATCGTAACAACGGTGAGCTCGATAAAGATGAGCCAGATGCCGCGGGTCAGCAGGAAGAAAGACGCCGCCTTAGTGCCTTTCTTTATGCCATAGAGGAAGGCGGCGGTGCCGGCGAGGAACATGAAGATGGGGGCACAGAAATGGGTGATCCAGCGGGTGAAGAAGAGGAGATCATTGGTCCGGGTCATGTCCGTAGGGTCGTAGAGATAGGCGTCGCGATTGAAATAATCGCGGGCATGGTCGAGGGCCATGATGATCATGACGATACCTCTGAGCAGGTCGATGGATTCGATCCGGCGCGGCTTGACGGCGGTGCGATCGGCTCCTGACAGCGGTGCGGTGAGTGTGGTGGACATAGTGCTGGGTTTAGCTTGTTAAAGATCGCGATTGGCCGCGATGGGCTGGTCTACCAGATTGTAAATAGGAGGTAGTCCAGCGTTTGGCGGCAGGAAGCGGTCCTGGTTCTGAAAGGGTGTCGGATGGGTAGGCGCTGCCCGATGCCTTTACAAGGTGGGTTCCACGCCCTGGTTGATGGCCATCTGGACGATGCCTTCGAGTTCGGTGATGTCGAATGGTTTCTGGAGGAAGTAGTCGGCGTGCGCATCGCGGGCCAGCTGGGTGACATTGCTGTTAGCGCTGAAGAAGATCACGGGGATATCCTGGGTCTCGGCATCCTGTTTCAGCAGACGGGTGGCTTCGATGCCACCGGGGCCGGGGATCCAGTTGTCCATGAGGATAACGTCGGGATGATAGGTTCGGACCTGATTGACGACCTGGCTGGAGGTATTCAGGGTGTGTACGTCGAATCCTTTTTTCCTAAGAACGATCGTACAGATCTGGAGGATATCGATGTCGTCATCTAGTATCAGGATCTTTTTATTCATATGATGGCGTTACAAATATCGTCCGAAAATACTGTGCCAAAATCATTTATAACGGAAAAGATGCCGGTTGGCGTTGGCTTTGTCCTTTTCGTGAGTAAAAAGCGCCCCGGCGCAGCGATACCTCCTGTGCAGATACAAAAAAGGCCCGGATCGGTGATGACCAGGGCCGTTTGGAAGAGGGCCATTCGGTGGCAATGCCAGGCTAATCTTTTATGATCGCTTCTTTTATAAAGAGGGGCTTGAGGGTATACCAGCCAAGCGCGGGGAAAAAGTGCATCGGGATCACCATGCCTGCGAACAGTTCCGGGGTTTCGATGGTGAGCGGAAGTTTATACGCTATAGGCAACAGAAGGCTCGCAAAGCTTAAGATGGTGAACAGAAGATTGAACACGATCTCGCCACGCGTTCTAAGCGCTTTAACGAGCAGGGTATAGCCGATGGCCGCGAGGACACCACCAAACAAGCTGGATGAGACGATCTTCACCGAGGTAACGATCTTCGAGAAGTCGGCTTCATTGGCCGAATAGTAGATATGGGCGTAGACGATCCCCGCGATGCCGGCCAGCAGGCCCGAGACGATGCCTAGAAATAAAGCTCTTTTGAACATAGTTTTTATTATTTAACCGGTACAGAGATATCGAGCTTCACCGGTTCCGGCACTTCGCCGCCGGGTTCGCCGATCTTGAAATCGCTGCGGTTGACCGTGAAGGTACCGGCAAAGGTGCCGCCGGCTCCGGTGCGCTGGAAGGTAAAGGGGATCGTTACCGGCTTCTGCACGCCGTGCATGTCGAGGGTGCCGGTGACCTGGTAACCGTTACCTGCTTTCACCACTTTGGTGGAAACGAAGTGGATGGCGGGGTATTTGGTTGCGTCGAACCATTCGGCACTCTTGGCGTGTTTGTTCTGCAGGGCATTACCCGTGTTGAGCGAGGCTACGGCTACGCTCACATCGAACTTTGCGGTAGCCGGATTCTTTTCATCGAAGACGATGGTCCCTTTGAAATCTTTAAAGATGCCGCTGGCCTGGTCGTTACTGAAGCCGATGTTATAGTTGTCCGCGATCTGCCAGTTCTGCGCGGTGATGAAGGTAAAGGCGCTGCCTGCCAGAAGCACAGCGGCGGCAATGGGATAGAATAGCTTCTTCATAGTTTTTAATTTAGGTCCCCGCCGTCCAGGCAGGGACCGTTTTCGTTAATGTCTGTCCTTCGGACAAGGCCGCTCCGCGGGCTTTGGTTATCCTTTTACGAATTCCGTATTCGCGTCGAGGGCGACTTCGTCGCTGACCATCGAAGACGGGAATTGGGCGCCGATGCCGAAATCGGTGCGCTTGATCGTGCCGGTTACTTTGAAGCCGGCCACGGTCTTTTTGCTCATGGGGTTGACGGTAGTTCCGTTGAGGGTAGCGTTGAGGGTTACGGATTTGGTTACGCCATGGAGGGTCAGATCGCCTACAACCTGGTAGTTCTTGTCGTCGACCTTTTTAAAGGACGTGCTTTTGAACGTGAGGGTACCGTATTGGGCGGCGTTAAAGAAATCGGGGCTTTTGAGGTGGGTGTTGCGTTGCTCGTTGCCGGTGTTGATGCTGTTGATGTCGGCAGTGAATTCGATCACGGCGTCGGAGAAATCATCTTTCGAGGCGGTGATACTGGAGGTAACGGTGCCAAAGTTGCCGGTGATGGTGTTGATGCCCATGTGGTTAATGGTGAACATCACTTGTGAGTGGGCCTTGTCGATGCTCCAGGACTGGGCAAAAACGGCGGCCGTGGTGAACAGGAATACTGCGGTGCTGAGGATGATCTTCTTCATTTTTTTGGGTTTTTGTATGTTACTTGAAATTTAACTTTTAATGTTTAAACATGGAATACGTTAAAAAATTTTAATGGTTGTCTTGGGGGGCGGAAGGTTGGTGCTCGACGGCCTCGATGCCGCGGATAAAGCTGCACATGACGTCTTCGAGGACCTGTTTGGCCAGATCGGGGTGGTGGGGGGTCTCTGCCTGCGGCTGTTCTACGGCAGCGGCTGGGGCATCCCCGGCAGTTGCCCCGTTCGTGATCACGACCCCGGCAGCCATTCCGTTCCCGGCTGTGCCACCACCGACCGTGGTCGAAGGCTCGGGGCTGCTGAGACGGATCATGTTAATGGATACGAGACCGTGGAGCATGGACCAAAAGGATTGGTATTTCAGCCAGGGGTCGAAACCGGGTTTCTGGCCGGCGGGGACCATGGCGATGATGCTGCCGATGATGACGTCGGCAAATTTGCCGATGGCCGGGATCCGGCTGACGGTTTCACAGGTGGGGATACCGAGCCCGAACATCAGCTGGTAATACTCCTTGTTTTCAAAGGCGAATTTCCAGTAGGCACGGCCCATGGCGCGGAGCTGGTTGGCCGGTTCGGGTTGACCAGCCTTGGCCTGTTCGAGTACCGCCGCTAGCAATTCAAAGCCTTTACGGTTGAATTCCAGCAAGATAGCGTCTTTATTTTCAAAATGACTATAGATCACGGGGACGCTATATTCGATGGCATCGGCTATTTTGCGGATGGAAAATGAATGCCACCCTTCGGTGAGCACCATTTGCCAGGCCATGTCCAGGATCAGGGCCCGGACCTCCTCTTTCTGCCGTTGTTTTCGATCTAAGATTCCCATTTCTTTTTGAGCTTCTCTTTTTCCTGTTACGATTTATAACAGTGTTAGGCAAAGTTACGGGCTTATTTTCTATACTGCCAAATTTATTTTTGCCTGGCGTTAGGATGTGCAGCTAAAAGTTCCGGGATCGCCATCTGGACCGGCCACAGGCTGGGCTATCGGGATTGGGAGGCATAGATGTCGGCAGCCAGGCGACCGACGAGCGCAATGGCGCGTTCGCGGGTAGCTTCATCGGCGTGACTATCGGTGAGAAAGACGGTGACATAGAGATGCGAGCCACCAGGCAGGGTCAGGATGCCGACGTCGTTCGTGGCCGCGGTGAGGCCGGCCGAATCGGTGTCGGAGGTTCCAGGCTTGTGGGCGACAAGGATTTTCGAGTCCAGGAGTCCTTTGAGGCGATTTGGACGGGGTTTGCTTTGTATCATCCATTGCAGGAGCTCACCGGTTGCGGAATCCGAGAGCACGCGATGCTCATAGAACTGTTGCAGGAGGATATTCATGGCCGCGGGCGAGCACCAGTTTTCGTATACTTTTTTGGGATCAGCGGCCATTTGCCTTTCCGTGTTGGCGATATTGATCTCCTCGATGCCCAGGGCGTGGATATAGCTATTGAGGACTCCGGGGCCGCCGATACGCCCGAGTAGCACGTCACAGGCTACATTGTCGCTGAGCAGGATGATGTCGGCAGTGAGGTCGCGGATGGTGAGATGGACGGTCTTGCCGGGATAGCTGTTCAGCATGGGGCTGAAGATCCGGCTCCAGCGTTTTTTATGGATCACCACGGGCTCATCGAGCGAAAGCTTTTGTTTATCGGCCTGGTCGAGGATATAAAGGGCGAGCGGGAATTTGAAGACGCTCATCATGGGATAGTGGTCGTGGCCATGCAGCAGGGTGGTCTCGCCAGTCCCGGCATAGGTAATGGCCACACCCAGGTGTCCATCCGTGGTTGCGGCGATAGGCGCGAGTGAGTCGGCGAGGTGGTTGTCCTGCGCGGTTGCCGACCCGGCTGCAAATTCCGACCCCACTGCAAATACCAAGAAGACAGGTATCAAATTTTTATACAAAATCATCGGCCTCGCGGTAAGCTTTTATCAATGCTTTTTCTCCTTCGGCGCCGGTGCCGGCCATGCCATGCTCCATGCCGAGGACGCCTTTGTATCCCTTGTGATAGATATGGCGGAAGATATTGTGATAATTCATCTCGCCCGTACCCGGCTCTTTGCGGCCGGGGTTGTCGCCGATCTGCAGATAGGCGATGTGTTCCCAGGCCCGGTCGAGATTGGGGATCAGATCGCCTTCATTGCGTTGCATGTGGTACATGTCGAAGAGATATTGGCACGAAGGACTATTGACGGCTTCACAGATCATAAAGGTCTGGTCGGGGTGCCGGAGGAAGAGATCGGGTGTATCGCTGAGCGCTTCGAGCACCATGACGAGGCCATGGGGTTCGAGGATCTCGCAGGCCTTGCGAAGGGCGTGGATGACGTTCGTCGTTTGGTAACCCATGGCCAGGTTGCGGTCGTAGTTGCCAGGGACGACGGTGATCCATTTTCCATTACAACGGGCGGCCACGTCGATGGCGTCGTGGCAGGCTTTGAGGAATTTCTCCAGCCACGCACCGTCGCCGGAACATAGCGAGGTGCTCACGGGCCAATGGTCGAAGTTGAGGACGAACACGCCCATGGTCATGTTCAGTTGGCGGAGTGTATCGCCGATGCGCACCTGTTCGTCCACGGGGCGGTCCATCATCCCGTTGTCTTCGATCGCGCGGAAGCCCTGTTCATGGGCGAACTTGATCTGATCGACAAAAGACGGGCCGGCGAGGTTTTTAAATAGACCGTCATGGATGCCATAGTTCAGGTGGAAGGGGGCGCCATCGCTGGCTGCGCTCGTTTGGGCGTGTCTGTCGGCAGCGTCAGCCGCAGCTGCTGGAAATGGTTTGCCCGTTAGCAGTGCGCCGCCGGCCAGGACGGATCTGGAAAGGAATTCTTTTCGTTGCATACATCCAAATGTAACAATTTCTTATATTAGTAGCATGTCCCAAACAGCCCCTTCGCAACGATTGTATTCGCTCGATGCCCTCCGTGGATTCGACATGTTCTGGATCATGGGTGGTGAAGAGATCTTTAAGTCCCTTGCCAGGATCACCGGTAGTCCGTTCATGCAGACCCTTGCCGACCAATTCGAGCATCCGCTTTGGAATGGTTTTCATTTTTATGATCTGATCTTTCCCCTCTTTTTGTTTATATCGGGCGTCGCAACGCCGTACTCGGTAGGACGGGAGCGCGAGAAGGGCACCACGCGGCAGAAACTGCTGCTGCGCGTGATCCGTCGCGGGCTTACGCTCGTCGTGCTGGGGTTGATCTACAACAATGGGTTAAAGCTGCATCCGCTGGCGGACATTCGGTTCGGGAGCGTACTGGGTCGTATCGGTTTGGCCTATATGTTCGCCAACATCATCTATTTATACACGGAACGCCGGGGGCAGATCATCTGGTTCGTGTCGCTCCTGGTGGGGTATTGGGTGTTGCTGATGCTCACGTCGGCACCGGGTTTTCATCCCGGCGATCTGACGCTGCAGGGGAATTTTGCCAGCTTTGTGGACCGAACGATCATTCCCGGTCATCTCTACGTCGGTTATACGGCACCGAATGGGAAATGGGTGGGGCTGCATGATCCGGAAGGGTTGATGTCGACGATCCCGGCGATCGGCACAGGCCTGCTGGGCATACTGGCGGGACAGTTGCTGAAGAACAGTCCGATCTCACCGAGCGCCAAGTCCGGAAGGCTGGCGATCGCGGGGGTGATTGCCGTAGCGCTGGGGCTGGTGTGGAACACGGTCTTCCCCATCAACAAGAATCTGTGGACGAGCTCGTTTGTCCTGAATGTCGGCGGGATCAGCTTACTCTTACTCGCGGCCTTTTACTATATTATCGATGTCCGGGGCTACAAGAAATGGGCCTTCTTCTTTTCGGTGATCGGCATGAACTCGATCCTGATCTATTTGTCCGGCCACTTCATCGATTGGGAATACATGACCAAAGGCTTCTTCACATGGCTTGGCCAGTTGATCGGCGATCCATGGAATGACCTGGCGATGGTCTTTGCCTATCTTGCCGTCAAGTGGGTGTTCTTGTACATCCTGTACCGCAAAAAGATATTCCTCCGGGTCTAAGGGCGCACCTCGGCGGGCCGCACTTCAGCCATGAGGGTATCGCTGAATTCACACATCTGCTCCAGCAGTGCGGCGAGCTCATCTCCCTTTTCGGTGAGGGCGTATTCTACTTTCGGTGGGATCTCGTCGAAGTCGGTCCGCGTGATGAGGCTGTATCTTTCGAGCAGTTTCAGCCGATCGGAGAGGATCGTGTCGCTGATGTACTTGAGGTCGTCTTTGATGAGCTTGAAGCGGTTGTTCCCTTCCTGTATACAGAATAGAACGTCGCTGAACCAGCGTTTGCTTACAAGGTCCAGCAATTCATTCAGGCTACATTTTTCCTCCAGAAAGCTCTGGTTGCGGTAGTTCGTCGAACTTGTTTTACGTTCTGTCATAAAAATCAGATTTATTAGTTGCTCTTGATCAGTGTTCAAACATGCTTACACAAACTTAGCTGTTTCACGGTTGATCATTCGTCCAATGAAAGGTTAATATGACCGGCTGTACTAATTTTCGCCAAAGCGTGACAATAAGGCAAAAATTAGTTGTCTGGCCACGCCAATGAACGAAGCTTTTTGACGCACCGGTTGGCCGTATTTTAACTAAGAGTCACCGTATTTTAACCGGGGACAAAAAAGGGGCCTTGGGCTCAGCGTGTGAAAATGGTGACAACCAGGGTACGGTTAAGAGCGAAGCAGCTGACGAGGCTGAGGACGAGGAATACCAATGCGGTGCGGGCGCGGGAATTGCGCGGGTCTGGTAAACAGATGATATGAAAAAGTCAACCACTACACCTAATACGCCTGCAAAAAAGCAGGGCGGCCCGGCGGGCGGTTTGGGAAAACGTGCGGGAAGCGAGCAGCCGGGGAAGGGTGAGCCGATAGACCGGGATGAGGAAGAGCGGGAGAATGCGCACGGCCGGACCATCCACAATGGCAGCGCCGGGGCGTTCGATGCCACCGAGCATTCGCATGATGAAGAGGATGAGGACCAGGACAGCGATGATTTCGCGATGGATCGATAGCGGCGCCGGCTCGAGGGCATAAGCTCGCTCCGGGCAGAAGTCGCGGCGCGCCCTAGAAGCTCAGCTTGCGGCCCTGTTCGGGAAAGATCAATTTGACGCCGAGTGGGTTGCCGGCATCCAGCTGACGGCGGATGCACTCTTCCTGGTCATCGCTGGGTTTGCGGTGCGTGATCACCACGGGCAGCCCGTGCAGCGCGGTTTCGCCGGTGAGGGCGGCAAGGGCTTTGAGCTCCTGGCTGAGCAGCGCAGGAGTGAGATGACCAAAAAGGGATTTGACCGGCTGTTCGTTGGGGAACGAGACCTCGATGAAGATGGCCTTGAGCCGGCCGGCCTGTACAAGGGGGCTTACCGATTGCCAGACCCTTTGTATCTTGTCCGTATGTTCGACACTGTCGGCGCCGGTATCCCCGAAATACAATAGACAATCCCCGCCATTGCGCACGAGAAAAGCGGTGCTCTCATACGTGTTGCCGTGGCTCAGCGGGAATGCGCGGACCTGTAACGGCGTGCGGTCGGCGGTGATCTCCTCACCGGGTTGCATCGTCACATAATGGTATTTCTTTAACTGCGGTTTCTCCCCTTGATCGCCGAAATTGGCCCAGCTCTGCCAGCTGAAATAGTTGCCCTGCAGCACCTTGAGACAGGAAGCCAGTGCATAGATGTTCTTGCTGCTGTCATCGGGGGAATTGATGATCAGTCCCGCCACATGATCCAGATGCGGGTGGGAGATGAAATAATCTTTGATGTCGCTGCGCAGTACCGTTGCTATCGGCGGCGGAAGAACGCCGTTGGCTATGGCCTTGCGGATGCCCGCGTAAAGTGTCCCCGCGTCCAGACAGATATAATCCCGGCTGTTGCCCGCAGCCACCAGGTAAGAAGAAAGATTGCTTTCATCGAGGCCGCCGCGGACACCCAGGGGGATGACCGTAAAAGCGGGCCGCGCGGCTGGCTGGCTTGCCATGGAGGGAGCCGATGGGCCAGATTGCGCGACCGCGGAAAGGGAGAGGCCGAGGGCGAAGAAGATCAGGCGGAAACGGCTAAGGGGCTTCATGCCGTGAAGATAAATTACCTTTGATTCATGGCAAAGGAACATCATTACAGCACCCAACTCAACTGGACCGGCAACAGGGGAGACGGGACCACCGACTACCGCGCTTATGACCGTGACCATGTGCTCGTCGCCGGCGGCAAGCCGGAGATCCCCGGTTCTTCCGATCCGAGCTTTCGGGGCGACCCGAATCGCTACAACCCCGAAGAATTATTGGTAGGCTCGTTATCTTCCTGTCATATGCTCTGGTACTTGCATCTCTGTTCTGTCAATGGCGTCGTGGTGGTACAATATCACGATTATGCGGAGGGGACGATGCTCGAAGGCGGCGATGGCGGCGGCCGTTTTAGCGTTGTCACGTTGCGGCCCGTAGTCACGGTGACCGAGGCTTCGATGATCGAGAAGGCGATGACCCTGCATCATGAGGCCAATAAGCTATGTTTTATTGCGAATTCGTGCAATTTCCCCGTGAAGCATGCGCCCGAGGTGATGGTCGTGGATGAGGGCATGTAGCCCATGCGGGGATGCGGGTCCGTATCTTGGCCGGACGTCGCCCGGTGAACGACGGGCGTTCAGCTTACGTCGAGGACGATCTTGCCGAGATGGGCGCTGGTTTCCATGAGCTGCTGGGCCTGCGCGGCCTGGCTCAGGGGGAATCGCGCGAAGATCAGGGGACGGAGCGCGCCCTTTGCGATCAGCGGCCAGACCTGTTTCTCTACTTCGGCGGCGAGGGCCGATTTAAAGGCGATGTCGCGGGGCTTGAGCATGCTACCGGTGATGACCAGCCGCATTTGCATGATGCGCGGGATATCGATGGTGGACTGGGCGCCGCGCATGGCATTGATAAAAACGAGCCTGCCGTCTTCGCGCAATAGTCGCAGGTCCTTCGGCGTGAAGTCACCGCCGGTGATATCCAGGACGACGTCGATGCCGATGTCTTTTAATTCCGATTCGAAATCCTGTGTTTTATAATTGATGGCCCGGGTGGCGCCCAGGGATTCACACCAGCGGCATTTTTCTTCGGTGCCCGCCGTGGTGTAGACGGGGATGCCCAGGGCTTTGGCCAGCTGAATGGCGGTGGAACCGATCCCGCTGCTGCCGCCGTGGACGAGGAAATGCTCCCCCCGTTTCAGGCCTCCGGTTTGAAAGGCATTTAGCCAGACGGTGAAGACTGTTTCCGGTAAGGTCGCCGCTTCTTCGAGATTCCAGCCTGCGGGGATGGGCAGACACTGACCTGCGGGCGCGGCGACATATTCCGCATAGCCGCCTCCGGTGAGGAGGGCGCAGACCTGGTCGCCGGGTTTCCAGCGCGGGGACGTCGGAGACCCGCTCGGGTTTTTCGACGTCGGTCCACTTTCCGCGGCTGCCGCCGGGCCAACCTCGACGATAGTGCCGGCGACTTCGAGACCGGGTATCATGGGCTGATCCTTGCCATAGGACTTGCTGGTACGCGAATAGACATCGCTGCGGTTGAGGCCTGCGGCCTTTACGGCGATAAGGACTTCGCCGGCTGCCGGAACGGGCCGGGATGTATCGCGCAGCTCGAGTACCTCGGGGCCTCCTTTAGCAGTGATCCAGATGGCTTTCATGGGCTAAAGGTACGGCGATCGCGGGCTCGTTCGATTGACCAGCCGTTTTGTGAAAGAGATAATGGCTCACGATCCATTCCCTGCCGTTGTTGTAATTCCAGAGCTCGGCGCAGGCGAGATAGAAGAGCCGCCAGCGGGCCCACCATTTGCCGGCTTCGGCTTCACCGTAAGTTTTTTTGAACAGCGGAAGGATATAGGCTTTGTGGTAATCCATTCGGTTGAGCCAGGCGGTGGCGGTCTTGCCATAATGGGTACCGTCGACCTGCCAGTGTTCTTCGACGGAAAGATCCTCATTAAAATACAACAGCAGATCGTCCGAAGGCATGATGCCGGCGGTGAAGAAGTGGCGGCCCAGCCAGGCGGCCTCCAGCTTGTTTTCAAAAAGATAAGCGCATTCCTTGTGCGCAAACAGCTGCACGAAGAGCTTGCCGTCCGGCTTGAGCGCCTCAGCGATCTTTTTCAGCAGGAGCTGGTAGTTGCGCATATGTTCGAACATCTCTATCGATACGACGCGGTCGAAACCGGCGGGGGGTGGTTCGAAGTCGTTAATGTCCGCGGTGATGACCTGCAGATTGGTAAGGTCCATGAGGCCAATGCGGCTATCGATGAAATCCTTTTGGGCGGGAGAGTTGGAGACAGCGGTGATGTGGCTGTTAGGATAGCGTTCGGCCATAAACAACGACAGCGAGCCCCAGCCGCAGCCCAGCTCGAGGATATCCTGGCCGTCGCGAAGACCGGCGCGGCGACAGGTAAGCTCCAGCATATTCTTTTCGGCGGTGTCGAGATCACCCCGACCGGTACTGGAATTCCAGTAGCCGCAGGAAAAGTTGAGATGACGACCGAGACAATATTCAAAAAAGCGGGTTGGGAGCTCGCGTTGCTGCCCATTCGTCCGGGAAGCGCTCACAGCGATGGGGGAGGCCTTTAGCTGCCGCAGCAGGGTGGAGAAGTGGGCCTGCTGCATCTCGCCGGTCTCTTTGGCTTCTTCGCGCAGCCGTTGGCGGAGCAAAAAACGGATACCCAGCCGGAGCACCGGGTCGGGGAGACGGCCATTTTCGAGCAGCGTGTTGTACCAGACCAGGTTGGTGCGGGGCTGTTTTCTAAACCACGGCAGGAAGATGTTCACGTCGCGCTGATAGCTCTTATACCGCTCACCCTTCGTGCGGACGGAATGTTCCTCCGTGTTGGGGATGCCGGTGACCTTGAACAATAGCCATAAGATGATCAAGGGGCTGATCGCCGCCAGCCATCCATAGGGCGAGCCGAGCGCGAAAAGGAACCAGGCTATCCATTGCAGCCATTCGAAGAAATAGTTGGGATGACGGGAGTAGCCCCAGAGACCGGAGCCGTAGACCTTACCCCGGTGGGCGGGGTCCTTTTTAAAGGCCGACAGCTGATAATCGGCGATGGATTCCCCCAAAAAGGCGATCACCCAGAGCGCCGTCCCCGCGAATTCGAAACCGGACCAGGCCTGCCGGGTATTGGCACAGATGATGAAGAAGGGGATAGCCAGCAGGACATTACAGAGCGCCTGGGCCTGAAATAGCCAGAAAAAATTCTGATTGACGTTCGGGTCGTAAGGATACCAGGCCTTCCGATACTGCCGGTACCAACCTCCGTCCTGGTTCAGCCGGCTCATGACCCTAACGCCCAGATGATAACCTAACCGAAGACCGGCGAGGAGCACCATAGTGCAGATCAGCGATTTGCGCGGAAGCCAGCCAGGGGTGATAGCATACAGGGTAAGGGCGATCACAGCGAAGTTGAAGGCCCAGAAGATCTCGGCCACTCCGGTGTTTTGGATGGGTTTTGCCCAATACCAAACCCCCGCCATGATGGCGGAGCAAGCAATCAGGCAGAACAAGATGGTCGCGAACATAGCGATAGCAGTTTATTGCTTTCTCAGCCGGATGATGCGCATGGCATGCAACAGCTTGATCACGGGCCACGTGGGATCCAATTCAAACCATTTGCGGGCGAAATTGGCGTCGTTGGGGCTCTTATGATGGTTGTTCTGGAACAGCTCGCCCATCATCAGGAAATCCAGCGGCAGGGTATTCTTGCTGTGGTCGTGATTATCATAATTGGAATAGCCATATTTGTGCCCACACCAATTGACGATCGCGCCGTGTATCGGCCCCATAAAATAGTGGACCGGAAGCAGCAGATAGAGCCACCAATGGGTAGCAAATGCCACATAAAATAAAGTATAGCCGACACCGAAGGCGATGCGGGTAACCCAGAGATCACTCAGTCGGTCGATGACCGGCCAGGTAGGATAGCGGTCACGGAAGGCAGGTTCGGGTTCCTTTTTGTATTTGAGATAGTCGAGATAGATGTTCTTGGTCTTGATGGTCAGGCCCCAGACGTCTTTGATGAAATGAGGGGAATGGGGATCCTTTTCGGTATCGCTATAAGCATGATGCATGCGATGGAGGATGGCGTAGGCGCGGGGGTTGAGGAAGGAGGATCCCTGGGAGACGAAGGTGAATGTGTAGAAAAATTTCTCCCAGAAGGTATTCATCTTAAACATCTTGTGTGACGCGTAGCGGTGCAGGAAGAATGTTTGCGAAAATAGGGACAGAAACCAATGACACACGAAGAACAGTGCAATAACCATCATAGAAAGTAAATAAGTGCCTTTTAAGCCTTTAAGAAGGTACGCGAAATTAGGTTGTTTTGAGCTTCCGGCGGTATTCTTTTAGAGCCGCAAACGCCAGGAGCCCTAAAAGCAAAATACTCGCCAGGATTTGGATGGTACGGCCAACGTAGTAGGATGCGGGGTGAAAGACGAAGCGGATGGTGTGCTGTCCGGCGGGAACGGCCAGACCCCGGAGGACATAATTCGTACGAAGGATGGGGACTTCGTGGTTGTCAATATAGGCCTGCCAACCCCGGTTATAGTAGATCTCGCTGAAAACGGCGAATCGCGGTTTACTTGAAGTAGAATGATAGATCATCTCGTCATTATCATTGTGAATGAGATAGATGGTGTCACCCAGTGATTGCGAATTGGTGACCGCATTATCACCGTTGAAAAGCAATGCCGTGTCTTTTGTGTCGAGGTTGGTGAGGGCATCCATAAGGGCGCGGGGGGCAGGATAGGTGCGGATGGCCTTGACGAACCAGGCAGGCCCGTTGGCGTCGGGATTGATGGCGACGGAGTCGCCGCGGCCGGAGGCGGAGGGTAGGAGATAGTATTTTGTATCGAGCATGTTGACGACAGACTGACCCTGCTGCGGGTATTTCTCGAGCTGATTTTCGAGCAGGTCTTCGTAGATGCTCAGTTTGGCGGGGTGATAGCCCCCGATGCTGCGATGGAACCAGGCAGTGGTGGCGAGGTTCCTGATATTGCGGGCGCCATACCGGAGGTCGAGAACACGGTAGTAGGTCGTGTCCGCGCTGACCTGCTGGTCCGCGGGCGTGGGCGTAAACGGTGTCTGCGCTTCTTCCACGTCGCGATAACTGTCGTTGTTCATATATAGGGTATCGAGGGCGAGGATATCGATGACCGCCAGCGCGCCGATAGCCCAAAAGGCGATCAGGGGCTTTAGCTTGCCTTTGATCCATAAACCGGCGAGGGCGGCGGCGCCAAGGATGAAGAGCAGACTGCGGATGATGCTGTCGAAGAAGATGCTCTGACGGTCAGCGCGCAGGTCGTGGAGGAAATTGCGGATCAGGTCCTGGACCTGGGGTTGCTCGTTGCCGGCGAATCGCCGGGGCAGCTCGCTGTCCAGGACATTGGTATAATCGAAGCTGAAATAGCAAAGGAAAAGGACGGCAAAGACGCCGCCGGTGAGGTAGAGTCCTTTCTTATATTGTTGCCAGACCCGGGTGCGCTCTGCGGCGGACAGGTTGAGCAGCTTGTCGAGGCTAAGGATGGCCAGCCAGATCAACAGCAGGTTGGGGATGCAGATGGCGACGCTGGGTGCGCGGAATTTGTTGAGCCCGGGAATGAGCTTGAGAAGTGCGGCATTGAAGTCCACAAAATAGCTGCCCCAGCTGATGAAGATGCCGAAGAGAGAGGCTGCGAGGATCCACCATTTATGTTTTCCGTCGAGGAGAAAAAAGCTGATCAGGGCCAGAAAACAGATGATGGCGCCGGCATAGGCAGGTCCACCGGTCCCGTCGGGGGAGATGCCGCCCCAGTAGTAATTGAGGTAATATTGAAAAATGTTTGCGCCCTGTGGAGGGAGGTTTTGGATGTCGGCGATCGCTTTGGAATCATCGGGGTTGATCATCGCGTTGATATTGCCATTGCCGCCGCCGCCGTAGATCTTGGGGACGAGGAGCTCGAACGCCTCGGTCTTGTACATGCTATAGCTTAGCGCATAGTCCTGGCTAAGACCGGTGGTGGTGACGTTGCCGCCGGGAGTAGCCAGCGCGCTGCCGTCACGCAGCGAGGCCCTGGCATAGTCGAGGGTCGTGAAGGTGACGACGGCGTTACAGGCAAGACCCACGACGGCGCCGGCGACGGTGAGCAGGCCGGCGGTGAGGAGATGACGGTAGTCGCCGGCTTTGATCCACCGGATCGCATAGGCGATGGTCATAAAGACGGCGATGATGCCCGCGTAATAGCTTATCTGGGGATGATTGGCGGCTATGAGGAGCGCCGTGAACAATGCCAGGATGGCAGTGCCGGGCCAGTAGCGTTTTTCAAAGATCAGCACGAGACCGGCGAGAAAAGCAGGCATGATCTGGATCGCCTGGATCTTGGTTTCGTGACCTACGACCAGGGCCATGGGGTTATAGGTCGTATAGGCATAGGCGAGGGCGCCGATGATACCTGCCCAGGGATTGACGCGAAGCGCCATGGCGAGGATATAGAAACAGATACAGCCCAGGAAAAAGAAATTGGCGGGGTCGGGCAAGTGGAGGGTGAGGATAGTATAGACCAGGTACTGCGGCGAGAGCGCAGGGGCATCCATGGCGATCTGGTAGGCGGGCATCCCGCTGAACATGCTTTGGGTCCAAAGGGGGAAGTGGCCATGGGCGTCTTTGTAGACATAAGAGCTGTGAGACATCGCCTTCCACTGATCGTTATCGTGTTGGGTAAGGGCCTTGTGCTGGAACGCGGGCTGGCAGAAAAGGAAACTAACGAGCAGGAACACTCCTACGGCGATAGCGTGGGGAAGGATCGGTTTGTACCAGGTCTTTTCCATATACGAACAATATTAAACAAAAACAATAGCAACATGGTATCATTTTGGAGAATTTCCCGGGGTAGATTTGAGCATCTTATCTTATTGAACCGTTATGGCCTTGAAATTAACCAATCGTCTCTTCCCTCGTTTGCTCTTGCGCGCTTTCCGCTTGATCCCACCCGAGAGCGCCACGCAGCCGCTGACTCCGTATTTTCAATACAGGATCGGTGCTTATCAGAAAGACTATTATTTGTATTTCCGCAAGGAACCCAGCTGGCTCCGCTACAAGGTAGAAGCCTTCGACAAGATGATCGCCATGCAGGGATACGATATCCCGCGTTTCCTGGATTTTCATTATGCCGCTTATTCGGACAAGGATGATTTTCTTCGATTCCTGCGCTATGAGATCGAGGGCCGGCTGGCGACTTTGAAGAAATATCCAAGGGACAATGTACCGGCTTATCCCGTCATACTGAAATGGCTGGACGAAAAACAGCCGTCGGAACCTGCCAAAACGGTGGCGCCAACTGACACAAAGGACGCGGAAGCCGTGAGCGATCTGATCGAACATAGTTTGGCAGAAATGGTCCGTGCTTATGCCGGAAATATTGTCATCCGTGATGCGAGACAGCTCGAACGGCTGATCCAGCTATTGATCCTGGTGAAAGACCTTCGGGCGCCGGGCCCGAAAGGCGAAGCATTGTTTACCGATTTCAGTAGCACAGATCTGGCGGCCATCCTGCGACAGATCGCTGAATTACGTGACTACAAGCTGAATACCCTGCAGAAGAAGATTACCGATTGCAACCAGCGTATGCGTGATGATACCCGCGTCGTGGTTTTGCAGGAGGCGCTGACCCGGTACTTCTTCGGGCCATAGTCCATCCATGACTCATCCCTGACGTCCCGAGAGCCAATCCATGATGCATCCATGACGAAAATCGGGCGCATGGGCATGAATGTTGGCATACCCTTCCTAAAGTTTATTTATGTATTCAAATCGACGACGGGTCAAAAAAACCGGGATTACGTTTTTCTGTACCTATGCGGAGAAAGTCTATGTTAAAGCCTCCGCCAAAAAAACAGGAAAGACAATGTCTGGCTATGTTCGCGATGGGGCGCTTCAGGGGTTTACGCATAAGGACAGGAGCCTGCCGCCTGAGGTGCTGGCCTTTCAGGGCCAACTGGCGGAGGTATGCGGGTTACTGGAGGTGATAGCGCGCAAACGGCTGGACGGAGATGAATTGAATGCGCTGGAACGCGCCCGGATCAGGGAACTGTGCCGGACATTGCAGGAATTTCTCGAAAATATTAAAAAGTATTTATCATGATCGGTCATTTTCGATTGGTGCCAACGTACAGTGGTGCATTGGACTATTGCATGCAGGACAAAGAGATCAAGCAAGAGCAAACGCAGGAGCAGGCGAAAGAGGAACGCCGGCAGACCAGGAACCGCGCGGAAATCTTGTATTATCACCAATGTTATGGCAACACAGCGCAGCTTACCCGGCAGTTCAAGGAAGTACAGAAACAAAATTTTAATGCGGTCAAGCCGGCCTTTCATTTGTCACTGAGTCTGCCGCCGCAGGACAAGATCCCGAAAAGCCGGTTCGTGGATATTGCAAAGGACTGCGCGAAAGCGTTGGATTTTGAGCGGCACCAATACGTGGTGATCCTGCACAAGGATACGCTGAACCCGCATGTTCATCTGGTCGTCAATCGCATCGGGCCGGATAAGCACTTGATGGATGAAAAGAATCACATCCTCAAACAGGTCAATCGTTTTTGCCGGGATGCCGAGATCAAGTATCAGTTGACCCAAACGAAAGGTATGCGCCGTTTCCGGTCGCCCGGAGATCGTTTCGAACCCAGCGAGGATCACCGGGTACTTCATCTCAAAGAGGAGATCTCGCAAACGCTGAAGCAGTCCCAGGACCTGGCATCCTTTAAAGACGAAATGAACGGGCGGGGGTACAAGGTATTTACAACAGAGCGCGGCATCTCCTTTAAAGATCGCGACGGCGTATTCTTCACCGGTTGGGACGCCGGCTACCCCTGGAAGAAGATCGAGGCTGAGCTAGCCCAAAATCTTGCCGAGCGGCAGGCCCAGGAGCAGCGCCTGGAACAGGAACGAGCCAGAAAGCTGGAGATGACGCGAAAACCAGACCTGCCGGACGACGACGAGCCGCGACAGGTTCAGCGGCGGGGACTTCGCATGCGCATGTAAAAGGAAAAACTTGTAGTTATGAGTAAAGAAATAGCGAATGAAGAAAAAGTCAGTGAGGAAATAGTGAGTCAAAAAATGTTGTTGACAGTGCTCAATGAGACGCTGGAAGAAATGCAAAAGGCGAACAGGTCGCTAAAAGAAATAGGGGAGAAGCTGGAGAATTTCGCCGGAAAGATCGGCACTCTGGAGACGCGGGTACATGCTTTTGAACAAAAAGAGATCAGGATCGAGCCACCCGATCTGGGGCCCGTGAGCGAGCGGGTTTCGGCAGAATGCACCGGGCTAAAAAAGGTTACTGAAGCGGGGCTTTTAAAGGTCGCGGTCGCCGTGGAGACCCAGCCCAAACCGATCGTCCGGCGGATCTCCTTTTTCCCGGAAACCGATCGGGAGGGGAACTATAAAACCTTGATCCGATGGATGATCGGTGGAATAGTGGGCCTCATGCTAGTCGGGGCGGCCTATGTGTTGGCCAATGAGTGGATCCAGCGCACCCAGCCGCTGCAGCCGCGCGGCGCCGGGATGGAAATGAAACTATCGGTCGATACATCCGCTGCGGCTCAACCCAAGACGGGTCCGGCGGGAAAGCCGTTAAGACATGGCCGGAAAAAGTAAAAAAATCTGCTCCCTGTTGTTAAAATGTTGTAAAAACCCCTATCTTTAAATCAGCAGAACCATCTGGTCTGCAAATGTCTATCGATTGCATGCCAATTTTTACATGATGAAGCTTCGGTGAATATCCGGGGCTTTGTTGTTTTTAGACTATACCTTTAGACTATACTTTACTACTCATGGCGAGTGATTTTTATGCCCTTTCCGCGAACACGCCCCAAGGGCGACCAGTGTCGATGGCCGATTATCGGGGTAAGATCGTATTGGTCGTCAACACGGCTACCCAATGCGGTTTGACCCCGCAGTTCGAAGGATTGGAGAAGTTATATACCACCTATAAAGACCAGGGGTTGGTGATCCTGGGTTTTCCGTGTAATCAATTCGGGAGCCAGGAGCCGCTCGCCAATGAGGTGATGGAGGAGACGTGTAAGCTCGATCATGGCGTGACATTTCCTTTGTTTGAAAAGATCGAGGTCAACGGACCGGGGACGCATCCGGTGTTCCGGTATCTCAAAGGCAAGCTGGGTGGTTTGTTCGGCCGCCGGATCAAGTGGAATTTCACCAAATTCCTCATCGACAGGAATGGCAAGCCGGTGAAACGTTTCGCACCGATCACGAAGCCCGGGGCGATCGAGCCGCAGATCAGGAAATTGCTGAAAGGATCGGGGGCATAGCTTTTGAAGCGGTAGTTGAAAAGAGGGACCATGAAGAAGCTAATGGGGATGCTGGTGGCGGGTATCCTGCTGGCGGCATGCCATAACAATCCGGATAATGTTAATACCGCGGTGAAGGCCAATGATCACCGGTCGGATAGTTTAGCGAATAAGGAGTCGATAACGGATTCGGGTGCGGGCATACCTTCCAGGCAGGACGCCGATTTTATGGTGAAGGCTACGGCGGGCAATCAGCTGGAAGTGATCCTGGGCCAGCTGGCGCAAACGCATTCCTCCAGCCCCGCGGTGAAACATTTCGGCCAGATGATGATCGACCAGCATGGCGAGGGCGAAAGAGAGTTTCGCGGGCTTGCGGTCACCAAACATATTATTCTTCCGGATACTATTTCCAACAAGCAAAAAAAGGAGGACGATGATCTGCAGAAGAAGAGCGGCAAATCGTTCGACAAGGCCTATATCGACCTGATGATAAAAGATCACAAGGACGATATCGACGAGTATAAAAAAGCCGTGCATGACGCCAACGACTCCGATGTCAGGGCACTGGCACTAAAGCTATTGCCTCTGTTACAGGCGCACCTGGATACGGTGCAGGCATTGCAAAAGACCACCGGGTCATAACTAGTTTAGGGGAAAAAGGGAAAGGGGCCGTGCAAGTTGCGCGACCCCTTTTTTATTACTTGTGCCGGCACGGGCCACGTTCCGCCATGGCCCGTGTACCGCCCCAGCCCGCGGCGCATTACCGGGCTTATGCGAGCTGTTCGAGGATATCTTCGGTGAGTTCGATCTTTTCGGCTTGCATGTTCTCCTCCAGGTGACGTACGCTCGACGTCCCCGGGATGAGGAGGTTGTTGGGCGAATGATAGAGCAGCCAGGCGAGGGCGAGCTGATGGGTGGTGACGCCGAGCTTTCCCGCGATCTTATCGAGGACCTGCATGTTCTCGACGTTGCCGGCATTCATCGGATTCCAGGGGATGAAGGCCTTGCCCGTTTTTTCGCAATATTCGAGCACCGACTCCCATTTGCGGAAATCCTGGCTGTATTTATTCTGGACGGAGACGACCTCGACATAGGCTTCGGCCTTCTTGATCTCTTCGACACCCACTTCCGAGAGGCCGATGTGCTTAACGAGTCCTTCTTCCTGTACGCCCTGCAGGAATTCGAGGGTCTTTTCGAACGGCACGGTAGGGTCTACGCGATGCAGCTGATATAAGTCTATCCGGTCCACTTTGAGCCGCGCAAGGCTGCCTTCGAGGGCTTCTTTGAGATGATCGGGGTGTGAATTGATATGCCACTGATTGGGGCCGGAGCGGAGGAAGCCGCCCTTGGTAGCGATCACAAGCCCTTTGGGGTAGGGATGGAGCGCCTCGGCGATCAATTCCTCGGAGACATGGGGGCCATAACTATCGGCCGTATCGATGAAGTTGACGCCCAATTCCACTGCGCGGCGCAGGACCCTGACGGCTTCTGCATGGTCTTTGGGCGGACCCCAGATGCCCTGACCGGTGATGCGCATGGCGCCGAATCCCATGCGGCGGACGGTAAGATCTCCGCCGAGGGTAAAGTCTTTCCGGAAGCTGATTTTTGTGCTCATATGATTACGTATTTTTATAGTGAAAGGGGGGAGAAAAAACAAACATCCTGCACTTGTAAATTGTTCGCCATATGCTGAAAAACTATTGGAAGGTAGCGCTGCGGAGTCTCCTTAAGCGCAAGGGATTTACCCTGATCAATATTCTCGGCCTGGCGATGGGTATGGCCGTATGTTTGCTGATCCTGCTTTTCATCCGGCGCGAGCTGAGCTACGACCGGTTCGAGGCGGGTGGCGATCGTATCTACAGGATGGTGCTGGACCGGAAATACCCGGGCCGGGTCACTTCGTATGCCATTATTCCCAATGGATATACGACGGCCGTCAAACACGAGCTGCCCGAGGTCGAGGCAAGCACGGGACTCGAGGATTTTACCGGCAATGACGATATGCTGGTGAAGATCGGCGACCGGCGCTTCGAGGAACGGCATGTGTTCACCGCCGACAGTAATTTCTTCCGCGTCTTTTCTATCCGGCTGTTGCAGGGCGATACTGCTACGGCACTGGCAAAACCGGATATGGCGGTCCTCACGGAGAGCGCCGCGATCCGGTTGTTCGGCTCTGCTGCGGCGGCGATCGGCGGGAGCTTCGATACCGACACCAAACATCGCTTCAAAGTCAGCGGCGTATGTGCCGACTGGCCCGCCGACTCACACCTGCGTTTCTCGATGCTGCTTTCCTCTATCACTTTCCCGGCACCCCTCAGCTATACCGGCTTCTCCGATTATACCTATGTATTGTTGCGTCCGCATGTGTCTGCCGCTTCGGTGGAGTCCAAGTTTCCGGCTGTCGTCGAGAAATATGCCAGCGGTGAGATCGGGAGTTCCTTCGCGATGACCTTTGCGCAGTTCCAGACAGCCGGCAACGGATATCATTACTATCTGCAACCACTGCGGCGCATCCATCTGATCTCGGACCTGGAAGCCGAGATCAAGCCGAACGGCAGTGAGCGCGCGGTGTATATCTTCGGGATCATAGCCGTCTTTATCCTGGGTATCGCCTGTATCAATTTCGTGAACCTGTCTACCGCCCGTAGCATGGAGCGGGCAAGAGAGGTCGGGGTGCGAAAGACCTTTGGCAGTGATCAATGGTCGCTCGTGGTGCAATTCCTGCTGGAGTCGACCGTGGTGAGTGTGCTGAGTGTGGTAGTGGCCCTGGGGCTGGTGTTTTTATCGCTGCCTGTTTTCAGCCGCATAGCGGGTGAAGATCTGGGTGCGGGTGGTTGGTTCAATGTCGTGAATCTACTCGGGCTGGTGGGTTTCGGGTTGGTGGTGGGGCTGATCGCGGGTATCTACCCGGCATTCGTGCTGTCTTCCTTCGAGCCGATAAAAGTATTGAAGGGGCGGTTCCAGGCTAACAAATATGGTACGGCGTTGCGCAATGGACTCGTGGTCTTCCAGTTCGCGATCTCGATCGCCCTGATCATCTCTACGGTGATCGTGCATCGGCAAATGCGCTACATGTTGGGCGACAAGCTCGGTTTTACCCAGGATCGGGTGTTGGAGATCCAGCGGTCCGATCTGCTGGGCGATAAGATCAGGGCCTTTCGCGAGGAGCTGGCCGGCATTCCCGGCGTAGCACATATTAGCGGCGCTTCGACATTGCCGGGCGATTCGCGTTTTTTTGGCGTGGCCTGGGAACCGATAGGTTCGCGGGAGTCGATGACGGGCAGGGGGATCATCGTCGACGACCAGTTTGCGGCTACGCTGGGACTAACGGTGAAAGAAGGACGTTTTTTTTCCCGCGCATTTGCCCGGGATTCGCTGGCGGTGGTGCTCAACGAAGCTGCCGTCACCGCGCTGGGGTTAAAGGAGCCGGTGGTTGGCACGCAGCTCCAGTCCACCTCACCCCTCTATAACCCGCGACCCGATACGTTTCTCCGTTACACGGTAGTAGGGGTAGTAAAGGATTTTCATTTTCAGACGCTGCATCAGGCGATCGCACCGCTGGTGATCACCAATGCCGAAAAATTTGGCGGCGTCACGGGTCTCACGGCCGTGAGGATCGCGGGCGGGGATATGGGCGCTACGACCCGTGCGATCGAACGACTATGGAGGCAATTCGAGCCGGAGCGGGCCTTCCGGTATACCTTCCTGGAAGAGAGCCTCGCCGCGCAGTATACCACCGAAGAGACCCTCCAGCGGATATTCTCGGTTTTCTCGCTTTTAGCCATCTTTATCGGTTGTATCGGTTTGCTGGGTCTGGCGGCTTATGCCACACAGCAGCGGATGCGCGAGATGAGCATCCGCAAAGTGCTGGGGGCGCGTGCGGGAAGCATCGTGGGGTTGTTGTCGAAAGACTTTATCCGGCTGGTGAGCATCTCGGCGATCGTGGCGTTCCCCGTGGCGTGGCTGGCGATGCATGCCTGGCTGCAGAGCTTTGTTTACCGGGTGGCGCTCAGCTGGTGGATCTTTGTGCTGGCGTGGCTGTTGTG
>Ga0134128_10000595_pt1 | contig 49531 bp, 40 predicted proteins | sample KB31754_FD_96462 | JGI IMG/M metagenome (GOLD analysis project Ga0134128, IMG submission 96462) | Terrestrial soil microbial communities with excess Nitrogen fertilizer from Kellogg Biological Station, Michigan, USA - KB3-175-4 | ecosystem: Environmental > Terrestrial > Soil > Unclassified ... | reverse complement strand
TTGACGCCGACATCCTGCAAACGTTCTGCGACTTCTTCTATATTTTTGGAATTATCATCCCAGCCTAACCTTGTCTTAACAGTGACAGGGAGATTTGTGGCACGAACTACTGCTTTTGTGAGGCGTTCCATCAGGTTAATATCTTTCAGCACACCTGCACCTGCGCCTTTGCACACTACTTTTTTTACAGGGCAACCGAAATTGATATCTACAAGATCGGGATTAGTAGCGTCAACAATACGCGCAGCCATTTCCATAGCGTCTTCGTCGCCACCGAATATCTGGATACCTACCGGGCGTTCATAATCGAATATATCCAGCTTCTGGCGGCTTTTTATGGCATCGCGGATCAGTCCTTCAGACGAGATGAATTCTGTATACATCAGATCAGCACCGTGCTCTTTGCATACGGCACGGAAGGGAGGATCACTCACATCTTCCATTGGCGCAAGCAACAAAGGACAATCACCTAATTCTATATTATGAATTCTAATCATGAAAGTGCGCAAAGATACAAATGATATAGGATTTATTGATACAACTCACGCTCTCACACAGATATATCACAAAACTATTGGCATAAACTTTCATTATACCAAAAGAGTGATAAATTTGCGGACGATTAAAACGACTTACTTCCTGTGGGGAAAGCTTTGAACAGAGTCTCGGTGGCTGGTCTTCTTATAGCATTAGGGATCATATATGGTGATATTGGAACTTCTCCTTTATACGTTTTCAACTCAATATGTAATGGAAAAGTAATCAATGACCTGCTTATTACGGGTAGCCTTTCCTGCATTATCTGGACCCTAACCTTACAGACCACGATAAAATATGTAATACTAACCCTGAAAGCAGATAATAAGGGGGAAGGTGGCATTTTCTCACTCTTCGCATTAGTGCGCAGGACGGGGAAATGGACGGTGTTTCCGGCAATGATAGGAGGAGCCTCCCTGCTGGCAGATGGCATGATAACTCCTCCGATCACGGTAACATCAGCCATAGAAGGATTGAGAGGAATACCAGGCATGGAAGGACTACCACAATGGACTGTAGTGTATATCGTAATTATTATACTAACCAGCCTGTTTTTCTTTCAGCAATTCGGTACGGTTTCTATTGGGAAAATTTTCGGGCCGATCATGCTTGTCTGGTTTAGTATGCTTGGTTTGCTAGGCCTAATACATGTAAGTGATAACTGGAATATTTTCAGGGCTATTAATCCTTATTACGCAATTAAACTACTGACGCAATACCCTAAAGGATTCTGGATATTGGGGGCTGTATTCCTATGTACCACAGGGGCGGAAGCGTTATATTCTGACCTGGGGCATTGCGGGAGAGCCAATATACGCTACTCATGGATATTTGTAAAAACCTGCCTTATCTTAAATTACCTGGGGCAAGGCGCGTGGTTGCTGGGACATACAGGACATGTGTGGAATGCAGAAAAGCATAATCCATTTTATTCATTAATGCCGGATTGGTTTCTATTAATAGGCATTACCATAGCTACAGTTGCAGCTATTATAGCCAGCCAGGCACTTATATCGGGGTCATTTACATTGATAAGCGAAGCAATAAAACTGAGCTTATGGCCCAAAATGAAGATTCAATATCCTACTGCAGAGAGAGGGCAATTGTTCATACCCGGTATTAACCTGCTATTATTTATCGGATGTTCGGGAATGGTATTTATTTTTCAGCAATCCACATATATGGAAGCGGCCTATGGCCTGGCTATTACTGTATGTATGATCATGACATCGTGTCTTTTCTCGTACTATTTATATACCAGGCGAACGCCTATGATCTGGATAGTTACTTATCTGATGGTTTTCCTGACTATTGAGTTTTCTTTCCTATTTGCCAACCTGCAGAAATTCCCTCATGGCGGCTATATAACTCTTATCATGGGGGGCGCTTTATCGCTGGTGATGTTTATATGGTATAAGTCAAGAAAGATCAGAAACAGGTATGTAGAATTTGTAAGGCTGGAAGATTATGTGCCTATAATACAGGAATTAAGCAACGATAAAAGTATACCTAAATATTCAACACACCTTGTATATCTGACAAGTGCAAACAATCCAAAAGAAATTGAGCATAAGATCATATACTCTATTTTGTATCGCAAACCTAAACGCGCCGATATTTACTGGTTTGTGCATGTGGATGTACTGGATGACCCGTATACTGTAGAATACAGTGTAACGACCATTATCCCGAACGAGATAATAAGAATAGAATTTAAGCTTGGCTTCAGGGTAGAACACAAAATACAATTAATGTTCAGAAAAGTAGTAGAGGAAATGGTTCAGAACAAAGAGGTGAATATAGTGAGCCGCTATGAATCGCTCAGTAAAAATAATGTGATGGGTGATTTCAGATTTATTGTGATGGAAAAATTCCTGTCGAGAGACAATGCATTACCTATGTGGGAACGAATGATGATGAAAGGATATTTTTTACTGAAAAACCTTAGCTTGTCTGAAGAACGCGGGTTTGGGCTTGATCCCTCAGATGTGACCCTTGAAAAATATCCACTGATCGTTTCTGCAATAGCTGATGTGCAGCTGAAACGTGTAGAGGAATAGCTATCTTTTTTCAGGAGGAATGTGCTCGTATATTTCCTGTAATTTTTTCAGGGCTTCTATGTCTACAGGTTTATGAACTATTTTATCTGAAGGTGGGAATTTTTTAATTAATTTCTCAGGTCTTTTAGGACGTGGCGTGAACCCGCCGCCGCAATTAGGACATACATTATGTAATATCTCTTTTACGCATTGCTCACAAAACGTACATTCAAAAGTGCAGATCATTGCGTCCGTTGCACCATTGGGTAATGGCTTATTACAATTTTCGCATGTAGGCCTTATTTCGAGCATAAGTTTTCTAATCAAAATTACCCAATCCTATCTCCTGGTGTAACGAAGGTATTTCTACATCTGTAAAACCTTTTTTCAATAATCTTTCTCTGAAATTTACCTGCACTTCATATTCTCCGTGAACAATAAACAGTTTATGTACCTCACGCGGGTCCTGGCAGGCAAGCCATTGGCTAAGGTCTTCATAATCACCATGGGCACTTAAACTTTCTATAACGCCTACTTGTGCGTTCACATCATAATGTGATCCATAAATGGATACCTGCTTTGCACCACTTCTTAGGCGGCCACCCAACGAAGCAGGCTCACAATACCCGACAATTAATATTGTATTGTTGGGGCTATTAATGTTATTGACTATGTGATGCTTTACCCTACCGGCTTCTGCCATACCGGATGCAGAAATAATAACACATGGCTCTTTTAAGTCTTTTAACCCGATAGATTCATCTGCACTTTTTGTATAGTGAAGTCCTTCAAACGCAAAAACATCATTATCCTTTTTTAATAACTCACTTACATCTTTATTAAAACATTCGGGATGATGCTTTGTTAACTCTGTAGCTTCAGTTGATAATGGGCTATCTACAAAATATTTTAGTTTGGGCAGGCGATGTTCTAATTCGAGCCTATTAAGCAGAAAAAGAATTTCCTGAGTACGGCCTACACTAAAAGCAGGAATAATAAGATTACCACGCTTTTCTATACAAGTGTGTTGTATAAATTTTAATAGCTGATCAGCGGCCGGCAAGATGATGTCATGAAGTTTATCACCATAGGTAGATTCGATTATTATATAATCTGCTTGTGGAAATGTTTCAGGAGATTTGAGCAGCATGTCGTTGTATCTGCCGACGTCGCCACTAAAAGTTAATCTAACTTCTTTTCCATTCTCGCGGAGCTTTAGATTTACTGCAGCGCTGCCAACAATGTGACCCACATCTGTATATAATAATTCTATATCATCATCAATTTTGAACGGAGTATGATAATCTATAGGATGAAATAATGGAAAAACTTTGTCAGCATCCTCAATTGTGTATAATGGCTTTACCAATTCCCTACCCTCTTTTTCTCTAAGACGATTGACATGTTCTATATCCGATTCCTGGATGTGGGCAGAATCTAATAGAAGTATTTGGGCAAGATCAGCAGTTTGCGTCGTGCAGAATATCTTTCCATTATAACCCTCTTTTACTAGTTTAGGCAGTAAGCCAACGTGATCAATGTGAGCGTGGGAAATTATTACATAGTCAAGTTCCAGCGGATCAAACCCCCATTGGCTATTTAATGTCAATGTTTCTTTGCCCATGCCCTGAAACATGCCACAATCCAAAAGAACTTTTTTACCTGAACTAAATTGAATAATATGCTTGGAACCGGTAACAGTTCTTGCTGCACCGTGAAATGATATTTTCATGTATGTCGAAAATAGGGATAAAAAGTAAATAAATGCAAATGGTCTGAATCGTGTTATACATTTACACCAAGTCTTTCCATTGCTTTGTAAGCATTTTGCTGTGCCAGTTTGCGCTTATATTGATACCACCACTGCGGGGCAACTTTTATTAACATGTTATTAAATCCACGCATTCCTAAAATATGATATAAGCCATTTAGCTTTGGCATTACACCCCCTGGCAAGGCACGCAAGCTCATAGCGAAGCCACTCTCCATGTATTGCATATGGTGCCAGTAACCGCTGGGCATAAATAAAGTTTCGCCATGGCCAAGGATAGTCTCATAAGCCTGGGCATATTTTAATCCGGGAAAATTTTCGGTATCAAGATGCTCGTGCCAATCAACAAAGCTCGCTGAACTTTCTACAGTGGACGGCATTTTATAGATAAAGGGGGACTGATCATTTCGCAACAATAAAACCCGCTTTTTGCCTATAAATTGGGTATGAAAAATATGAGCAAGGTCAATATCGTAATGCATATGTGCGATAGAACCGGCTCCTCCTACAAACATCATTGGGTATTTCTTTAAAAAACCCTTTACAAGATGATCTTCGAACGAAAAGTCTTCGACAATATGTGGCGCGTATTTAAAAATATTAAAGAGAAAAATTCTTAACTCTACCGGGCCTTTTCTTATCATATCCAGATAATCGCCAAAAAGCATATAATCATCTGCTCCATTAACAAGGACATTGGCTCCGGCACGAACATTGTTATAAACGCCAACTTTTACATTGCCAACAATCTGTTTGAAATAATCCCAGGTCCATTTAGTATAAGCGGGCCACTGTTTTGACAGGTCTGTTATGATGACTGGCTTATTAGGTATCAGGTATTTTTCTCGGAAGGTATCATGGGAGATGTCAGTTACTCGGTCTATTGTAGTCAGTTGCATAGTTCATCCTTTGGTAAAAAATGAGTAAACAATTTAACAAAGATAAAAGTTCAGCTATTTATTTACTATACCTATAAAAGAATTGTGCCCTTCCTGCAGGAAAGGCACAAAAAACACATTTTTAATAACAATATTATTTTTTTACCATACTTTCAAAAACAGTCTTGTCCACCTTCATTGGGTATTTATCGCGCATTTGCTTGTTCCAGTTCTTTTCAAGGTAGTCCTGGTATTCGGCAACTACATATCCCCGGGCTTCATCCAGTGATTTTGGAGTTGGCTCATTGTACACTTCTTCAGCTTTTACAACAGTATAAGTACCATTTGAATTATTCATCGCTTCTGTAGCCTTTCCTTTTACTATTGAGCTACGTGGCACATCTTTGAAACGTGAAAATTCATAATGACCGTGCAGAATAATTACCGCATCGGGTTTTGTGTCACTATTCATAATTTTTACCATTGCCGAGTCGGTCATACTTTTCTTAGCAAGCAATTTCAGGCCTTCTTTTAGTGCGGCTTGATCCTTAAACTTATATTCGGAGCCAACAAAACCAGGCTCCCACATATATTTATCCTTATGAGCTTCATAAAATGCTTCCAGGCCTACTGTGTCACGCGATGCTTTACCCCAAACATTGCGATCCATTAATTCAAAAAGCATTACACCATCACGATACTCTTCCATTAGATTTTTAAAATCAGGATTTTCTTCCACTAATCTATGCTCTTCAAAATCATTTACCACACTACTTACATACATGGTATATAAATCATGTAGCACTGTTTCTTTTGGGCCCATTAACCTGCCACGAGTTACAGATTCGGCAAAACTCATAAAGTCACTTTGCTTGTAATCTCTTCCTGCCAGCGTAAATACCGGTTTATTCATATTCATAAAATCAGAAACTCTGAATGTTTTAGACCCATTCGCTGTATCCGGGGCATTATTCAGTTTTGTTATTATCTCCTGGTAATTAGCAGGATATTCTTTAAAACCATTCTTTTCTTTGATCTTTTCAAAGAAAATATCGCGTGCTACCTGAGAGCGATAATCGTTTTCCACCTTACGTTTAAGTTGAGGTTCAAGAGTGTCAAATGGTTTCAGAGGATATTTTTCCAATAATTTAATAATATGAAAACCATAATCTGTTTGCACCGGCTTAGATACATCTCCCGGCTTTTTCAGTGCAAAAGCTGCGCTTTCGAATGGTGGAGTCATTTTACCTACTCCGAATTGAGGCATTACGCCGTTATCATTCGCAGTGAATTTATCATCTGAATATTTCTTTACTAATTCATCAAAAGAAACACCCTTTTTTATTTCTGTTTCAACACTATCTGCACGTTTGCGGGCAGCTTCAATTCCCTCTTCACCTTTTGATTTGGGACAAGCTATCAATATTTGCGCAACTTTGATCTCTCCTACTGCAGGACGCTTATCAAGAACCTTTACGATATGATAACCAAATTGCGTACGGAATGGTTTGGAAATTTTGCCAACCGGAGTACTATATGCGACATTTTCAATAGGATATGTTACTTCAAGGGCCGTGATATACCCTATATCACCTCCATTCTCTTTAGAGCCACGATCTTCGGAGTATTCTTTTGCCATAGTGGCAAAATCTGCTTTTTTGCTTTCCAGAACGTTGTAAATGCTATCTATTTTATGATAGGCAGCTACAGAATCTGTACCCGGACGGCAAAGTATCAGGATATGAGCAATGCGCACATCTTCTTTCGATCTTTCATAAGCCTCATGAATCAATCTTTTGGTTACTTGCTCATCTGTAAGATAATTTCTTGCAAGCTGTTTGCGATAAGTATCCAACTCACGCTGAATACTTGTAAGCGTATCAAGATGCTGGGATTCAGCCTCAGTTACCTTCATACGAAACAAGGAATACAAATCCAGATACCCGCGTAATGCCGTGTCTGAAAAATCAGGTTTTTTGTTGAGGCTATTTTTCTCATAAACCCTCAAAAATTCTGCTTTGCTTACAGGGTTATTACCATAGGTAAAAAGTGTTTGCGCCTGCACAGAAGCCATAAATGCCCCAGCAGCAAGGCATGTAAGAACCAGCTTTCGCATATTAATATTTATTTTTTAAGATTTTACTTTAGTTGTCTTATCCTTTTGTTCGATCATATCAATTACTTGCGTAATGTTAGTATGATCCAGTTTTTTACCGCGAATGATCTTTTTATCGTCGAGCAAATATATGATAGGGGTGCTATACACGTCGTATTTAGTTCGATAATCTTCGCGCGTATGGTCCGGATCCCAAACGTTGATCCAGTCATTAAGATTATTTTTATCAATAAATTCTTTCCATTTCTTTTCATCGCCCTCTGTGCGTACGGCATAAACTTTTACACCTTTAGACTTTAACACAGCGCGATATACAGAATCAACCAAAGGAATCTCATGCTGGCAATGACCACATTCAGGAGACCAAAAAACTACTAAAGTATATTTTGCCTTTATATCAGAAAGACTTTGCTCTTTACCATTGATATCCGGCATTTTAATTTCGGGAGCTACATTTCCTATAACGTTCGGCATTATTTTCGATGCGCGATCTATATACTTTGACAGATCATCATTGCTTAGCCAGGTAGCATCACCTTTCATGTAATAATTTTCTACCAGGTACACAAACACTACATCCATACCCATAATCTTGCTGTCTAAAGAAAAATTCTTTATCCAATCGAGTGTATATTTAAACAGTTCTTTAGTTCCTTTTGTTTTTGCAAGCAGCATATCAGCTTCTTTATCTATGCTATCAGGAGAAGGGTAAGTAAGCCTGTTAAAGTATTCGGTCAATTTAGGCTCAAGAATGGGAGTATGAATGAGACGGTCGTCCTGGAAATTAAATCCATCCCAATAATGATCTTTGTAATAAGTATAAGAGAAGGTGCTATCAACTGTTTTGCCATCAGACAAATAATGGGGACCATCGGGAACAACAGGTAATTCCAACGCATGAAAAATAGTAGCAAGCAATGTATTAGGATGTTGAGCCGCAACACTTTTTCGATATGTTGTTAACTGCTTAGCATGGTCATTTAATTTTTGACGAACAGTGCTGCTATCTGCTTTTGTTTTTGCTCCTGCATATTCCTTTAATAACTTTTGCTGATCCTCACCATAGGTTTTAAGAAATTTTTCATACTGCTGGAAATATTCATTTTCAGGCGAGTTATTGAATGTAACGCTGTATGGCAAATCCTTTACAGACATATTTATTCCGATATCATCGCCATTATTTAACAAGAACTCGAAATATGTTTTCTGATCCGAGAGAAGAATGATATAGATACCACCGATCGTACTCTCTTTGTTATTGAATACTGCTACACCATTTTTATCAATATGAGCAGAATCGGCTTTATAGATCGTCGGCAGACCTTTTGCATAATAGTAAGCAAGATAGGCCTCTGTGTCGTTTGCACCAGTTAACTTCAGTTTAATGTGATACCCCTCACGCGCAAAAGCATGCTGCCCCATGCCGATGAGCAACAGCAAAAGGATAAGTGTAATTTTTTTCATGTTCTCTTTACGAAATTGTTGTTTTTCTAAAAAAGTAAATACCCCGAAATTGGGTTTCGGGAGCATAAACTTAGGAATATATTCTATGATTTGGTATTACTGTTTTTTTGCATCTTCTCTTTCGCCTCCAACATCTGAATTACTTCTGCAATATTTGTATGATCCAATTTCTTACCACGAATGATCTTTTTATCATCAAGCAAATATATAGTAGGAGTATTATACGCATCATATTTTGCCTGAAAATCTACTTTACGTTCAGGGTCCCACACATTCACCCAGTCATTCAGTTTATTTTTATCTATAAAATCCTTCCAAACTTTTACATCCTTGTCTTCATCGTCACGCACGGCAAATACCCTTACACCTTTATCTTTCAGTACAGTACGATACAATGAATCAATTTCAGGGATCTCATGCTGGCAAAAGCCGCAAGTAGGCGACCAGAATACAACAAGTGTGTATTTTGCTTTAAGATCCAGCAGGCTTTGTGGTTTCCCCTCAACGTCGTTCATCTTCATTTCAGGGGCCACATTTCCAATTACATTAGGTGCGACCTGCTCTGCCCGCTGTATAATCTTAGACAAATTATCAGGGCTTTCCCAAGTTGCATACCCTTTCATATAATAATTCTCAACAAGATAAACAAAGACTTCGTCCATACCCATTACCTTACTTTCCTGCGACCAGTTATTGAACCATGCCAAGGTATATTTAAATAGCTCCTGTGTACCTTTTGTCTTGCTCAGCAGCATATTTGCTTCTTTTTCTATGCTGTCAGTATATGGATAGGTCATTTTATTGATGTATTCGCTTAGCTTGGCATCGTAAATAGGAGTATGGATGAGGCGATCGTCCTGAAAATTAAAGCCATCCCAATAATGAGCCTTGTAGTAATTTGCTGCAAACATTGTATCCTCCTGCCCATTAGGTAATAAATGCTTACCGTCCGGAACATGCGGTACTTCCAATGCTTTGAAAATGGAAGCCAATAATGAATTAGGATATTTAGTAGTAACGTTGTTCCTATAGTCAATTAAAACTTTTGATTGATCACTCAAATTCTTGCGAGCTGTGGCACTATCTGCACTATTTTTTGCACTAGCCAATTCAGTAGTTAACATCCTTTCTTTTTCACCATAGTCCTTCAGGAATTTTTCATATTCCTGGAAATGTTCATTTTCAGATGAATTCCTGAATTTAACACCATAAGGAATATCGTTGGCCGGCATGGTAATATCCATATTATCGCCATTATTCAACAGAAATTCAAAGTAGGTTTTCTGATCGGAAAGCAAAATGATATAAATACCCCCAACAGTATTTTGTTTACTTTGCAGTACAGCAACTCCGCTTTTATTGAATTTAGCCGAGTCTGCTTTATAAATAGTAGGAAGACCTTTTGCGTAATAATATGCTAAATAGACCATCGAATCATTCGCCCCGGTCAGCTTCACCTGAATCTTATATCCATCGGTTGCAAATGAGCTTTGCCCAAAACCCAGCAGCAATAGCATAGCTATTAATGTAATTTTTTTCATATATTATTACTAAAAATTATTGTTTTTCCGTCTATTTAGACAGTCATTTCCTTAAAGATGTTGGCTTTTGCCAAAAATAAAATATATAGTTGGTGTAACCCAATATCTGAGTGCTAAATTTGCACCCTCGTAAAAAATAATAACAAAATTTTGTCACGGAAAAAGCAAAAGGAATTATATAATATAAAAATAGATGCTTATGCTGCCGAAGGCAAGAGTGTGGCACATCTGGAGGATGGGAAAGTGCTGTTTGTGGAAAGCGCTATACCGGGAGATATAGTTAATGTGAGGCTAATTAAAAATAAGAAAAGCTGGGCAGAAGGTAAATTAATACAACTGGTATCTCCATCAGCATATAGGGTAACACCATTTTGCCCTCATTTCGGAATATGCGGCGGTTGTAAATGGCAAATGCTGCCTTATGAAATGCAACTGATCTACAAACAGCAACAGGTAGCTGATCAATTAAAACGAATAGGACATATAGAGCTTCCGGAAATAGAACCGATAGCCGGAAGTAAGCATGAACGCTATTATAGAAATAAACTGGAGTTTACCTTTTCGGTGCACAGGTTCCGAACAGTAGAAGAAATACAAGCTGCAGGGGATGAGCGTTTCGCAGTAGAGCCTGCCTTAGGATTTCATGCACCCGGATTATTCGATAAAGTGGTAGAAATACACACCTGCTATTTGCAAAAAGAGCCGACCAATATTCTGCTGAACGTACTAAGACAATACACGGAGGCACATCAGCTACTCTATTATGATTACAGGGTACAGGATGGGTGGCTGAGGAATGTTATAATAAGAGTGGCAACTACGGGAGAAGTGTTAATTAATGTTATCATGCATCATGAAGATGAAGAAAACCGGGTAGCACTGCTAGAACATATTCTGGCAAATGTCCCGGGAATTACCTCATTGAACTATACATTAAATCCCAAAATGAATGATACTATTTATGATCTTGACGTAGTATGTTATCATGGGAAAGAATATATAGAAGAAAAACTTGAGGACTATCGCTTCAAGATCTCACCAAAATCTTTTTTTCAAACCAATACATATCAGGCAGAAACACTGTATAGAATAGCAAGAGAATTTGCGGGATTAACAGGCAACGAAACACTCTATGACCTTTATTGCGGTACCGGAAGCATTGGGATATTCTGTTCCGGGAAAGTGAAAAAAGTAATTGGCATAGAGACAGTAGAAGACGCTGTAAAAGATGCCTGGGAAAATGCGCAACTAAATGGATTGGAAAATTGCCAGTTCTTTGCCGGCGATGTATCTAATATCTGTACTGATGAGTTTTTTGAGCAACATGGGCATCCTGATATAATCATTACAGATCCTCCAAGAGCAGGAATGCATGAGAAACTGATACAACAATTGCTGAAGATCCGCTCACCTAAAGTAGTATATGTAAGCTGCAACCCTGCCACACAGGCGAGAGATTTACAATTGCTAAATGAAGCATATAAAGTAACACGTTTGAAACCGGTAGATATGTTCCCGCATACGCATCATATAGAAAATGTAGCACTGTTAGAACTTAGATAACTAAAAAAAGAGCTGCCAGGCAGCTCTTTTTTAGATAATATAATTTGATGGTATCTTAAAAACGTTCAAGACCACTAAAGAAAAAGTCTCCTTCAATTATAGCATTTTCATCGCTATCAGAACCATGAACGGCATTTTCGCCTACAGAAGCAGCATACTTTTTTCTGATAGTACCCTCTTCAGCCTGCGCAGGATTGGTAGCTCCGATCAGCTTACGGAAATCGGCTACAGCATTATCTTTCTCAAGAATGGCGGCTACGATAGGGCCACTGCTCATGAATCCAGTCAATTCACCATAAAAAGGTCGTTCTTTATGTATCCCATAGAATTTTTCAGCCTGTTTTTGGCTTATCTGGGTATATTTCATTGCCACGATACGGAAGCCGGCAGCGTTGATCATCTGAAGAATATCACCAATATTACCGTTGCGAACAGCATCCGGTTTGATCATCGTAAAAGTGCGATTTGACATAAAACTGTTTACTTTTTTAAATAACGGCGCAAAAGTACAATTTCTTAAATATTGCCGGCGAAATTGTAAATAATAAACTTATGATTATGTAAATTGCACCCCCAAACAAAAAACACCCATAAAGGGTATTGGAATTTCCCAGATTATGCGCCCGATACAAGACGCTTTTCCTTTACTGCAAACACCGAAAAGAATTTTCATTACTACCCATCATAAACCTGATGGAGATGCAATAGGCAGTATGCTTGGGTTGTATCTGTACCTTGTGAAAAAAGGGCATTCGGTAGCGGCCGTGTCGCCGGGTGAGCTACCCAACTTTTTGATGTGGATGCCAGGGATAGAGGCAATGTATAATTATGAAGCAGAGCCCAAAACATCGCTGGAGGCGCTAAAACAATGTGACCTGATATTTTGTGTAGATTTTAATGACTACAGCAGGACTAAACACCTGACACAATACCTGGCCGAAGCCCCACAGCCTAAAATATTAATAGACCATCATCTATACCCTGCCCCTGTGTGGGATTATGGGATGAGCATACCTGAAAAGAGCAGCACTTGTGAAATGATATATGATTTCATCAACCTGATGGGTGATAATGATCTCATTGATAAAGACATTGCTGCCAACCTATATACCGGAATAATGACTGATACCGGGTCATTCAGATTTCCGATCACCACTGCTCACGTACACGAAATAGTAGCAGATATGAAGCGCAAAGGCCTGGATCACACCAGGATACATGAACAAATATATGATTCATGGTCTGCAAGCCGTATGCGTTTTCTAGGTTATGTATTGATGGAAAAAATGGAAATATTTCCAAAGTATAGCGCCGGCTTGATCGCATTATCCAGAAAAGAAATGAAGCTGTTTGACGTACACAGTGGGGACACAGAAGGGCTTGTAAATTATCCACTAAGCATAGCAGGGATACGGTTTGCCACCCTTATAACAGAACGTGCTGATGAAGTAAAACTATCATTTCGCAGTAAAGGAGATTTTGATGTAAGTCTGTTCGGCAGAGAATATTTTAATGGTGGCGGCCATTTTAACGCATCTGGAGGACGCTCAAATTCAACTTTTATTGACACAATAGCATATTTTAAGAAAATTTTGTCCGATATTCACCCCCGATAACCTAAAAAAAAATGATAAAAAGTATCTTACCAATTGCCTTTCTAAGCGTTACACTTATAGGCATTAGTGCATGTAACAACAACAAAGATGGTTTTAAAACCAAAGATGGATTAGAGTATAAAATTGTAAAGGATATTCCTGGACAAAAAGCTGCAGTAGGAGATTTGGTAGAAATAAACATCCGTATGAAAATAAGCGGGTCGAAAGGAGACAGCGTTTTGCTTGAATCAAGAAAGCTCAATAATAACCAGCCAATACAAATGCAGGTAATGCCTGCTGATTTCAGAGGGGACTGGAAAGCAGGGCTGACTATGATGGCTGCAGGCGATAGCGCAATATTCCGCGTTTCTGTGGACACCTTGAAAAAAGCGTTAAACGGGCAACCGTTCCCTCCATTTATGAAGTCAGGAGAAAAGCTGGTGTATGAGGTGACAATGGTAAAAAGACAATCTAAAGATGATCAAAAAACAGCTGAGGATAAAACATTGCAGGATTATTTCACAAAAAATAACATCAAAGCTCAAAAAACAGCATCAGGACTCTACTATTCTATTCAAACAGAAGGAACAGGAGATGTTCTTAAAAAAGGTGATAGCGTAAGCATCAACTATGTAGGGCGCACACTTGATGGCCATATATTTGACACAAATACCGATTCCAGCAAAGGTCATTTCAAACCACTTGTTTTCCCGATAGGTGTTGGTAGAGTAATACCTGGCATGGATGAAGGAATGCAGTTATTGAAAAAAGGAAGCAAAGCCACATTGTATATTCCTTCTTACCTGGCTTATGGCCCACAAAGCCCCGGTCCTGGCATCGCACCAAATTCTATCTTGATATTTGATATAGAAGTGCTGAATAAATAAACAATATAAATAGCAATTGTAAATAATAAAGTACCAGAATAAATGAAGAAAATAATTGGCGCATCATTGATGTTAGTGGCTTTTTCACTGTCTTCTTATGGACAAAAAGAGCACTTAGAAAAAAATGCTACCAAAGCCGGGGAAACTGCACCAGAGACAATGCTTGCCGATGGTTTTGCAAGAACATCGAGCGGATTAGAATATAAGATCGTATCTCGTGGGGCAGGTACACAAAAAGCGCAAATAGGAAGCTACGTAGAGTTAAATGTACACATATATGTGCATGATAGTTTGATATTTGATTCACGTAAAATGAATAATAATCTGCCTGTACCTATACAGGTTATGCACCCTGCTTTTAATGGAGATCCTGCTGAAGGATTTCCAAAAATGGCTGCCGGTGACAGTGCTATTTTTCGCCTGCCGGTTGATTCATTAAAGAAGACAGGCCAACCTTTACCTCCATATATGCATCCTGGAGATATGATGATGTACCAGATAAAAATGGTGTCAGTAAAAAGTGCAGCAGAAATGAAAAAAGATGCTGAAGAAAAAGCAGTGAAACAAAAAGATGTAGATGACAAACTGATAGGTGATTATCTGAAACAAAATAATGTTACCGCTACCAGATCAGCATCTGGCCTGTATTACAAAATACAAAAAGAAGGCACTGGCATGACTGCAAAAGTAGGCGATAAGGTATCAGTAAATTATACCGGCAGGACATTGAACGGTACAGTATTTGACTCCAATGTGGACTCTAACTTCCATCATATGGAGCCATTTACATTCAGCTTAGGACATCACCAGGTTATTAAAGGATGGGATGAAGGTGTGGCTTTATTAAAGAAAGGTGGAAAAGTTACTCTATACATTCCATCAACATTGGCATACGGAGCCCAAAGCCCTACAGCAGCAATTCCTTCTAATTCTATTCTTATATTTGATATTGAAGTAACCGATATTAAGTCGGACATTACTAAAAAATGAATGCAAGAATAATTAAATGTCTTTTTTTAATGTGGTATTTGCTTTTCGCAAATACCACATTTGCTTATACACGAGCCGATACACTAAGAGGAAGTGACGGCAGTGGCAGAAAATGGTGGGATGTTCGCCATTATGATCTGAGTGTAAAATTTGACACGGCAACAAGAAGCATTAGTGGGATAAATAAGATTTCTTTTTTAGTAAGTGAAGCACCGATAGACGGCCTGCAATTAGATCTGCAGGATTCAATGATCCTAGATAAAGTGGAATTGGATGGCAAACCAATCAATATTATCAAAGACGGAAATGTATGGTGGGTGCTCTACCCTTTTCATGACTGGAAAAAAGGGATGAATGAAAATATTGTCGCTTATTTCCATGGCAAACCAAGAGTAGCTAAAAATCCGCCATGGGATGGTGGTTTTATATGGACAAAAGATGATAACAATAAGCTCTGGTTGTCAGTTGCATGCCAGGGCATAGGCGCAAGTATATGGTGGCCCTGCAAGGATGCTCAATGGGATGAGCCGGAAGATGGAGCAGATGTGCAATATTCTGTTCCTGCAGGTATGGTATGTGTCAGCAACGGGAGATTGATAAAAAAGGAAAATGAAAAAAATAATTATACTAACTGGCATTGGCAGGTAAAAAATCCGATCAATAATTATGATATAACATTTTACATCGGCGATTATGTGCGCTGGAGTGATACCCTGATGGGAGAAAAAGGAAGGCTGGATCTCAACTTCTATGCACTAAAAGATCATGAGGACAAGGCGCGCGAACAATTTAAAGAAGTAAAACCAATGCTGCACTGCTTCGAGTACTGGATGGGGGCTTATCCTTTTTATGAAGATGGATATAAGCTGGTGGAAGCTCCTTATTTAGGAATGGAGCATCAAGGCGCTGTTGCTTATGGTAATAGTTTTAAGATGGGGTATATGGGGCTGGACCTGAGCGGCACCGGCGTCGGACTCCGGTTTGATTATATAATAGTACACGAAAGCGGCCATGAATGGTTTGGGAATAATATAACAGCAAAAGACATAGCTGATAACTGGGTACACGAAGGAATAACAATGTATTCTGAAACACTGTATGCAGAATGTAAGCTGGGAAAGGAAGACGCATATAAATATTGCAGGGGTGAATGGAAAACCATTAAAAATGATCGTCCTGTAATTGGTGACTACGGTGTTAATAATGAAGGCTCAGAAGATGAATATGCTAAGGGTGCAGCAGTAATGCACATGATTAGAATGATAACAAATGATGATGAAAAATTCAGGGGAATGTTAAGAGGGCTAAATAAAACCTTTTACCATCAAACTGTAACTACCAAACAAATAGAACAATACATAGATACATATACAGGCAAAAACTTTGACCCACTATTCAATCAGTACCTTCGCACGACTCAAATTCCTGAATTGGAATATTACATAAAGGATGAAAAATTGTATTACCGGTTCACAAATATTGTAGATGGGTTTACATTACCATTAGAAGTTGCTACCGATAAAGAAACGGAAAAAATAGACCCTACAGCTGAATGGCAGAATATCTCATGGGAAGGAGGATATGATGTATCGTTTTCAGAAGATTTCTTATACACCATAAAGAGCTAAAAAAATTATCCACATAAGTAAATAATGTATTTCTAGGTTAAGGTGTCTTTTTCTTAGGTTTGTAGGGAATGGCTAAGAAGGAATTGGTGGAAACACCATTGATGAAACAGCACAAGGATATTAAGACAAAATATCCTGATGCTGTATTATTGTTTCGTGTCGGGGATTTTTATGAAACATTTAATGAGGATGCACATATCGCATCCAGGGTATTAGGTATTACACTTACCAAACGCGCCAATGGCTCTGCAGCGTTTGTAGATCTTGCAGGGTTTCCACATCATGCACTGGATACATACCTGCATAAACTGGTAAAGGCAGGATATCGAGTAGCCATCTGCGACCAGCTCGAAGACCCTAAGCAAGCTAAAGGAATTGTGAAGAGAGGTGTTACTGAATTAGTTACACCAGGTGTAGCAACCAGCGACAAACTACTTGAAAACAAAACAAATAACTTTTTAGCAGCGCTATACTTAGGCGAGCCGCAATGTGGTATTGCATTCATAGACATCACTACAGGAGAATTTTATACCGCCGATGGAAGTGTAGAGTACATAGACAAGCTTTTACAGAGCTTTCAACCTTCGGAGGTAATCTTATCCAAATCTCAGGTAAAACGGTTTCGTGAGCAGTTTGATACCAAGGTATATACCTTCCAGTTAGACGAATGGATATTTCAAAAACAATATACTTACGATCTTTTATTACAGCATTTTCAGACACAATCATTAAAGGGATATGGCATTGAAGGTATAGATGCAGCTATTATAGCAGCAGGTGTGGCACTTCATTACCTTAAAGACACAGAACATCCTAACCTGCAACATATAAATTCATTACAGAGAATTGTTGCCAACGATTTTCTCTGGATGGATAGGTTTACTATACGCAACCTGGAGTTAATACACAGCAATGGAGAGCATGGCACCAACCTGCTACAGGCTTTGGACCACACATGTACACCAATGGGTGCACGATTACTGAAACGCTGGCTTATTTTTCCATTATCAGACATCCCAAGAATTTCACAGCGGCTGGACATGGTGAGTCATTTTATCCTGGCTCAGGATCTGAATCATAATCTGACACACTTAATAAAGCAGGTAGGAGATGTAGAAAGACTCGTGGGTAAGATACCCTTGAAAAAAGCAAACCCAAGAGAGGTAGTGCAGCTTGCCCGGGGATTGCAGTTTATGGAGCAAATGCGTGAAGAATGCCTGAAAACAGGAGAAGAAATATTGTGCAATCTTGTTCAGGCATTACAGCCATTAAGCGATCTGCAAAAACATATCAGGCAAACACTTGTAGATGAGGCCCCTGTACAAGCCAGTAAAGGCAATATGATTCGTGAAGGTGTAAAGGAAGAGCTGGATCGTTTAAGAGGAATATCAAGGAATGGTAAAGAGTATCTTTTGCAAATACAGCAAAAAGAATCTCAACGAACCAGTATTAGCTCACTTAAAATAGCTTACAATAATGTATTCGGTTATTACCTGGAAGTGACGCACACCAATAAAGATAAGGTGCCAGCAGACTGGATTCGAAAACAAACATTAGCCAATGCGGAGCGATATGTAACGCCTGAATTAAAAGAATACGAAGAGCAAATATTAGGAGCAGAAGAAAAAATACTGGCTCTTGAAATGGAGTTGTATCAGCAACTATTAATTTCAATAGAGCCATATATCGCATCCATCCAGACGAATGCGCATATTATTGCCCAAATAGACTGCCTGCTTTGTTTTGCAAACAATGCAAAACAATATAATTACCACCGCCCCACTCTTGTCAATGATCCTGTGCTGAATATAAAACAAGGAAGACATCCGGTGATAGAACAACAATTGCCGCCGGGCGACCAATATGTAGCTAATGATATATTGCTAAACAAAGAAGAGCAACAAGTAATTATCCTCACCGGCCCCAACATGAGTGGTAAATCTGCATTGCTGAGGCAAACTGCGATTATCACACTTATGGCGCACATGGGTAGTTTTGTACCTGCAGATGCTGCTACAATAGGACTAACCGACAAGATATTTACCCGTGTAGGAGCTTCGGATAACCTGAGTGGTGGTGAGAGCACCTTTATGGTGGAGATGAATGAAACAGCAAGTATTATAAATAACTTAAGTGAGCGTAGCCTTATCTTACTCGATGAGATCGGCAGAGGAACAAGCACTTATGATGGTATTTCGATAGCCTGGTCTATAGTAGAATATCTCCATAATAATGCCTCAAAACCGAAAACACTTTTTGCCACCCATTATCATGAGCTAAATGAACTGGAGCATCAGTTACCACGAGTAAGGAACTTTCATATTACTCATAAAGAGACAGGTAATAAAGTTATTTTTCTTCGCAAATTAGCCCCAGGAGGAAGCCGGCATAGCTTCGGGATACAAGTAGCAAGAATGGCCGGGATGCCACCATCGCTTCTTGAACGCGCGAATAATATCTTAGCTACCCTGGAAGAAAAGCATGGAAAAGCCGGAGATACTTTGCAACAGGTAAAAAAAATACAGCCACAACCGAATTACCAACTTAATATTTTTGATGGCTTAACTGAGGATATGCGCCGCTTGCAGCAAATATTGCAGGAGACTGATATAAACACGCTAACTCCGGTAGAAGCGTTACTTAAACTAAATGAACTGAAGTCTATTGTTCAGCAATACAAATAGTTAATGATTTAATTTTTTTAGCTTTCTTAAAAAAGAAATCAATTTCCTTACTTTGTAATATAAAACCTTCCATTGAACAAGAACTATCAGGGCACCTTTTCTGCTACATTGTTAGGTATCCTGGTCTTATATTTTTTTGGTTGTGTAACGCCAAAAAAGGGTCCTAAGAAAGCTTATACAAATGCAGAAAGCATAAAACCTTTTGATGCTATAATAGTACCCGGTGTGCCATTCAATGGAACGATGTGGGATTCTGTTATGAAAGGAAGGGTGTTGTGGTCCTATATATTGTACAGAAATGGCTTTGCAAAGAACGTTATTTATTCGGGTGCTGCTGTTTATTCGCCTTATAAAGAAGCTATAATAATGGGACTCTATGCCGAAAAACTTGGCATACCTGCAGAACACATTTTTTATGATACTGAAGCAAGACATAGCACAGAAAATGTGTACTACTCTTACCTGCTTGCCCAAAAACAAGGTTTTAAAACCATTGCATTAGCTACCGACCCATTTCAGTCATTTTTATTAAGAGGATTTACAAAAAGGCGTTTCAGCACTCATATCTACCACTTGCCTTTTGTTACTGATTCTCTGAAAGCTTATACTAATTTAAATCCCAAAATTGATCCGGCTCCAGCCGAAGTATCTGATTTTGTTTCGATTACCGAAAAAGAATCTCTTTGGCAGCGTTACAGGGGTACACTTGGCAAGGATATAGACTGGAAGAAATATAGGAACGGTAGATTGGATTCTTTATAATTATGGCTTAAGTCTCCATCTGAATCTCTCAAAAACCTACAAAAAAAAAGCAACATATTATCTGTTTCTTTATTATAATTTTATACTGGCATATATTTTTATGCTTCTTAAAAAATTGAATTATGGAAGACTCTAAGAAAAACCAGCCGCCAGATACTAAAACAGACGCTTATAGTACAGATAATAATCAAAGTAATGATTACCCTCTATACAAGCCATATCCAGCAGATGAAGATATAACACGCTCTAAAAACAATAATGGTAAAGTAAGTCTGGATACAGATGATAAGTCGAAAAACCAGGATGAATTACATTCCGGCATAGATGAAGATGAACAAGACAATGATGTAAAAATAGTGATGGGTACTGAGGCAGATGTAACTCGTGAAGACTTAAAAAATCTGGAAGAAGCAGATTTAAACATGGACACTATAGACGATGTTAACTTACAGGAAGCTGCTCTTGATGAAACAGATAATGATGGAGAACCACTGAACGAAGGAGGCTTTGATGACGATGAAAGTGGCGATGACCTTGATATACCAGGTAGCGAAGAAGACGACGAAGATGAAGATATAGGAGAAGAGGATGAAGAAAATAATTATTATAGTCTCGGAGGTGATGAACATGAAAACCTCGACGAGGATAATTACAATTCATGATCCAATCAGGAAATTTCAATGGTAGCTGCATTCAGCTTTTTATGATATAGCGCATAAACACCGAACGCGGCTACCATCAATGCTACCCCACCTAAACAAAAGGCAGGCCATCTATTCAAATTCCACAACCAAAGGCCAAAGGCAGAACCTAATGCAGTACCTATAAAAGTGATTGTCATGTAAATGGTATTCAAACGGTTACGTGCTTCAGGGATCAGGGCATAGACTCTTGTTTGATTGGAAACATGTACAGACTGGATACCAAAATCAAGCAAAATAACTCCTGCTATTATTCCAATAATTGAATTCCGCGTAAAGTAAAAAACAATAAAACTTATCAGGTTCATGGCAAGTCCTATCGCAATGGTATCTCGCGGATTTCTTTTATCACCCAACCTTCCGGCAATTGGTGCAGCAGATGCTCCGGCAGCACCCGCTAATCCAAATAATCCTATCTGCCCGCTACTTAGATAAAACGGACCACCTGCCATATATAATACCATAGTAGTCCAGAATGCGCCGAATGTGGCAAATGACAAAGCATTTAATATGCAGGCCTCCTGTAGTACCGGTTGAGGCAATAATTTGATCAATGATTTCATTAATTGCCCCCAATTGCCTTTAAAGTTCGGCTTGCTTTGGGGAAACCTAATGGCCATAATAAAAAGTAAGAGCACACAAATTGCTGCTGCTACCCAGAATACAGCTCGCCATCCTAACCATGCACCAAGCAACCCACTTACAGTTCTAGAAAGCAAAATGCCCAATAATAGCCCGCTCATAATACTGCCTATTACCTTACCGCGCCTTTCAGGATCGGCTAAATGAGCAGCAAGAGGTAAAATAAGTTGGGGAACGACAGTGCTAAAGCCAATACAGAAACTGGCAATCTGTAATACAAGGAAAGATGGAGACAAGGCAGCAGCAGCTAATGATATTATTACAATGGCTGTAGTGAAAAGAATATGCTTTTTACGTTCTATCAAATCACCTATCGGTATAATGAAAAAAATTCCGGCAGCATAACCGATCTGTGTAATGTAATTAAGGCTTGCTGCAATATCCGGTTTAATACCGAAGTCTTTGGCTATCAGTATGATCAATGGTTGACAGTAATATAAGTTGGCAACAATCAACCCGGTACATAATGCCATTATAGCAATATCAGCTTTCTTCAAAAACATGAGCAAAAATAGTAGAATACCATCACCAAGTTTATCAACAATAAATATGATCGCATTGAGAAATTATTCTTACTTCAGCTTTTGATACTTAATTATAATTTTTTGTTATTCTATTTAATAGCAGGAGAAATTCAAATAGTCATTAGTAACTTTATTATCCGCACGCAATCTGGATGTTCATTAAACTAAATAATATGCCGGAAGAAAAAAATAATAATGGCCCGACAGATAGCAATGCTGTTTTAAGGCACGAAGATGATGAATTGGAATACTGGTCGGAAAAGTTCGGTATTACCAAAGAAAAAATAAAAGAAGCTCTTGCAAAGGGAGAAAGCTTAACAAGCACTTTCCTTGATCATTTTAATTTCAGGAAAAAGAAAAAAGGCTAACCACTCCCACCTAAATTACCTCATTATCTCTTTGCCAATTTACTGTTTTTTGCCCCATAGAGAAAATAAACAACCAGCCCCACTACAAGCCATATTAGAAAACGTTCCCAATTGGTAGTACCGGATTCGGATAGCAGATAGGTACAACATAAAAATCCCAATACCGGAATAAGAGAATAATTCTTAACTATGGTAAGAATAGTCGTTACTATAAATACGATTCCAAATAAAAAGAATGGCACTTTCTGATGAATAATTCTCCACGTCACAATGCCCTTATCGTTTGTAAAATTCATATAGCCCTTAAAGCCTCCGGGATAATATTTTTGGAATAGCACAACAGCCGTAATAAATAAGATTGGTACTATCCATTTGCCATTTACATAAGGAGTTTTGAATTTGCTCTGCAAACGGTCTTTACTGTTCTGTAATTTAAGAATACCACCACATACGAGAACAAATGCAAAGAGGGTACCAACGCTACATAAATCAACAACAACTGTTAAATTTAAAAACAGTGCGGGAATACCAACTACAAGGCCAGTTAATACAGTAGAAAAAGAAGGTGTATGAAACCTGGGATGAATACGTGAAAAAATCGGAGGCAGTAAGCCATCCCTGCTCATACTCATCCAGATACGCGGCTGGCCTAACTGAAAAACCAACAATACACTTGCAGTCGCTATGATAGCACTAAACGAAACGATACCTGCTATTCTATTTGCCCATGCACTATGAATATTATTAAAAGCAAATGCAAGAGGGTCGCCTACATTTAATAATTTATAGCTTGTCATCCCTGTTAAAACTAATGTTATTGCGACATAAATAATTGTACAGGCAATCAGGGAATAGAACATACCCTTTGGCAAATCCCTCTGCGCATCTTTGCACTCTTCTGCGGTTGTGGAAATTGCATCAAATCCTATATAAGAAAAGAATACAGCAGAAGTACCACTTAATACACCTGTAATGCCATTAGGAAGAAATGGAGTCCAGTTTGCAGGACGTACATAAAAGATGCCTGCTATAACTACCAATGCAATAATTGCAAGCTTTAAAATCACCATGGCATTTGTGGCGCGCTTCGATTCTTTGATGCCAACATATATCACGGTAGTTATTATTACAGTAATCAGGAAAGCAGGGATATCGCAGATAAACTTAAAATTGCCAAAAGCAGGAGCGGAATGCCAGGCGATCCTTGCGGCATCAGAAGCCATAGCTTTGGCAGTCCAGTAATCCATCGTCAGGTATTCAGGAATATGTACCCCAAACCCATCAAGGAAAGTAGTAAAATAGCTTCCCCATGAGATTGCTACAGCAATATTGCCGATAGCATATTCCATTAGCAGGTCCCACCCTATTATCCATGCTACGATCTCGCCAAAAGCTACGTAAGAATATGTATAGGCACTCCCGGATACTGGAACCATACTGGCAAATTCGGCGTAACACAGAGCTGAAAAACCACACGCAATAGATACAAATAAAAATAATAGCACTATCCCAGGCCCACCATCAAAACTGGCTTTGCCTATAGTGGAAAATATACCCGCCCCCACTACAGCAGCTATTCCCATAAAAGTAAGGTCGCGGACAGTAAGAACTTTATTCAACTTATTGACTTCGTGTCCATCTACATGGCCGGAAGCCATATCCTGCTTAATTCTTTCCAGCGATTTTTTACGGAATAAATCCTGCCTCATTATATTATTAAGTATATAAGTTGGCAAAGTAAAAAGAAAAATACTTAGTAGTTACATTTGAGCTAAAATAGAAGCTATGAGCAAACAAGTGGAAGAATTTAATGAGTATAGGGCGAAAATGAACGAGGTGATCCTGGGTAAAAATAATAAAGTGATCAACCGGCTTTTTAACCTCGATACAAATACTTACGCAGAAGGCGCATTGCCTACACGTACCAAAGAAATGCTGGGCCTTGTAGCGAGCATGGTATTACGATGTGATGATTGCATTAAATATCATTTAGGAAAATGCCACGAAGAAGGCATTGGTACCGATGAAATGTATGAAATATTTGCAGTGGCTAATATCGTGGGTGGTACTATTGTGATACCGCATACACGCCGCGCTGCAGAATATTGGGAAGCGCTGCAGGAAGGTTAATATGCAGGAGCTTTCGCGCCTTTGTATTTCGCTATTACTTCTTCATACAGCTTTTCATAAAGTGGAATGATATGCTGCTTTTCAAAATGGCGGGCATGTTTTATGGCCTCCGTTTTGAACGATTCCAGGCGCTCTTCATTCCCAAGTAATTCGATTGCATGTCTTGTCATATCCAGCACATCGCCTACATCACTGAGGAAGCCGGTTTTGCCATGTATATTTATTTCGGCAAGACCGCCGGCATTTGTAGAAATAACCGGCACTCCGCAAGCCATAGCCTCAAGAGCAGAAAGGCCAAAACTTTCGTATTGAGAAGGCAACAAGAAAAGATCTGTGATGCTCAATATCTCATTCATTTTTTCCTGCTTGCCGAGAAACCTAATGTCGTTATATATATGAAGTGTGCGGGCTAATTCTTCGGCATTTTGCCTTTCAGGACCGTCACCAATCATTAATAATTTGGAAGGTATTACACTATGCACTCCTTCAAATATTCTGATTACATCCTCTATTCTTTTTACTTTTCGAAAATTGGAAACATGCACAAGGATACGCTCATTGTTTGGAGCAAGCATCTTTTTAAAATGCTCCATATCGGTGTATTGAAAACGCTGGACATCCACAAAATTCGGAATGACCCTAATGTCCTTTTCAATATTAAATGTTCTTAATGTTTCTTCGCGTAGATTACTGGACACTGCAGTGATAGCATCCGATTCATTTATTGAAAACTCAACCACCGGTGCATACATTGTGTCGCGACCTACCAATGTAATATCAGTACCATGCAAGGTGGTAATAAAAGGAACATCTTTATTTTGCTTTTTCAGTATTTGTCTTGCAAAATATGCTGCGGAGGCATGGGGAATTGCATAGTGAACATGTAATAAATCAAGATCATTATTTGCGATCACATTAACCATTGTGCTGGCCAATGCTGTTTCATAGGGAGGAAAATCAAACAAGGGATAGGTAGGAACTTTCACTTCATGATAGTAGATATTGGGATGGAAGTTGAGGCGTACCGGCTGCTTATAAGTAATAAAATGCACTTCATATCCTTTTTCAGAAAGCGCCATACCAAGCTCAGTAGCCAATACGCCACTACCGCCAAACGTTGGATAACAAACTATACCTATTTTCATGATGTCTTTAATAACAAATCCGCTGCAAATATCATTTTTCAATATTAATTCATGCAAATAGGCATATTGTTTTTACCAATAACAATTAGCTCATTTTAGCATTTTCAAGAAGGTAAGCTCTTACCATACCGGCATCATCACTGGAAAGCTTAGCTTTATGTACCATGCTTGGCAGGATCTGTTCCCATTGGTCAACAGTTCTTGTTTCAGGTAGTTTTAGCTTATGGCATTTAGCACAATTGCTTTGAAAAATAACCTTTCCCTGGGCTACCTGGTCATCAGTATAGTGTTTTTTCACTTCGTCCACTTTGCCTGCAGGAGTTGTAGCTGTGCTCGCAAATGATGCAGGTATTTTAGGCGAACATTGTGTGAGCAATACTATTGCACCACAAACAGATAATAAAGTAATCAGTTTTTTCATGATATCGAATTTCTATAGTAAAAGTATCGATTTGTAATTAAATTTTGATGTTTGTTTTTGTACAAATTCATAGCAATAAATCTCCAACATGTCCATCATATTATCAAAACAAACATTATTCTATATTCATTCTTCACATTGCATATTAAAACGGGAACATTAATTTTATCACATGAAAAAGCTGCTACCGGTAATTGCATTGATATTGTCAGCATTTACTTCTACTGCCCAGGACTCCACAGTCTTTCACAAAATATCAGACGAAATATTACTGCACGGTACTTGTTACGATAATCTGCGAACATTATGTAAAACAATTGGCAATCGCATCAGTGGGTCGCCACAATCGTTTAAGGCAATTGCATGGGGAGAAAAAGCAATGGAAGAGGCCGGAGCTGATAAGGTATGGCTGCAGCCTGCAGATGTTCCTTATTGGGTACGTGGCAAAGAGTATTTGAAACTGAAGTATGGACATAGCAAATACAAAAACATAACAATGCTATCGCTTGGCAATGCCGTGAGCACAGGCGGTAAAGTATTGGAAGCACCTGTTATCATGGTAAAAAGCTTCGATGAATTAAAACAAATACCTGACGAGCAAATTAAAGGGAAAATAGTATTCTTCGATTACCGTTTCCGCCAGGATATGATTAATACGTTCGAAGCCTATGGAGATGCAGTAAGATATAGAGGTAATGGCCCGGATGCTGCAGAAGCAAAAGGTGCTATTGCTGTTATTATAAGGTCTATGTCGACAGGAGTGGATGATGTACCGCATACAGGCTCTACCCACTATACAGATATGAGCAAAGCCATCCCAGCCGTTGCTATAGGGAATGCAAGTGCGGATACATTGGAAAAAGAATGTGAAGCTGAAAAAGTAACAGCACAAATGGAAACCAATTGTAAAATGATGCCTCAACTCGTAAGATCATATAATGTAATAGGCGAAATAAAAGGTTCAGAATATCCTGATAAAATAATACTTGTAGGTGGTCATCTCGACTCATGGGATGTAGGTGAAGGCGCTAATGATGATGGCTCAGGAGTAGTACAGTCTATTGAGGTAATAAGAGCACTTAAAGCATTAGGCATACGTCCTAAATGTACTATCAGGGCGGTATTATTCATGAATGAGGAAAATGGACTAAAGGGCGGTCTTGCTTATGCTGATTCAGCAAAAGCTAATAATGAAAATCATATACTCGCGATAGAAAGCGATGCAGGCAGTTTTTCACCAAGAGGTTTCGGCTTAGTAATGAACGAAGACCAGAAAGAGCAAATTCGATATTTTAAAAACCTGTTTCTTCCTTATGGGGTATATGATTTTACTCAGGAAGATGGTGGCTCTGATATAAGCCCACTGAAAAAACAAGGTGTGCCTCTGGCTGGTTTGATGCCAGACCCACAAAGGTATTTTGACTACCATCATACTAATAATGATGTATTTGAAAATGTAAACCATCGCGAATTGAAATTAGGCGCTGTAGTCATGGCTCAATTGGCTTACCTCATAAGTGAACATGGATTAAAATAGCTCTATAATGAGTGATGATACTGCTATCTTTAAAAAAGTATTAAAGCGTCCTGCAGCTTTAGTATCAGTATGTATCATTTTACTCACGTGCATCACGGCAATATTTGCTTATGTATTGGCGCCTGACTCTACACCTTATGCAAATAATATTACAGTAGAATTGGGTGCCCGACAACCGGGCTTTACCAAACAATTATTATTTGTACCAAAGAGCAGTGTTCCACAACAAAAAGGAAAATTTATAGAATGGTTTACGGGTACACCTTCTGAATTTAAAACTGTCCCGATCAACTCATACCATTTTGAAAATGGGAATTTAGTAGTGCAGCATTACATAGATGATGGCCTGCAGGATACCATTACTTACGCTATTAGTCAGCTAATACCACAAAATGAAAGACAATTATCTATACAAGCTCAACAATTATATATTGAAAAGCACTTAATAAAAACACGGACATATTATTTTGGAACTGACAGATATGGAAGGGATATTTTATCAAGACTACTAGTAGGTTCGCGGGTAAGTATTGCTGTGGGCTTAGTGGCTGTTATTCTATCATTAACGATCGGAATTATCCTTGGTGCACTTGCGGGTTATTTTGGAGGATGGATCGACGATATAGTGCTTTGGTTCATTAATATTTTGTGGGCTATCCCTACCCTTTTGCTTGTGGTTGCAATTACTCTTACCATCGGTAAAGGTTTTTGGGAAATATTTATCGCTATAGGACTTACCATGTGGGTAGGTGCCGCCCGCCTGATAAGAGGACAGGTACTTGTGCTGAGAGAGATGGAATACATTACTGCGGCAAAAGCGCTTGGATTAAATGATTTCAGGATCATTTTCAAACATATATTGCCCAATATAGCAGGCCCTATAATGGTAATAGCAGCCAGCAACTTTGCTACGGCTATATTAATAGAAGCAGGGCTGAGTTTTTTAGGTATTGGAGTGCAACCTCCCCAGCCTTCCTGGGGACTAATGATAAAGGAGCATTACAGCTTTCTTGTTACCAACAGGCCATTGCTTGCTGTAATACCGGGGTTAGCAATAATGCTGCTTGTGTACGCATTCAATATTTTAGGAAATACCATGCGGGACATTCTGGATGTGAGGGAATAACACTGAATTACCTTATTATCTTTTGTATCAGCCATAGTATTGCTGATAGCAGCACACTTATCAATATCATAGTAGTTATAGGGATATAGACACGTACATTTTCACGTTCAATTCTTATATCTCCGAGCAGCCTCCCCAGGAAACGTAACTTATCGCCTAATAGCCAAATAATTATACCAATAACTACAATAGCCGCGCCCCCAATTATCACCATCTTTCCCAACCTTTCCATAATACAAATTACCTATTCTTTTGCAGAATAAACCCGAATAAAGCATATGTGTTTATCAATTAAATAATCCATTATTTTTGCATTACTTCTTCTTTTGTGGCAAAAGAAAAGCATCGCTAATTTTTTTCGTAATTTTGCACGCTTTATAAATAATTAGATTTAATGCCACGTATTTACCTTGACAATGCTGCTACAACTGCTCTGGATCCGGAAGTGCTTGACGCCATGATGCCTTTTTTTACTGAAAAATTTGGCAATCCTTCTTCAATTTATTCCTATGGCCGTGAGAGCAAACTTGGGCTTGAAAATGCTCGTAAAACAGTAGCACGCATACTCAATGCAAATCCAGGCGAAATCTTTTTTACATCAGGAGGCACTGAAAGTAGCAACACTGCTATTAATGCTGCTATACGAGATCTTGGCTGTACTCATATAATAACTTCTACTATTGAGCACCATGCTACATTGCATACGGTAGAAAATATAGCACATACCGGTCAGGCAAAGCTGAGCTATGTAAGGCTTCTTAAAAATGGCCATATAGATATAAATCACCTGGAAGAATTGTTGGCAGCATATAATGGAAAAACTTTAGTTACGTTAATGCATGCCAATAATGAAATCGGCAACCTGCTAGACATAAATACAGTAGGCGAATTATGTAAAAAACACAATGCTATTTTCCATAGTGATACCGTGCAAACAGTCGGTCACTATCCTTTTGATTTGAAAAACACACATGTTCATTTTATAAATGGCGCGGGGCACAAATTCCATGGCCCTAAGGGTGTAGGCATTTTGTATGTAAATGAGCAGATACAAATAAAGCCTTTGATAAACGGAGGCTCCCAGGAGCGCAACATGCGGGCAGGCACCGAAAATATATATGGCATTGTTGGCTTTGCCAAAGCGCTGGAGCTGGCGACCAAAAGATACCAGGAAGATAGCAGTTACATACAAGGGCTGAAAGAATATATGTCAACAAGGCTGCAGGCTGAATTTCCTGATATGAAGCTTAATGGGGATAGTAATGGCCAAAGCCTGTACACAGTTTTGAATGTTTCTTTCCCAAAAACGGATAAATCCGATATGTTGCTTTTTAACCTTGATATGGCTGGGATTTGCGTTAGTGGCGGTAGCGCCTGTACAAGTGGCGCGAATTCGATAAGCCATGTTATCAAGGCAATATATAATGGTCAATCAGAAAGCCTCGTTCCTATACGATTTTCATTCTGCCGTCATAACACTAAAGAAGAGGTAGAGACTACAATAGAACAACTTAAGAAAGCGGTCTGATAACATTATTAACGTTCAAACCTCTATAAGTTACAGCAAATCTTATAGGGGGTTTTTATAAGTCTGCAATTAATAGTCAGGCACTTTTGTTTTTAAGTTAATTTAAATATATTTACTAGGTATTAAAGTTGCTGAATTTATTGCCTATGTTCAATTCATTACCCAAGATAATTACAACAACTTTTTTGTCGTTTGTATTTATGAATGCAAATGCGCAAGACGAATATTTTGCAAGTGCCAATAATACTACCGGGGGAATTAGCAATATAAGTAAATTACCGGACGTCTGGGCACCATTGCTAAGCAGCAATACGTTCGACCAGATAAACGAACGATACTTTTTTATTGGCATAGGTTCTTCATCTTATTATCATCTTTATACCATTGATGCTACTGATGGGAATATTTTATATGATGAACCATTAACGACACTAAACAGCGGCGATGCCCTTACCAATCTGCAATACGATAAAGCTACAGGAAACATTTATGCTATTCATTGGAAAGTAAATCTAAATGAGGAAGTTTTTGCATCAATAGATCCTGCAAATGGTACAATTACTGATATTAAAGCGCTACCTGATTTAGTATATGTGCAGCCTTGTTACGCTACTATTAATAGTACCAATCATACTTACATATTCAGGGGGCAGGACAATTCTGATTTAAGATTATATACAATAAATATTGCAACAGGGGATATTTTGTTCAGCCCGATAATGGAGAACATCAATCCGTCCGATAGCCTTATGGACATTAAGTATGATGCAGAGCTGAAGCAATTCTTTGGATTACATTGGGATGATCTGAAAGGAAATCAAAATATTATCTCTATTGATCCAAAAACTGGCATCTATATTGTAGTAATGTCTTTATCAGGAGTAAAAGAGATCACTGAATCAAATACAACTTATGATATAACGCACCACTACCTGATATTTAATGGAACAGACCACATAGGTTCTTCACGCCTATACACTATTGAAGTAGATACTGCCAAAGAAATATTTAATCCCTTATTTCCTGTTCTGCCATCTACAGCAGAGAATATGCTTGCACTTGAATATTGTAATGGTCTGGACAATCTATTTGGTCTACATTGGGGAACGGCAACAACAGGCATTAGCAATATTGTAAAAAGCAAAGCTGCAGCTTTCCCTAATCCTTATCAAAATTCAACCAGCATACAGCTTGATAAAACATATTCAGCAATCAATGTTTCCCTATATAATGCTTTGGGACAACAAGTACAAACTGAAAATTATCACAACAATTCAGTATTAACTCTAAAAAGAAATGATCTTCCGGCAGGTGTTTATTTCGCTAATATAACAGCAGATAATAAACAGTTGGAGCCTTTGAGCCTTATAATTAAATAGAATTGTTTAATGATAACCCAAACACATAATCGTTCATAAAATAGCCGTTATCAATATCAATATCTTCCTCCCTTATTAGCATGAAGCCTAGCTTTTCATAAAAACTTTTAGCAGAAATATTATGTCTGTTTACATTAAGGATAAGCTTGGTTGCGCTGTTCCTTTTTATACTATCTATCACATAGCTTACGATTTGTTTTCCTATACCCTGCCCTTGCAAATCCGGAAGCACGTATAGCTTGTGCAGCTTAAATACGCTGGTTTCCACTTCCGAATATGAGGCAAAAGCTATCGGTAAATTATCACTATATACAATTATAAATTTTTGCCCATTACCCATTTGTTGAAGTAGCGCATCAGCGCTATATATCATATCAAGCATATATAATACCTGTGGAGCACCCACAATTGGATCATACGTTTGCGGCCAGATGCGAAAAGCTAAATCCCTGATAATAGATATGTCGTTGGTATTTGCTTCTTGTATGGAAAGCATAAGAATTTCAGTGCCTATTTTTGATATGTTTTGGGGTCTAATGCAGCAGGGCTCCACTGCCTGAGAAATTCTGCAACTTTTGCTTTGCTGTGTCCCTTACCTTCTTCCAGATAACCGGAATTTTGAGTGTGTATTCTGTTACCTTTTGCATCCAATATCACAAAAACGGGAAATCCAAAACGTTGAGGGTATCCTAACCTTGCTAAAACTTTTTCGTTTTTATTATCGTCGCTATAGTTTACATGCACAACAACAAAATTGCTATCAAGTATATTCTTGAGTTCCTGATCTGTTGTTACAAGATTATTAAACCGGGTACACCATATACACCAATTACCTCCTATTTGTATAAAAACATTTTTATTTTCTTTCGCAGCAAGCGATACTGCTTTATTTATATCTGCCTGTGCATTCGCTTTAGGGTTATAGATATGGGATTTTTCTTGTTGCTGTCCTAAACATATTTGGTAACTACTAAATAATAAAAAAGAGAGCGCAATAAAGAGATTTTTCATTGTTCAAAAATAACTAAAACAATAGTGTTCATTATTAATAACTGCATTTATCCCAACTATGAACAAAATAATACATTATCATTTAATTGCATTTATTAAGCAGTCGTTAAGTAATTACAAAGAACGTGTTAACTTGCGGATCAGATTTTAAGAGGAAGGGTTATTGCATAACCTTTGCAGTACAATTTAATTATTAATAACCTCAAACTAAAATTGTGAAAAAAGTACTACCTCTTTCAAAATTGTTGATTTTAGCTGCCTTCTTAACCATGCCGGCAGCAGCATTTGCTACAGTTAAACACGATCCCCCACCAGGTGCTCCCCTTGACGGTGGATTAAGCATATTGCTTATCGCAGGTGCTTCTTATGGAGCAAAAAAAGTAGCTGATAAAAGAAAGAAAAATACCGGTTCTGAAAAATAGTAAACGCCTCTATGCTCGGCATAAAAGAAATTAAAAAAACATACAATGAGTTGCCCTCTAATGTGAAGTTTTTCATTAAAAGGGCAACTATTTTATTTGTTTGCTGGCTTTTACTATATCATCTTATATTAGAACCTATTGGTATACCAGATAACCAATTAACGCAATTGGTACTCTGGAGTACTACAAAAGTGCTGTCTCTTTTTTATGCCAGTGCCTATTATAAAGATGTAATTATTTACATCAACGGTCATAGCACTATATCCATAGTCTCATCCTGCAATGGCCTTGCAGTAATTGCTTTGTATTGGGGATTCCTATTATGTGTACCCACTACCCGCAAAAGGCTTTTGTGGTATGCCCTAAATGGTTTTGTACTCATTTGCGTTTTAAATGTGTTAAGATGCGTAGGTCTGGCAGTAATGACACTGAATAATCATCCGCTGACTGATTTTGCACATCACTATGCTTTTAAGCTGGTAATTTATGGTGTTATATTCCTCTTGTGGATGGCTTACAGCAAAAAGTATCGTTTATGAGTTATAAGTGGCGAATGCTTATTTCAATAATCCTTATCCTTGTTATTTGCTGGATAGATTATTCACGCTTTACAGAAGCACCAATGTCGCTACGGTATCCCGACCATACGAGGAAACTATTTCATATTATTTTCTTAATCGCAATTATACCGATAGGCTATTTTGGCTGGAGTAACCATCCTATCAAATGGCTTAAAAAGATATGGCTTATCTTGTACATCTTGGGTACAATTATTTTATTAGGATTTGGTTTCCTTGGACAAAAATTTGGCTTGTTTAGCGCCGCATTCCTTAAAGATGTTGGAGATTATAGATTGTTTTTCTGTAGTCCAATACCATTCTTTATTTTATATGTGCTTTCCCGTCTTAAAATAGGGTCTAACACCACAAAAAGTTAGCTTTTACCTGTATAGTTTTTTGCAACTTTATCAACTACATTTTTAAAGTCAGCATTGTTTTGCAAGCTGCTGAATGCCGGTTCGGTAGTTAATTGGGATACATCACTGTATCCTAAAGAAGCTGCTTCATTAAGAGAAGAAATTGCCTGTTGTTCGTTTCCTTTTTTCATGTAATAAATAGCTGTCAGGTAAAAACAATCAGGATTTTTGGGATCTGCCATTTTAAAAACCTGCAGACTCTTAGTCGCATTATTTAAATCCCCACCTTCTAACGCGTGATTGGAATTCATATAGCCGATGAGACCCAAGAAATTTAATAATCTTTTGTCCATTTGAGATTCCTGCTGGCTTGCAGCAGTCTGTATATTGTGATTCATATCAGCAATTTTCTTTGTCCACCATTGCTCATCTTGTGCAGCAAATTGTTCTGCTAATTCTTGTTGTTGATTTTGTTCTGTCTGTTGCAATTGTGCCTGTAAAGTCACAGCATCTTTATAGGCCGGACTGGCTGTCATTTCATCCAACTGTTTTTTATATGACGATACATCCTGCAATCCATCCAGAGTTCTCACAATACCTCCCAGCAATTCATGAGCTGCTATCCAGTCTTTTGAGGTTACTGCACTGCCGATACGTTTATCAAAATCATTTTTAAAAATGTTTATTAATGTATCATTTTTAGATTGCAGATTTTCTTTCATAGCGTTCACCTGCATCCAAAGCAATGCTGTTTGAAAATCAGTGGCTAATGCCCAATCATGTATTCCATTAGCAGTAAGTAATTGATGTGTAAAGCCATTCTGGGCAAGAGTCTCATTCAGGCTCTCCATTTCAATTAAATTAAAATCATAATTCCCTACTATACCGAAGTAGTCAAATTTGTTTTGAAATTCATTCCCTGTTTTAGGAAACCCTGCGGCGCATCCTATTACCCCCGCAATTCCATGATCCAGAATAGCGATACTGCTTGCTACCCGCGCGCCTCCAGAAAAACCGGCAGCATATATACGCTTCGTATCTATATTGATCCTTGAACGGGTATCATCCATTAATGCCTTTATAGCATCATTTGTTACCTGCCATTCTATACCGTTTTTTGAAAAATTCGACCCTATCAATATGAATCCATATTTTTCTGCAATGTCTTTATAAGTCCGCACAGGCAAAGAGCCACGCGCATGAGCATCAAAAAAATAGATGCAGGGAAAATTTTTATTAATAGAATAATAAGAAGGCAGATATAACGCAAAGCTCTGCGCATATTGATTTTTGCAGGCTACAGTATCTATTACTTTTCCTTTAACCAATGAATTATCATATTGCGGTGGCGATGTAATAGGAGTTGAATCGGTAGAAGCAATAGTGCTACTTTGATTACCATTTCCTGAACCGCAAGCCGAAAAGTAAACTGCAGCAATAGCTAATGAAATAAATACAATCTTTTTCGTAGGAAACTATTTTACAGATTAAAAAACACCTGACAAATATAGAAAATATTGTTACCTGCAAATGGAAACCGAATATCAATTTATTTTTCGTGCCTCATCATATCTACAATCAGGCCGCCCCAGGTAAAATTTTTTGCTCCGTATCCTTTTCCGTTTAAAGGATTATAGTATTCGCGAAAACCGTTTTCATCAATCAATTGTCTTAATGTCTGAAAAACTTTATTAGCTTCTTTTTCCATGCCTACATTTTTAAAGCAATGAAATAGCAGCCAGTTTGTCAACGCCCATGTTGGCCCACGCCACATAAATTTTGTTTCATAGGGTGAAAATGAATGCTCCGTTTTAGCTACTGATGGAACAGGATATGGAAGGGCGAATTCATCTTTATTAAGTAGATGACGGGTCAGTATTTCTGTAGCTATTTCTTTAGGTACATCTTTTAGTAAGGCAGGTAATGCGATAGTAAATGTCAATACTTTTAGTTTTTTATTGCTACTTCCATGTACATCATAAAAAGCGGCATCATCAGCATCGTACATTATTTCCAGCATACGGTTGGCAGCTTTGGTGGCTCTTTCTTCATACTTATGCTTGCTGCTATCTCCAACATAATCGCACAACTGAGCTAATGCATGTAGATCTAATACATACATCGTATTTACCAATACCTCTTTTACAATAAAGTAATTAGCTTCCTTGATTTTTTTCAAATTGTAGCCGCGCCAAAAGTTTTTAAACTCGACCAAAATATTAGCCCGGAAATACTTTTCATTAGCAGCATTATCTTTAAAGCCCAACACTTCATCAAATGATGGTTTCCAATCAAGTCCTGATTCAAAAGTGCTAATTATGGAAATCAATCCATCTCCATCAAAGTCCCTGTTCTTTGCCAGCCAGTCGTGGTATTTTTTTACTTTAGGCAGCATTTGGAGCAAGTAATCTTTATCATTTGAGCACTCATATACTCTCAGAAGTGCCTGTGCTACCAATGGTGGTTGTATGAGGGAGCTCGTGTGTGGCCTAAACTGTTTCAGGGTAGGCTTTGATTGCAAAATGTTTAACAAGTTGGTAGGCAGCAGGCTTTCCCAAAAGATCATATGCCCTACAAAGCCATCTTTCCGCTGCATTTCAAGAAGGCTTCTGAAGCTTTTTTGGGCAAAGGCCACCTCACCTAATGCGCAGAGTATATAAATGTTGATGCAAGTATCCCACCACCATTGGAAAGGATAATTACCAGGCGATGGCATTACATAACAATAGTGAACATCAAGATGTGGGGATAAGCCTGCCTTAATGTTGTCAAACATCAGGTCTCTTACTTTTTCTTTTATTTCATCATCAGACATCATCTTCTAAAACACTCAGAAATATTTTAGTAACTGAAAAAAGATGCTGCGTTTTTTTGCCCTGTTATCAAAACGTCCGTGAGCACTAACATTACGATCCACAGATCGATATAAATTATTTTCCTGTTCCGGATTTTGCGGTTCTTCTGTTTGTTGACTCTCATAACCATTTCTACCCAACACTCTATCTGCGATGCCAGGGAAGAACTTATTGCCCCATATTGCTTTCCATGCAGGAAAACCGACAATATATTCCCTGCGTGGGTGGCTTGCAGCCCACAGCACAGCATCGGCTGCTACTTCAGGCTGATAAATGGGAGGCACAGGCTGCGCCCTTTTGGGCATACGCGATTTCGACCAGTCGAATTGTGGCGTATTATGAGCCGAGAGTTGCACCATACATGTTTTTACATTGCTTTTATCATGATGTAATTCGGCAAGTAGCGAATCCTGGAATCCCTGAATAGCATGCTTGGCAGCACAATAGGCAGACTGCAACGGTATGCCCCTGTAGGCAAGCGCAGAACCTACCTGTATAATGACTCCATTATCCCGTGGTAGCATTCTTTTTAAAGCTGCCAATGTACCATATACTACCCCGAGGTAAGTAACATCAGTAACCCGTTTATAATCTTCCGGCAGCATTTTCTTTATTGGTGAAAAAACAGATACCATCGCATTGTTCACCCAAATATCAATTGGACCCAATTCCTGTTCGGTTTTCTCAGCAGCCTTTTCTACTTCTGAAGCGTCGGAAACATCAAGTGGCAATACCAATGCCTTTACCCCGTACCCTTCTATCTGTTGCTTTAAAGTTTGAAGACGTTCTTCATTGCGGGAAATGATTGCAACGTTTGCACCCTCCTGAGCAAACGCAATGCTTATAGCATTGCCGATGCCTGCGCCAGCACCTGTTACTACTACTGTTTTATTTTTAAAACGTTGCTGCAAAATGTGCTTTGTTTAAAAATCACATTAATCTTTTAATAACATTGTGCCATTACTCCAAACCGGTCATTGCATCTCCATTATTGCCGGTTTTGATTTTACCATTTTTCATCTGGTACAAAATGAGTATCCTCGCCTTCTTTAAAAACTACATATACCCGCTTCCACGGATCGTCGTTTATTAATCGCCATTTATGACCGGTACCGGTATAATCAATAGCCAAAAGTATATCACCGGGATAGATTGTGAAGGCTTCTCCGGTTTTGGTTGTGAACTCCAGGATACCTGATAATGTAATTACATATTGTGGTATGGGGGCATTATGCCAATCAAATGAAGAGTTTGCTGCGGTTTCTTTAAAAAGGGTATGATCGGCCTTTACTAAGGCCCCTTCACTGATGCTTCCGCATTTCACATGAGAATTGCCATCTTCACCAGTATACAAAAGATATGCTTTGATCATGTTTTTATGTTTTGAATGTTTAATGTTCAGAAAAACGTAAGTTCGGTAAATTTACTCCTACAGTTACCGTCGCTATATATAAAAAAATATATGAGCTTTATGTGATCTGCACCCAAGAATATTCAGTTATGACGTAGACAATGAGCCAGCAATGATACTCCTACATTTTAAACAACTCTTAACAATAAAGGATATTCTTTTGATGCGATTTGGATAATACTCAAAAACAAAGATTAAAAGAAATAAGCCTTGTAGCTCTAAAGCTGGGATGTTTCGGATTTGGTGGTATTGCAGGAATGGTGGGCCTTATAGAAAATGAAATGGTGACGAAGAGAAAATGGATATCAAGGTCGCAATACCTGGATGTGGTGGGTGCGGCAAATGTGATACCCGGGCCAAACTCTGTAGAAATTATCATGCATTGCTCCCGTGTAAGAGCTGGTAAAGCCGGATTGGTATTGGGTGGCCTTTGCTATATTCTACCGGCTGTCATTATTTGTCTTTTCTGGGCATCTCTTTATACACGTTTTAATCATCTACCTTCTGTACAACCATTTATTTATGGTATTCGTCCTGCAACCACGGCCATTGTATTAGGGGCTTTATTCAGGTTATCCAAAGACGCTTTTAAAAGTCGTCTTATTATCCTGTTGTCGTTACTTGTTTTAGCGGGTTCACTATATGGAATGAATGAAGTTGTTTTACTATTTTCTGCGGGCATCATCGGCACACTTTATCTGAGCAGAAGCAAGTTATATAGCTTAATGCCTCTACCTTTTATCATAGCACATAAACCAACGACAATTTCTAATCCTAAACTCTTTTTTATTTTTCTGAAAATAGGCGCCATATTATACGGCAGCGGCTATATATTATTTGCCTACCTCGACGATGCATTAGTACAGCGCAATCACTGGCTCACTAAACAGCAGCTTATTGATGCTATATCTGTAGGGCAAATTACTCCCGGCCCTATATTTTCCAGCGCCACCTTTGCAGGCTACCTTGTGAGCGGTATATCCGGTGCCCTTCTTGCTACTGTTGGCATTTTTCTACCATCATTTTTTATAGCTTTTTTCCTACACAGGCTACTACATCTTGTAGAAAAACATCAGGCGATACGCAATTTCCTGGATATTATAAATGGTGCATCTGTGGCTTTGATTGCAGCTGTAGCCATACATATGCTTTCGGATTCTATTACTCAATGGCAGTCGGTTGTTATCCTTGTCATTACTCTTGCAGCGACATTAGTTAGAAAGATCAATGTTGCGTGGCTGGTAATTTTTGGGAGTGTGGCGGGGTATTTATTAGCGATAGTGTAAATGCAAGTCTCATTCTAAAATAATATTGGAATTGCCCTGTAGGGAATCTTTTAGAGAAAGTAGCAATCCAATTATTGTCACTTTCGTTTTTAATTATAGAAATTTTATGAATAAATGATACTCATATTCTCTTTCCCAGACTCAATTCAACAAACAGAGAGGCTCGCAAATTATATGCGGACTTGTCTGCCATTATTGGAAGGTCTTTTGTGTAATAAACAATGTTACCATCGAGTGTAACATTTTCGATAAAGGCTTTCTGGCTGCCGGGTGTACCAAAATTTCAGCAAAAGAGAATTAAGCTTAACCATCTTTTAATCATTAGTTAAATATTGACTTACAAAAGATGTCACAAAAGAAATGATAAAAAGTCTCTTCCTCCGATGAAGTAGCTTCTTCGTCCGATGAAGTAGTGTTTTCGTCAAATGGCATGTTGAATTATAAAATATACATTTTAAGTTGCGATAGTTATCGTCATTGATAACAAGAACTAACACTCGTAAGAGATGAACTAATGAACACCTTAGCCTTTTTGATCCTATCAAGTCTATTCCTAATGTCTTTTTGTGCTCATGCCCAGGAAGAATCTTCTGTTATCCAGCAACAAGGTACCCATTACATAGACCTTAAGCTTCATGCTTTAGATAAATACAACGATCACTTACAGCAACAGCAACAACGATTAATTAATAAGCTCAAACGGAGAGAAAAACACTTTGCGAACAAGTTGAAAAATACTGATTCCGCAGCCTATGCCCGTTACACTCACCAGCAATTGTCTTACGATTCCATAGGCAGACTAATGAATGCAGATAGTGTTACCATAGCGGCCAAAACTCCCAAAAGAAAAGAACCACTTATAGATAGCCTGAAAGGAGTAGCAGCCTTAGTACAAAGCCAGCCTAATGTCCCTGGTGCCCCACAAGTACCGGGCTATAATGCAGAACTCGCCAAAACACAAGGTGAGCTTAACTATCATAGCTACATCAACGATCTGATCACCCAGCGTACCAGTTATCTCAAGGGAGTGGCCTCTCATGGTAATATCCCGGGTATATCTGGGATAGAACAGCAAGTGTTTTATGGCAAGGCAAAGATGAATGTATATAAGGAAATGGAAGAAGACCCATCGAAAGCTGAGGATAAAGCACTGGAATACCTGGAAGGCGCACCTGGATTTGAGAAAAATATGAACAATGTCACAGCAGGACCCAATAGTATGCAAAGCCTGAGCGGAAATGTGAGTGCATCAGATCTGGAGAAAATGGGATTCCAGACAAAGAGCCAACTACAATCGAGCCTACAATCGAAATTCGGTAACAACCTGGGAGGAGTAGCCCAGCAGATGACCAGCCAGATAAACCAATTTCAACAACAGGCAAATGGTATCACCAGTGGTATCAGCAATGCAAAACAAACGATGCAATCTGCAAAGCAGTTAAAACATTTCAACATACAGAAACCATCATTCAAAATAAACCCGATGGCAGAATTGCCGTTCTGGAAGAGAATAACAAAGCAATACAACTTCCAAACCACAAGACCCACCATAGATGGCAAGCCAGCCATGCTGAACCTTTCAGCAATGGCTGGATATCAACAAAACCCTAAGCTTACTTATGGCTTAGGGATAGCATACTCAATAGGATTGGGACAGAGCTGGACGAATGTACATCTATCTTTTCAGGGATTGGGATTAAGAAGCTATGTAAACTGGCAGTGGCAATATGGCATTGGGGTATATGGTGGCTATGAGCGGATGTACAAGCAGGCAGTGTTTGTTGGCAACACTCAAATACCAACAATAGACACAACACCCACAGTACACAACACAAGCACCTATACAGAAAGTTTACTCATAGGCCTCACGAAGAGCTATCGGATAAATAATAAATGGAACGGACAGTTACAGGTATTGTACGATATATGGTGGCAACAGGAAGGCTTGAGATCACCTATAATCATAAGGTTTTCAACAATAAAAATTTAAAAACTAACATAATGAACCGTAAACTATCCATTTCATTAAGTATAGTAATCCTGATTAGTATACCTATTGTTAGGACAAATGCTCAGACATCAACACAGGATATTAAGCCTAATGAAGTATATGCCCAGCAGATAGAATATGCTAATAAGACGGCTAATAAGCCCAAGATAATACCATTTGATTTACCAGACGCGAAATCCTTGGTCGCTATTAATCAATCTGGAGATGGGGTAATTAATATCCCTCTTGTAAATGTGAAAGGCAGAAAATTATCCTTACCAATTTCGCTAACGTATGTAACAAGTGGAATAAAAGTAGATCAGCCATCTTCAGAAGTTGGCCTGGGCTGGAGTATAAATATTGGCAGCATTACAAGGGATTATGGTGCTTTTGAACCGGACTATTCTTTCACAGGAAAGGAGCTTACAATGCCTGCACAAACAGGCGTATCTACTGATGCCAATAAGTTGTATACAAACAACGGCTTCATAAATCCATTTATCGATCCTTGGAGAGAAAATAAGTCGCTCAGTTACAATATGTGTAGTGGTTCGGCTCCAGATAAATATAAGATGAATGTTTCTGGCGTCGAGTCGAATGAGTTTTGGAACTATACACAGGGCAACCTGGATGCAAGTGGAAATGCTTTGGCTCCAAGCTTTGTATTCACAAAGCAAGTGCCATGGAAGTTATCTTACGAAGTAAAAACGGATACAATTTCTCAAGAAATATCCAGGATCAATGAGTTTACGTATAGTGAAGCAGTAGGAGCAGCTGAAGCTTTGGTGAATGACAATACTTACGCTCAAGGCTTTAATATGGCAGCTGCAATTGGATTATTTCCATATGTTAAAAATGGTAGATGTCCGGAATACGTTGTTCCACCAGCAGGATCGACTGGCTCACTCGTTCCATTGTCTACTACCGATCCAATGTACTTTTCTACTAACCCTAAAACGGTGCAAGTACAGTATGAAGATTATTCAAAATTTACGATAACAACAGCCGATGGAACAAAATATATTTTCGGACGCCCTTTAAGAGGTCAAAAATATTTATTTGATGAAGAACCTTTTTGGTCTAGTATGAATTTGGGGACCGAAGGAGACCCCAATAAAGCATATGACGAGCTGTGGAAAACGGATTATATAGCGGAGTGGCTTTTAACAGAAATTAGAAGCAATGACTATGTAGATGCAAACAATGACGGAGTAGCTGATGACGGAGATTATGGCGACTGGATCGCTATTCAATATACAGACCAATACCAATATGAGCAACCGGCAGCTACGTCAAACGCATTGCCAATGCCATTGCATAGAGAGTTTTCAAACTTTACACAAACTGACATGTACTCATCTTTAATAAGAGAGCGTGCCTACGTTACCAAGATAACAACACCTATCGAGACAGTTACATTTGGCAATTCTAATAAGTTCGATATAGATTTCGATTATTTCAATAAGGTTTTCAATACACAATCAACAAGAATAGATGCATCAAAACCAGTGGCAGATCAAAATGTGCCATATGCATATAACGTTTACACAACGCTTTATCCATATGCATCCTTTCCTGCTGCGCCATCTGGTTATTCACTAGATACTCAGCGCTACTATTATGTCAAGTATCCTATGGAACTCAGGAGATATGACAGTTTATCAGTAGCAGATAATATTACAAGTTCGCATCCATTAGTCCAAAATATCACGTTGAACTATGCGGCACAGGGAGCCGCAAATCAGCTAGCTGTTTCCACCTATGCAATTTTACACAATGACGGAAAAACATTTAATAGCTATAATCCCGCATCGTTAGGGGCAGGTCTGGATCAAAGCAATTTTGCAGCAAGTGATGGTTATGCGCAGGTTCGTGGTAAATCTACGTTACTAGGCATTGACTATAGAGGAGCAAATTCAAGCTCGGCTAATAAAATCTCATATAGCTTTGCCTACAACAATAATCCTTCTTATAGCAATATCCATCTCTACCAAATACAGAAACTCGGTGCCTTTGCCACTGTAAGAGAATGTCTTTCTGGCTCAAATGTCAATAGCTGGGGAAGATGGCCAGGATATAAAACATTAGTTGGTGGTACCATTATCCCAAATTCAATTTTGCCATGGAAAAGTATAACCGTCAATAGTTTTGTTAATTCTTCGACGTTCACTCCGCCGAATAATACCAATTGGAATAATAAAGTAATGGAGGATGAGCTTGGGTATTATTACGATCCAACATTAAACGCTCTAAATGGAAGAGATGCCTGGTCACTAACAAATATAACCCTTCCGTATGGAGGCAAAATAAGCCTCACCTATGAGCTTGATCAAACAGATATTAACGATGACAGGAACAATTGGGTAAAAAATGGCATCGCCGATTATTGTTTGCCATCTGTCGGGCATTACAATAATGTGGCCCACCTCCGGAGTATCATGCAAGATGAATATAACCAGGCCAATGAATCAACGGACACATTTGCCAATCAATTGTACCCGGAATACTATTTTTTGATGAATCAAAATACCGGCGGCCTAAGAATAAAGAAAGTTGACATTTCGGATATATACAGCGCACCGACTATCACTAAAACCTATGCTTATGGTACCGGACATTATACACTGCCACCCGCAGATTATTGGGGGAATTACATGCAAGGGTTTAGTGAATTTATAGAAAATGAAAAGGAGAAACATGTAATCAAAGATCTCTACGCTATAAATACTACCCCGTTAGATTATAATGATTATACTGCTACAATGACAGAAATGATAACGTCTACAAGGTTGGATGACAACATTAATGAATTGAGCACACATTATTATGAATATATTGATGAGATAAGCAGCGATGGTTCTAAGATCAGGTCGTATTATGGTCAAATGCTAAATAATGCTACTAACCCGACACCCGGTATTGTATATTACCCGACATATAATGGCCTACTAAAACAGCAATTTCTCCACCATTATGATTTTGTTGAGCTATTAGCAACTGATCTGGATCATTCAAAAGACATAGGAAATTATGCAACGTTTTATTTTAATGCAGCAGGAGGCATTGTAAAGAAAGTACAGTCTGACTACGAGTTCATAGAAAATAAATCGTTCAATATTCAGGCCCCTGTTACCCAACAAATTGTAGATGCAGAATATGCTTTACCTGAATACCATCCATACTTGCATGATATATGGGGATATATTCCAGGTACCAATACCTGTATATTGCCACCAACACATGCTGCTGACAATATGCTACATATTATTCCTTCAGAACATTTTTTTAATTATGCCACAGCATGGAATACTTTAGGAGATATTATTTCGGGCATTGGATCTTCAATTGGTTATGGTAGTATCTCAACCCAGGTAAATAGTACTGCTGAAGCTGTTAATCCCTTATTAAGGCTTGCATATGAATCAGGAGGACTTCCTTCAGCTTTTATGCCAACATGGTTTGCTGGAATAGCAGCAGTTAATAATCCATGGTTGGGATCAACCCCTATGAGCACTATTCATTCCGCCTATGATGCTACAACGATAACTTTAGTACATGATAATTCATATTCTTCACAAAGGGACTGTAACCAGCATCCTGAGTTAGATATACAGACATATTTACAGATGCCAAAATATTCTATTAATCCACTGACTTACAAAAGTCATCAATCTTATATTCTTCGTCCAATACATACCACAACTACTACAAACTTTTAGCATGAAGCAGTATCTTTTATTAATTATGGTTTTCTTTCTGGCGAGTAGCTCGTACGCACAAATAACGGAAGATAAATCACTCACCTACAATCCGGATGGGTTTGTAGCAACCGAAAAAACTACACTTAGTAACCTGGATGATGTTACAAGGTATTATCAATATCCTAAAGATTATGGTTTGCCGGCTGTTTATTCTTGTGGTACGATACCCACACCTACACAAGGATTAATACAACTTATTGCCGCCAATAATATTGATGTTCCGGTAGAAACATACTCTGTATTGCATAAGTATGGTACCAGCACAACAGAGGTGACAGAAGGAGTATTAACAACTTTCCAGGCAAACGGTTATCCGTACCAGGTATACAAAATCGAATCTGCAATTCCAATAGCTACATTCACTCCTTCTCACTACGATGCGACAACTTGCGGCCTAGATATGGACTTACACTATGCCTTACAGGAGACATATACCAAGTATGATAATTACGGCAATCTATTGGAGAAAAATACACGTGGAAATAAGAATATATCGTTTATATATTCCTACAAAGGAGCCTATAAGATTGCAGAGGTAGACAATGCAGCTAATAACCAAATAGCATATACCAGCTTCGAGACCACAGATGGTGGAGGCTGGAATTACACTCCATCCGGAGTACTAAGCCTCTCATCAGGATCGCTAATCGCGGGGAAAAATGTATATATCATCGACTATGGAGCTATAAGCAATTTAAATGCGCTTCCGCTCGGTGATTATGTGGTTTCTTTCTGGCGTAAGGCTTATACAACACCACCTCCAATACCAATAGTTAGGCTTTTGCTTACTGGTTCATCACCTACTGATAATGCCGTAATAGGAGCAACAATAAATGGCTGGACGTATGAGGAACACCACATTAAAAATATAACAGGCCTTACTATAAGTGGTAATGGGGATTATATTGATGAGTTGAGATTATACCCGGCCAATGCAGAGATGATAACGTATGGTTATACCCCACTAGTTGGAGTCACTTATTCCTGCGATGTTGCAAGCCACTTTAATTATTATGAATATGATGATCTGAACCGGCCTACTATAGTGCGGGATCAAAATGGGAATATTAAAAAGAAGATAGATTATAGGGTGCAGCAGGCTGAATAAAAAATGCAATAATTATTTATAAGCTTTTAAACCTTTTACAGTGAAGAATCAAAATAAAATCGCAATATTATTCTGCAGCATATTATCGTCGCTTGGTTCATATGCGCAGCCGTCTAATAATATTCCCGACAATAGTCTTAACCCAAGCCTGCCTCCGGTTACCTCATATCCGTACCTGGTAAACTACACAGCCCCCCTTGTGAATTACCAACGCGTTTATGAGCCACAGGCTCCTACGGTAAACACTTCGGACATAGGTGGAAAAACACCAGTGGTAGCTTCAATAACCAATACAACTTATTTTGATGGTATAGGCAGACCCTTACAGGATATTTTTCGCCTGGGAGCTGATGGTATGTTTGCCGATCTTGTTAAAGTACATACTTATGATGAAAAAGGAAGGGAAAGCGTAGTGTACCAGCCGTTCTCCTATGCAGCCCCTATTGCAAATAAGGGTAGACTGGAGATTAATCCATTAACACTCTTATCTACGGAATATAGTGCAGAATATCCTGGAGAACAACCGTATTCCCAAACACTTTATGATAATTCTCCAATGGATAGAATTACTAAAGTAATGCCCCCGGGTTATAACTGGGTGGGGAGTTCAAGAGGCGTTAATACTGATTATAGTGCAAATGGCTACTATTCTGTTGTGCCCCCCTATGACGAACCTGCAGTTTCTCAATGGACAGTAGGGCCACTTAATACAGACGTTCCCGTTTATAACAACATATATCCAACAGGTACTTTGTTTTTTATCAAGACAACAGATGAGGATGGCAATATCACAATAGGATATAAAGATAAAAGCGGCCGGTTAATTGCGAAAAGAGTACTCATTTCTTCTACCTCAAGCTTTACGTCTCCTTATACAATAACACCAACTTATGCAGAAACTAATTACATTTATGACGATCTGGGCAACCTGCGCTGGGTGCTTACACCTGAGGCTCTACGCCAGTCAGCATCAGCAGGTACATGGGCAGCTGGCAGTTCACCTGTAAGTGCCGCAAATTTATCAGGCTATTGCTACAATTATTATTATGATGAAAGAGGAAGAGTAGTGGAAAAACAAATGCCGGGTAAAAGCAGAGAGTATATGGTTTATGATGTACGGGATCGGCTAATATTCACCCAGGATGGCAATGAGCAGGCTGCAAATACCTGGAGCTTTACTACTTACGATGTTCTGAACAGGCCTACAATGACAGGTATCTATAATGCTCCAGCGGGAGCGTCCCGAACAACCTTGCAAGATAATATAGATATTGGTAGTTATCCTTCAACTTCAGATCTGCTGCATTATATGACAACTAACGTTTACAATACATATCCTACAACCCTCACCAATGCCTCAATACTCACTTATACCTATTATGATGATTATTCTAATCCTTCGATATCCGGAAGTGTGTTTAGTACCGCAGATCTAAGTAAGCTTACCGGCGTGTCACCCTATGCAATAACACCCGCATTGGGCAGCCAAACAATGGGGGAGGTTACCGGTATCAAAGTGAAGGTGATGGATCCTGCTAGCCCCAGCCTTTGGAATACAACAACAAATTTCTACGATGCATTAGGACAGGTAATACAAACGCAAGCCACTAATCATATGGGTGGTCTTGATATTACTACAAATCAATACAATTTTGGAGGAAGTTTGGCCAGCAGTGTTACTAACCATAAAAACCCCTCTGCAACACCTGTTAATACTTATGTAACTAAAGATTACAGGGTAAATTTTCAGACGGGGGAGACAGATGCACTATACCAAAATATAGATGGTAATGGATCAACACCTATTTTCTCAAATACCTACGATGATTTTGGTCGGGTAAAAGACAAGACGCAAGGTGGTGGCGCTGAGAATGATTACTCTTATGATGTGCGTGGAATGCTGATTGGCATCAATGACAATTTTATAGACGCTCCAACTACCGACAGATATTTTTATGAACAGATTTGTTTCGACAAGGGCTTTACTAATAAACCTTATAATGGAAATATTGGTGGTATTATGTGGAAGGGGTATGGGGTTTCTGCTCCCAAAAGATCATATGGATATACTTACGATAAGCTAAACCGACTAGGCTATGCCGAGTTCCGGGAAAACATAGGCACTCCAGGCAGCCCTATTTGGGATAAAACCGCAACAGATTTTACTGTATCAAATGTTGCCTACGATTATAATGGCAACCTTCAGACTATGAACCAGCGCGGCCCTTCGGGAACCGGGCCGGTGGATATGGATATCCTGACTTATAACTACATGCCTAATAGCAATCAGCTATCTAACGTAACCGATGCAGGGGTAGTAACCGGCAATCCTGATTATAAAGAAAATATAATTAATGTCCCTCAATACAATTACGATGCTAATGGTAATCTGCAGAATGATAATAAAAAAGGTTGGACAGCTACTTATAGTTACCTGGATAAACCCGAACAAGTCAATTTTTCACCCAGCGTAGGCTCTGTTGCTTTTCTATATGATGCGTTAGGAAATAAGCTTAGAAAAACTACAACAGACGCTGCGTCTGGTACCACAACGGTAACCGATTATATAGGTCCCTTTGTTTACGTTAACAATGCACTCTCTTATGTATCTCACGAAGAGGGCCGCTGCCGGCCGGTAATGCCAATACCTGCAACGGGTATGCCCAGCTTCTATTATGATTATTACATAAAAGATCATTTAGGCAATGTCCGTTCCGTTGTTAATATGCAGGAAACAGGTTCCGGGCCACTTACTCCTCCGACTGGCATGGGGGTTGCTTATGCAGCTACAATGGAACCTGGGAATGCCGGTACG
>Ga0134128_10000594_pt1 | contig 49602 bp, 75 predicted proteins | sample KB31754_FD_96462 | JGI IMG/M metagenome (GOLD analysis project Ga0134128, IMG submission 96462) | Terrestrial soil microbial communities with excess Nitrogen fertilizer from Kellogg Biological Station, Michigan, USA - KB3-175-4 | ecosystem: Environmental > Terrestrial > Soil > Unclassified ... | reverse complement strand
TTGTCGAAGAATCCTTTGGGCAGATAAGTGCCCTCCACCAGATTCAAGTACGATTGCTTGCAGTGTTCCGACCCCACGAATGGCCGCGCCATGGTGTCCAGTACGATTTCACAGACTCGGTATTGCCAGATGTAGTCAAGCCGGTAGCATCGAGACGATATGGTTTCCAGCGGTGAGCCCTTGATAAGCGCATTCAGGAATAGATCAAGGGTGTAAATCACGTGGAAAGCCCAAGCAGCAGCGGCTTGCCACATGGCTTATGGATTGCCTTCGGTAATAGCGAAACTTGAAACGGCTACAGGCTGCCCGGAAACAATGCTGGTGGTGGTCAAGTTGAGGTCTGAGCCGCTTGTCCCCACGTCGCCATCCAGGCAGAAAGTGGCGCCGGAACTGGTGATGCGAAACCATGATGCGGTTCCGGTAGCTGCCGCGTTGTTATTGGTTATGGAATTAAGTGTCAAAACACCGCCCGATGCCGCTGGCGCAAACGTCGCGTTACACGTGAGTTGCGCGAGTAAGGTCGTTGCCGTGCCGCCAGTTGCCGGGCGTGCGCCGTTGTAGATACTGAGTAATGCGCTGGCACCCGCCGCCGTGGTGATGGCGTTCAACATCGCATTGCGGATTGTGCTGCTATAGGCTAAAGTCATTTCTGTTTCTCCATAAAAAAAGCCGCTCAAGGCGGCTGGTTACAAGTGCAGTGAAAATATAAAAGAGAATGATTAATGCTTAATCGGTCAAGCTTCCTTCAGTCCGTCCATAGTCTCAGCCAGTACAACGCCAGTAACCTTCACATTGCCCGATAGCACCACTTCCACGTTATCGGCCTTGTAACCAGTCGGTAGCCTGAATGCACGGGTATTGGTCACGCTTCGGGATAGCTTCAACTCGTCATTCGCCCATAACTGGAACTGTAGGGAATCGATTGAGAGGACGGGGAGCGGCTGCATCTCATCGCCGCCCACTTCGTATTCACCGAACGCGGGATCCGCGAGGCCATCATTCATTAATCCGCCAGTGATGAGCGACTGATTTGCCGCTACTGCCGCGTCGAATGCAGCTTGTGATCCAGCGCTTTCCGCTTCCGTCATGGAAAAGTCCGCGTCGATCTTGGCTGCACCATAATTCATCGGCGAAGGCGCGAGAAATCTTTTGCTCCACCATTCATAGGAAAGCTTCGTTCCAACATCGCCTTCCCATTGATAGATTTTCTTGTCGGTAGCCACATAGAGCAGTCCAGTCCACGGATCAGCCCATATAGCGGTAATATTCTGATTAATCTTTAGAAAGGATGCCGGTTCAGCCTTGTCGATAACGAACATCAGGCTGCTGCCATTGGCCGAATAGCCAGCGTAATACCGGTTATTAGCCGACGTGGCGATAAAGGTATCGGGATTAAGATCAGACCACTCAACCTGAGTAAATAAATCCTTGGTATCAACGTCTGATGTTGCGCCATTTATAATGTATGTATTCGCCGCGATGATAACGAGCCCTTGCGGTGCAGCATATCCGACTCCGAAAACAAAGCTCGCCACACTGCGTTTCGACATGCAGGGCCACGCCACACCGAGGTTATTCATGCCCCCGCCCATCGTTACCGGGTCAACGCCGGTAATGGTGAAGGGATTGCCCATCGTCATTCCGACAAGCGTTGTGCCATTCACCCCGATTGCTACGATATCCTGGTCATAGGATTGCTGGTAAGCAATGGGCCAAGCGTAGGGCTTGAACGGTTCCGAGAAACAAACTGAGTTTCCGAAAAAGCCGCATGCAATGCCGTTTGCCATGATGATGATTCCGAGCATATTGGCGGGAGGCATGAGCCAATTGGTCGTCGGGAGGACTTCGCCCAGCGCTGCCGTGGTGTCGGGTATGGTGTCGCTGTAGGTAGTTGTCGCTACCGCGATAGTCACCAAGTAGTGATACTCGGTATCAGTTGTGGAAGTCAGCGTGCGGTAAATCCGCTTGGTCATGCCGGTTGTGTTGTGTGGTGCTACTCTTGCCCAAGTCCCGCCGCTGGTATAGATTTGGGTAGTAGACAGGATGATTACTACTTTGTTGGTCCCTGAATCCACGCTGTAAAGCGTGAACGTGGCGTTTATATCCGTCATGCCGACAACGGCGGCAAACGTGATTGTTTCGCCAGCGCGGAGGCCGAAAACGGTATCAAGTGTTATTTGGACGTAACCGGTCGAGGGTGCATCTTTAACCGCGGCTGATATTGTGCCGCTATTGGGCGGCGCGGCATCCATTGCCGATAGCGCCCAGGTATCGTCAACCTTTCCGGTTGTGACTGCAGAAACAGGAGAAGGCGCGGACTCTTCGCCCCAGGGCGTGACAAAGGTATAGGCGTAGGAACGGGATATTGTCGCCCCGGTGCCGCCCGATGGTGTCACGGTAGGTTTGGTGACTGGCGGGGTTACGCCCAGCACATAGCATCCCGAAGGGTATGGGCCTGTTCCCGCCGTCGCGGTGTCATAGTCGGATGCACGCGGTTCGCCGTCGCCAGTGTAGTAGAAACGTCTCTCGGTGTTCCCGGCAATTGGGGATCGAGCTACGTCTACATCCTTATCCCATGCTAGCCACTTCTCGTTTCCGTCCTTTTCCATTCGGAACATAGAAATAATGTCGTCAGCAATAACTGGTGTGGCAACCAGCAAGGGACCATTACGCGGACGCAGGTCTCCGGACGTGAGAATGCAATTCGTCGCAATTTGTGCCTGATTAGGGGCGAGTAATTGCTTTGCGAGTCGCGGGACGAGGCCGGAGAAACCGGCTATGCGGAATGCGGTCATGAAATATGGGGCACTGTTACAGCAGCGCCCCTATCGCGTTAGCTGGCGGCAGCGGTATCTGCTTCCATCTGTGCGGCTTTTGCATCGCCCAAAGCCAAGAGGCTTTCTGCCACGGCCCGTTGAATCACGGTCACGGCTTTATAGCCGCATGCGGGATATTCCCCGCCAGCCGTCGATTCCACTACCCCATTTTTCACAAACTCCACCTTCACATTAACGCCATAAACATCAGCCATTTCTACTACTCCCATATTTAAAATTTGGGCAGGATTGCCCCCTTCGCTTACAACTTCATTTACCTGAATAGAGTTCGCGCTTGCTATATCCTTTCGATTCCAGATGCTTTTCCAAGTCTTCACGCTGTTCATGAGATAGCCCATGAAGCCCTTGAGTGTGTATTGCATACTGATGGTCTCCATCTACACAGATCGTCGCCGCAAATCGCACGGGGTTCCGGGTCCAGACGAGAGCGCGGCAAGTACTGAATGCGGTTGTTGCTGTCCAGACGATATCGAGATTGAATTCCCTGCCCCAGCTTTCATGGTTGACCATCCTGTTTTTTACCCTCGCAGGTTGCCCGCTCGTCAGCGCGCCTTTTTACCAGACCGGGCAGCACTTTCCGCCCCGGCCCATACTTGTATGCTTCGATGCGCTGGCAGGCTTCCTCGTATCGCTGGGTATTTATGAGGTCGATCAGGTTGGGAGGCTGTCCAGGTTTAGCTTTCCGGCAGAATGCAGGCACTCCGATGTTGTAGGCGAGGCTGATATATGCGGCAAATTCATAATCGAATAGAGGCGCTGTGATGCATTTCTTCAGGCCGTCCACATACACCCCTTGGACTTCATCCATTAATTGAATGAGCGAGCGGACAGGCGTTGTTTTGTCCCCTAATTTCACACCGGACGTGTGGCCGAATCCGATAGTGGGCACGTCGCCCTTGGCTGGTACGTGCGCAACTTCCCGGTAGTTCTCATGGACCGCGATTCCGACAAGGGTTGATGCGGCCAGCACCATAGTCGCGACAGTTGTGCGAACCTGAGTAGGGGTTGGCGTGTTCATTCGAGTCTATGAGTGATGCAATCAAGTTTCAGTCTTGCGGTCTCTTTCGGATTGATACCTTTTATATTCGTGCACTCGGCCATTGGGTTAGCGGGTTCCGATTCGGGATCTGCCGGTTTTTCAATGGGTTTAGGTGCAACTTTCTTGGGTTTAGCCGGTTCTCTCTTTTGTGTTCTGGTATCAATGACTGGTGGATAGTCGGGCACCACAACCACGGGAATTTCCGTCTTTTCTGTTTTGTTTGGAGCCGTGCAAGCTGAAATGATGATTATCATCACGAGCAAGGCACGCATTATCTGTGTCCCCGCGGCCATTGCTCGATAATGCGGTCAAGCTTGTCGTTGAATTCACGCATGGTTTCGCGCTGTTCTATCCTGGATGACTTGATTTCCTCGCTCAAGCGCTGGTTGGTCTGTTCCTGATAGGTTTCGCCTCGCTTCAAGGTTGCAATATCGTTCTGCAAGGAGTTGTAGGTCGCCACGCCAGAAGCCGCGAGTCCGGCTACCGCAAGGATTCCACTAAGGGAAATGGCGTAATTGGACGGTCCTCTGCGTCTTTCTTCGAGTTGTTCGTCGTCGGCATCCTCGGTATGTGGCATTTCAGAGCATCCGCACCAGGATTATGATTACGACGACAGCGGCCCCGAGCAATATTGCCGCTGTCCACTTTGAAGCCTTCAGTTTGTCCAGCATAGAGTCTGCTTCAGCGTCGGCCTTCAGGTTGATTTCTTCGACTTTGTTCTTCCAGATTGGTGTCGGCTTGTCCATTACCTGCCCCCTTAAATGAAAAAAGCCGCAAAAGCGGCTCTTGTTGTTAATATTTTCGGCAATTCGATATACAAATTGGTTTGACTACCACTGGATAGCGTCAAGCTGTGCCTGCGTCGGGTTACTGCCCAGCGAGGTTATCTCATCCCGCAATTTCTGGCGTTTGCCGGTGAGAGCTCCATGCAGCGGGGCCAATGCATTAGCATTGCCGATAACCAGATTAACAAAATCCGCTTTGGCTATTCCTCTGGATGATGCCGCGGCATCAATCCAAGGGGTAGTAACGGTATTGTCGGCCAGCCATGCGCGCGCCTCGGTTTCCTGCTTCGGCCAGCTTGCTATTTCATCCTGCGGGTATCCGGCTGTCAGGGCATCGACGGCGGCTTGATAGGCAGTGCTGATACGATCTTGTGCGCTGGCGATCATTTCTACGGCGGTCGGCGGCGGAGATATTATTGCCGCGGCCTCTTGTTCGGAAATAGGTGTCAATCCCTGGGGAATAAACGCATCCTGAGAGCCGTCTGCCTCGAATGCATAAACCTGATTATTCGCGTCTTTGTAATATTTCATACTTACCTTAACTCCAGCCAGATTGTATTAGACCCTGCATTTGTTTGAGATACTGAATACGTGGCTCCTGCCTGTACGATCAAAACACAAGTGCTGCCGTATCCCGGCCCGTTAGCATACAGTTGTTGGATGTTTGTGACTGAGCCGTTTATATACCCTTTTATGGTAACTTGCACAGGTGATCCAGAGGATGACTCCGTGTAGACAAAAACGGCTATGGGTCTGCCGGTTGAGTTCGTATATGTAGTTGAGAACGCCCTACTTCCTATAACATTTTGGTATGTTTGGCCTATGCCTAAAACAGTAACTGCAAGCGATGCTGGCGATATTATCGTGAGTGTGTCAGTGGCGGCTTGCGCCTCAAGTCCGGTGGCCAGTCGTGCCACACCTGTTGTCGCTTGGGTCGCGGCCTGCTTTAAGTTAGCAAACGCCGCCGCCGCTGTACTCGCGCCGGTTCCCCCATCTGCAATGGCAAGATCAGTGATTCCGGCAATAGCGCCGCCAGTAATCGCCACCGCACCGGCATCTTGGGTTGCGATGCTTCCAAGGACAAGCGTTGATCTGGCCGTTGCCGCGTCGGTATCATCCAGCATTGTGCGGATAAACGAACTCAGCCCGGTCAACGCCGCCGTGCCGCTGCCGGTGAAGTATGGCAATTGGTCAGCAGCAGAAGTTAGCGCACCAATTGCCTGAAGATTTGTATTACCCAGCGATTCCTGGATCGCTACGTTGGGCATTCCCGCTACAAAATAATCTCCCGCCGCCCAGGTGCGCGCCGTAGTGCCGTCCAGCCCACGGCCACCAGTGGCGATAGTCATGGCGTCGGTACTTCTCGCGCTGATCTTCACGATTTCCCGGTTACCGGAAGCATCCTTGAAGATGCCGTAGAAGTAATCGCCCGCGCCGAGAGATGGGAATAGCAACCCTGTTCCGGCCGCGACAGTGAACGATAGGCCACTTGTGCCGCTGGGCGCTGAACTGATTGTGGCCTTTCCGAAGTTGCTAAACTTTAACCCCATGTTCTCCCCCGGCTGAGAATCGCAGTCTGAAGCGGTGCGCGGGTGTAGTTTCGCGCTTGTCTCATTCCCGCTTGCCCTGCTTTAATCGTGAATTGCTGTTGATGATAGGTGGCGAGCGCCGGGTTGCTGTAAGGCTTCTTGGGCGATAGCATGATCCTCCCAAGCGCGCCCGAAATGATGCCTTCGCGGTATTCGTTGAAGATTGAATCGTCGATGCCGGTAGCGGCAGGGATAGGCTTGAGCGCTACGGTCATCGAGAGCGTTCCGGCCACGTCAGGTGTCGGCACAAGGGTTAATTCAGTGGCGCCGCCGAGAACATAAGTAGGCGTGCCGGTCTGGTTGCGCCAGTCATAGATCATGATTCCCGATTCGCCAACGTTATATTCGATAGCCGTTCCGGCGAATTCGGCATAGGTAATGGCATGCACCACGGCCCCGGTCGGCGGGACAAACGGATATAGCGCCGTGGCTGCAACTACCGAAACGTCAGGATGTTGATATGTCCATGCCAGGGATTGTTCGCAGAAGGCGATCGCGGATTGACGCAGCGCGTTATCGACCATGGCGAACGGGCAACCCGGCAGATCAGGTACCACCAGATCGTAGAAGTCGGACCAGAGTTTTGTCATGCGGGAGCCTCAGTAGCAACAATCTGCATAAACAATGCAGCCCTGCCAGAGTTGGCAAACTCGTCGTCTGTCATTTCGGCCCTGGCCGTCACGTAGTCCGCGACGGTTTGAACGTAGCCAGCGGGCAAAGGGAAGGCGTCAGTCAATGCTCTTTGTCCGTCCGGAAGGTTGGCAAACTGCCCGACAAACAGATCGGGCCTACGCTTCGCCAGCGCCAGCATTCCATGATTGGCAAAGGAAAGCAGGGTAGTGTCTGAATATCGAGTCTTATCCGTGTCATTCAGCGGAATGCGGGCCTCGTCCACGACTGATTGATACGTGAAAGCCATTATTTCTTGCCTTCATTGTCCAATTTGTACTTGCCGAAAAGCCCGACCAACTTAATTCGCAACGTGTCTACGGTTTGGCGCTTGTCCAGTTTCTCGCCGAACTCCTTGGCGGCATAATCCACCATTTCATCCTTGCTCATCGCGTGAAAGTCCACGACCGGCAGCGGTTCTTCACAGGGTTTCTCGTCTTCGGTCAGATCGATAGGATCATTGCTATCCGTTTCTTGCTCAATCGATTTCCAGGTGTCGGTAAATCGCAGTAGCCGTTCCGCAACTCCGGCTGTTACATGCCGAGTTTGCCCCGGCTCCCAATGCAAACCAATCCCGCGAATGCTGTCCTGCTTGCTGCATGTACCCAAATATTGCACTTGAGGCATATTCACTCCTAAAAAATAGGGCGGTCTCGGGAGGGAAACCGCCCTTTAAAGCCCAACAGCAGAAAAACTTAATGAATGCCTTCGGCCTGCCCCGTTGCGATGGCAGTCACCGCGCCCGTTACAAATGTGGTGGCAGCTACCGTCAGCGTAAGGGTGATATATACGTCTTTCTCGAACTTGATCGGCTGAAACACGCAGGATTTTCTCCCTGCAGCGGTCAGGAATGTCGCCGTTGCGGAGAAATAGGTGGTATTAGCCGTGGGTCCATCGGTGGCATTGACCGGCTCATAACCGATGGATGCCGACATTGCCGTTCCGCCTGTGTCCAGATCATCATTAACGATGTCCAGTTGGGTAATCACCATCCCTGCCGGAATGCGCGTCGGATAGTACACATCGCCGGATGCCCCGGCAGTTGGCGAGACCGATCCCCAAATTACGAGACCGTTGCCATAGCCGCCCATCATTCGAGACTTTGTGTTTAAATCAACTGCTTTGTAGCTAGCCATTTTGAATCTCCTTGCTAATTTGTTAGAACGGCGGGACTATGCAAGCCCCCGCTCGGTCGGGGTTGATTACAGCGGAACGGCGGAGTCCACGGCGATTACGCCGAAGTCGGTTGGAACCTTCGTGCCGGTGCCATCGTCGGAAGCAAAGCGTACTTTTTTGTGTCCGCACACTTTCTCACCCATCACCTCCAGATTGCTCTCGAAGTTATAGTAGTGTTCCTTCCACCCGAACTGCATGCCGCTTACCTTCGTTTTGCCGTAAGCAATGCCCAGGGCTTGCGCGCCCAGCAACAGGCCGCGTTCTACCGCATAACCGGCAGTCAGGGAACCGTTGACAGTCTGAGCGCTCTCGGTTGCGGTTGCGGCATTGCCGGAGGTGATAATCTGCGTGCTGTCACCTGGCATGAAACGGATAGCGCGGTCATTCTTGATCACCAGGATACCGTTCCACATACCGACTTCGCCCGCAAACAGAGGATGCTTGCGGTCCAGGTACGCCGCACGGTTCACGGCGTTTTGCTGGAATGCACGCAAGGAACCTTCCGTCAGCAGTTGCGAGTATTGATTCGGTGTTGCCAGGAATACCCACATTTTCGAGGTAGATGCCGCCCCATCGCCGTCCAGCCGCACCGATTGCAGCGGCTGGTCCATGTTGTCCAACATCTTCCTGAGTGTATCAACATGAGACAGCTTGAAAATATCGGTTGAAACGATGGACCCAAGCTGCTGGCCGCCTTGTGTCAGCGCCGTACCGTTCACCACGTAATGCCGGTTGAACGTGGGCGCCTGCACGGAATTGACCATGACGGAGGCGAAGTTGGAAGCGGATTGAAGGGGAATAACCCAGTCCGTGCCAGCTTGTGCCCCACGTGCGCCAGACAGCATTACCAGTGAGGTTTGCGCATTCAGCCGCGGGAAGTAACCGGACAATTGTGCCAGGGCAATCTCGCGCAACTGGTACTTCGTGCGCTGCTGACTCATCGAGCCGCCCGCATCGACTACTTGGCTCGATAAATCAATCTTGATTTCCATCGAGGAAAACGAGAGTGTTTTACCCATGCCCTCCCGGTTGATATCGCCCATGAGCGGAGAACCGCCGATGGTATCCACTAGATCCAGCGAGACAACATCGCCAGGGCTCTTCATCAAGTTATCGATACGGACGATGGGTACTCCGGGTTGAGTCTGCCCAGCAACTTTCGACATTGCTGCAGTCGGCTCGACCGGCCCCATGAGGTTATCCATAGCGGTGGTATTCCTCAGCGTATTCGCGAAGAGTGCCGCGCTATAGTGTTTTATTGCCAGATTGCCGGATAGGCTCGTTACCGCCGCACCGCTTGGGATATTAGTTTCAGCCATTGCAGTTCCTTCTATTCAAGATCGGCCCTCATTGCGGCAGCTTTCTGCGATGGCATTTTCATCAGCTTTGCCACCAGTTCATGCGGGTTCAGATTGTTGATTTCGTCGCCCTCAGATGCAGGATTTGCACCGCCCTGGAAGTCCGAAAGGGTTGTAGGTTTCTTAGCCGAAGCTTCCTTGACCTTGGTTTCAGCCTTGGCTTTGGTTTCCTTCGGGTCAGGTGTCTTTTTTGGTGCAGAGGCTTCCGGGTTAATGGCGCGCACGCGGCGGACAACTTCCTCGAACCGTTCCGCGTAGGGCTTTCCTGCCCATTTCCGGCTAGTCCGTAGGATCTCGTCCTGCTTCAGCGCTTCGTCCCATGCTTCCGGATCGGATGCTTCCCAATGGGTTAAGTCGGGGTTGTTTTCCTTGGCTTCGGCTACCTGTTCCTCGATGCTCTGTTGAGTTGCGCGCTGTGCTTCTTCGCGCTCCTTTTTCAGTTCCTCAAGCGTTTTCTTCAATTCTTTTGTCTCTTCGGAGATTTGCCCCGTTGTAGACTGGCTTTTAGCGAGAATCGAAGCGAGAACAGTGTGGAGTTCCGGCATGTTTTCCTTAATGTAATCAAGGTGTTTTGTCAAAGCCTCGTCGGCTTCGGCAACATCCGTACTCCCCTTGGCAGAGTCTTTATCCTTCAGCAACGCTTGCAACTGCTCGGTAGCCTTGATGCTTTCCGTCTTGGCTGCCTGAAGCTGGTCACGCAGTGAAGAATTCTCCACGCGAAGCTCCTTATGTTTTTCATAAGGAATAGTCCCCTTGCCGCTCTTATTCAGAACGACCGGCTCTTTATCGTCGTCACCGTCCGTAGTTTCCCCCGCGTCGTTAGCCACGCCTTTCTTCACTGCCGGTTTGGGTTTGTCCTCGGTGTAGTCTTCCTTGGTGTCGTCTTTAGCCGCTTGACCTTCCAGAATTTCAGCGAGTTTGTCGGGATCGTTCTCCAACATTTCGATTTGTTCCGGTGTCAGGTTTGCAATCTGTTCATCCGTAAGCTGATCTATTTCCATTTTCCTTAATCCTCCACTGCATATCGTCGTGAGCACGCCGCTTGCGCGGGGTTAAAAAGAATCTACGGTATCGCCGTTAGCGCGTTTTGAGTCGTACGATTTGTGCGTACAACTGAAATCCTTAAAGCCGTTCATCAGCCGACTGATCGCGGTACGGTCCCGCGGTCGGCGGGGTATTCGGCCATGACACATATTCGCCGGATGGCAACTCGGTTGCACCCTGGATGAGTGATACGCCCCGGTGCATGTTCTGCATGCCGTCGCGGGTCCAGGTCACGATGTTTACGAAGGAGTCGTTCCATACATCGAAGATAATCGCTGCCTGGACAATGTGTGTCTCCATGTGTCCGAAGGGGTGATACAGCACACTGGCGCTGACATACGGCTTGATGAACATTCCTCTGTCCCAATAAAAAAAGCCGCTCAAGGCGGCTTAGTGTTTTGATCTTTAAAGTAAAGCTAAATAATCGTCAATCCCGATTCCGTCGCGTAGGCTACCCTGCCATCGGTGAAACGGTGCGCGTTGGTTATCCTGCCGCTGCGAAGAATGCTGATAATCCGCTCCCGGTATTCCTGGATCTGTGGACGGTTGATAAAACCCATTGTGCCGTGATCGTATTGGTAGTAGATGCTGCGCGCTATGCCCTTTGCTGCCTTGGTAATCATGCTGCGGGCAATGATCAAATTGGCATGGGGGTTATCGAGTGTGCTTACATCGCCCCCGATAGGCGCGCTTTCGGTGTCCCATATTTCCTTGCCAGAGATACCAGCTGTCACTATCCCGGCCTTGATTCGATCAATGATTCCGGCCAGGTCTTGCACTTTATTGGATGATGGCAGATACAGGTGTACTCCTACGATATCGGTAAGCGCGGCTGGTGTCGTTGCGCCCGTTGTCGTACTCATGAAAGTGGTAAACCATGTCTCAGCGGCTTGGCTGGCCGTGGCTGACCAGTCCGTAATGGGCGGGCTGATAATCTGTGCCGTAGGGTCCACTGCTTTGATAGCCGCGCTGGCGAGGCGCATCATGTCGGCCAGTGTGGCGAATGTTCCGGAAAAATAGAAGTTGCCCGGCGAAGCTGGAAGATTCGTGCCATCGTTTAGATAATTTGGCTCGTTCCATACCTCGTAATATTTGATCTTGCCCAAGTAGCGCGTGGCAACCTGAGTACAAAAGCGGCTCCACTTCGTCATGTCGCTGGGCTCTGCCGCTACTCCAAGGTAGGTTGGCCCATAGGCGCATTGCTCAGTCGGTCTCGCTGACCAGAACAGCGGGGTACCGTAGAGGGTGAATACCATATCTCGGCCCGCTGCATAATGCGCGTTCACCCAGACATCAATATTCGTCCAGTTCCATACGTTGTCGGCCACTTCGATATATTTCCACATCGCTGTACCGCTTTTCCTGTCATGGGACCGGGTTACTTTCGCGGTTACGCCAGCCAGATTATCATTCGCCTGATTTTGTACGCTCACTCCGAAGAAAGTCTCGGGAATTCTAATAGGCGAACTATTGAGAACCGTGATCGGCAGGCCCGGTATGGCAAGCGTGTTTGCATCCAGGCCGGATACCAGGTCTTTTGGTAAGCAAAAGGTGGCTGTGCTTGCCCCAATGACGCCGCCGAAATCCTCTCCCGGCTTCGGGTAGTAGCTGCTTACGCCACCAGTCACGGTAAAATCGCTCATGAGCCTGGGTAGTGCCAGACGGAATAGCCAATCAGTGTAATCGTTTCGGCACTCGCCGCCGCGCCCCAATTTGCACGAAAATCCAGAGACACATCACTGGATGTATCGATAGTCGGGTCAGGGGATACACGCGAAGCGGATCCGTAATTAGTGTTGTTCTGAATGGTCTGGATGCTTAGGCTATTTTTATTCGCGATCTCAATCAGGCCTTTGTATCCAGATGATGTCGTTGCTGTAGGGGCAGAGATGTTAATTCCGCCCCAATTCGTGGCTAAGGCCTTCGTGCTTGCTGAATTGGTGTATGACCAATCAAGCGTAATACGCAATACACTGTTCGGCCCCATAGTGCCCCCCGGCACCACGACCGATGCGAGCGTTACAGTAGTAGCATCCCCGGCAGCATTAACCGAGGATCGGGTCCAGCCAGCATACGATTGCGCAATCAGCACCGCCAGCGGACAGAGGATGGCAACTCCTTGGGCGATCAATTGCAGCTCGATTACCGTCGCGAAGTTCGAAATTGAGCCAGCCGGGAATCTGTCACCGGTTACCGTTGTGTCAACCAAAAATTTAATCATTACGACCTCGTTTGATTAGTGTCTTGAGTAGCCGGATTAGCCAGCACAGCCGCTGCCGTTTTCTCATCAAGTGCCTGCGCACGCTCTGCGATGGAAACTTTCTCGGCGTTTATCGTCGCGTCAGCACGAATCTTGACGGCCTGAAGATCCAGCGCCTTGCTCTTCATTGCCAGTTCTGCGTGCGCTACTTGCGCCTTGAGCGTTTCAATCTGTGCCTGAAGCGTGATATTTTGCTGCTCGGCCTGAGCGTCCATGCCCACTTTAGCCGCTTCGGCTTGAAGTTTCGCTACCTGTGCCTCTTTCAGTGCGAGTTCGAGCTGTATCGTTTTAAGCTGCAATTGCTGCTGCATCTGTGCCTGCTGCTGCTCGGCTGCCTCTTGTTCCGGCGTGGTGATAAGGTCCGGCACGTTACCCACTTTCCGCAGCTGCTCGGCTATTGCATGTCGGTTTGGCAGATCGGACAGATCTACCAGCGCCGGGTACAGAACAGCTTGATACGCTGGCGGAGCAAACTGCATTACCTGGCTGAATGCTTGGAATTGTTGGGCACGGAAGCTCGGTGTAGCCGGTATATCCTCAAGCACAACCTTGACCTGCGCCGAGGCAATATCGTTTTGTACCACCTTGCCCTGCGGTGTCATTACTTCGCGATTGATGTAAATAACCTGCTTCTTTGTCCCGCGCTGTACCGAGACTTGTGTCGGCTTGCCAAGCAAATCATTTTTGACGAAACTGGTGAGCATCTCTCCCACCAGGCGCCGCGCATACCTGAAGTTGTCATTGGGCTCGGCCAGGACCGTGGATCCCTGTTCGACAAGATTGCTGATGGCCACACCTGATTTACCATCTGTGCTGTTCCCAAGCATCGCCCGGTAGACGCCGCTTACCGATTCGATCCGAGTCTGGCGCTCTTGTACCAGTTGGTAGACTTGAGCCGCCAGGGCATTATCGATGGTCACCCGGAATCCATCAGCATTGCGTCGTTGTGCGTTTAAGATGGTCATCGACCGTGGCGAGGCGATGTTCTGCGCGACTTCCTGATAGCTATTCTGCGAAAGATCGAGCGCATCATTATCGACTTCAACTCGCTTGCTGTTGAGTACTTCATAAAGCAGTATGTCCAAGTCGATGATCTGATTCTGAGGGCCGCGCATATCCCGTATCAGGCCGTAAGGTGTCCGGCTACGGTCCTTCCGGAAACACCAGAAGGGAACGTAGGGGAAGTTCCCGTGCGGTAGCGGTGTTGGCTCGTCCATCAGTTTATGGGGTCCGAGCCAGATTGCGACACGAACACGAGGCAACAGTGACTTTTGCACCTGTACCACGCCACGCGCTACGGCGATAACGTGCAATGCGTTGTCCTGGTCATACTCAACCGCCCTACCGTTCGGTAGCATCAGCACCGGTGCGAATTCCCAATGTCTGTACCAAAGCTCAGACAATTTGACCATGCCGGATGAGCGGTTCAGATAATCCTCATCCATTTGAGACCAGCGCTCATCATCCTCAAATGCGCGGCACATGCGCGTGTCGTTGCCGTCGTATACATCAATCGTATTCCAACCGGACCAAGCATTCTCGATCAGCGCCTTTTCCTGGGGAAACATGGAGATTGCGTTCTGCCGGTCCAGCCATTTGTCCCTGCGAAGGTAGCGCGCATCGGATAAATCCGGCTCTCGTGCGGTCCAGTCCCAAAATATTTCATTCCGGTGGACCTCGCGCACGCGGTATGGATAATCCAGCGGGTTATATGCCCTGGATACCTCAACCCATCCTACGCCTGCACGGATCATTGATGAGTAAGCATCGCTCATGGCCCGGTCAGCCCTGGATTCGGTCTCCATTTCCTTGATCATCGCGGAGAGAGCTTCGGCTATTTCGTCCTGCTGCTCGTCGTCAGACGTGATTTTGTAGTCTGTCCGGCTTCGCGCTTCGATTCCCAGCACAGCATTGATGGTCGGCTTGATCAGATTCGAGTCCTGTTCCGGGATCCCGGCGTCTTTGAGTCGTACCGCGACTTCGTGGCTGATCTGCGCGCCATCATAGTAATCCGCGTCTTTATCGCTCTCAAGCCTCCACTTTGGCTGGTGGCGAATATCCCGGCAGATTTTTTGATAGGCCTCGAAGGTTATGTCCTTTGTTATGGGCTCGGATTGCAGACTGTTGGGGGTATCGATCATGCTGCGCGCCATCCACTCATTTTGATCCCGCGTGCGCTGGCAGCCGGGCGGTCTTCCTCGACTGCCACGGCGAAGTACCGGAAGGCGTCCGCAGCATGGCTATGGTGATCATGCAATGGCCGGCCGGAGAATTGTTTGCTTTCCGGGTCCACTTCATATCGATAGTGTCTCAAGTTTTGTAGACCTTCACTGCATTTGCGCTCATCGAAATAGCATCGGTTAAAAATAGTTCGCGCTGCGTTGATGCCGTCGATAACGGATAGGTTGGGAACGATCTGGACTTTACGGCCATGCCCCAGCATGATTTCCTCGATGCTGCGACCCGTGGCCAGTGTTTTGGCTTTTGCATCGTGCGGCAGCCAGTCCGTGCCATAGAGGTATCCCCTGTTTTGCAGCACTGCGATGTAGTGCTGTATCGATTCCTGGCTGTTGCTGTAGTAGTCAATCAGCCTCAGTTCGTTGTTGACCGATTGCGTAAACCATATGCTGGTATTGTCCGCCCATCCGAGATCCCAAAACGTATGGACTGGCTTCAAGGCATCGTATGGCACGTTCAGAACACGCTTTTCTTCCTGTGCTGCCCTCAATTCCTTGGCGTAGATTGCGCCTTCCAGGCTGGTGCGGCAGTTCCCTTCCCAAATATTCTGGTATGCGTCTGGATCACGTGCCTTTAGAGCATCCCGTTCTTTCGCCAGGACTTCGGGAAACCAGGGGTTATCGCTCCAGTTGACCTTGACGACCGCCGCGTCGTCAGGAGTATTAATCACGAAACGTTGATGCGTTTCGTCGCTTTCCAGTTCAGGGTTATATGTCGCCCAGATTTCCGAGCCGTCCTTACGAATCGTGGGGATCAGTGTTTCCCAGCTCGATTTACTTACGTTTTGCGCTTCCTCGATCCACACCCGGTCGACGGCTTCGAATGATTTGATCTTCGAGATGTTGTTTCGGATGCCGGCGAAGAAAATCTGTGTCCCGTTCCTGCCGTAAATCGCGGCCTTCTCGATCTCGTAGAAATGATCCAGGCCCATCGATGTGATTTGAGACTGCAACAGATGGTGTACTGAGTCTGCAATAGAGTTCTGGAACTCACGAGCGCACAGTATCCGCAGCGGAGTAGCCGCACCTTGGATCAACAATGCTCTTGCAACTCCCCAGGACTTGGCACCGCCCCGCCCACCGTAAGCAATCTTGTATCGGTGCGGCTCGAACAAGAATTGCAGTTTTTCGGGGAATTCCGCTGTGCGTTGTATAAATTCAGGGGCACCCATACTTACCCCTTGACCACCAATTTTAAATCGCTTATATCGCGTTTTAATCGCATAATAATTAGGCAATTACGCTATTTTTGAGGGTTTGAGGCTACAAATGACACTTGGATATTGTGGCTGATTGGCTTACTTGGATCTCCGCCTTCGTGTTCGTTTGTGATGCGGTCGCCGTACTTTTTAGGGGCAAGTTTCGATGCGTACCATTTGCGAGCGTCAACCCGGAGTCGCGAGCGTTGAATTGCTTCATTATCGACAACTTCTTTGCCCCACTCATCAATGTATTTGTCGTTGGCGCCATCATCAGCAATTTCAACAATTTCTTCAGCGTAGTAATCGGCGCACTTCTCTTTCGCGCGCGCGTATTGCTGCATGAATTCCTCGTCTTGCGCTAGCCAGTTCCATAAAACACGATCGCTTATTCCTGCTCCAGCACAAACAGCACGAGATGATTTGCCGAGCGCGATGCCTTCACATATCGCTTCGCACAGCTTCTTGGTTTTGATTGTTGGACGTGCCATTACTTTGTATTGCACCCTTTCAAAGCTGCCCGTAATTTAATCTCGCACGCCCACCGCTCTTCAATTTCCTGCCTGAATGCTCGATTAATAGTCACCGGATCATCAGTCGTTGACACTCGATCAACCGCGTAAGCATCCTTGCATTCAGCAGGCGCCCTGACCTCACAGAAAACAGGCACAGGTCTGTCGATGGTTTTTGTAACAATGATGGGTGGCCTGGTGGTGCAGCCGGAAATATTAGCCACAATCAACAGCATGATAACCAAGTACAGCAGGACGTTACTCATTGCGTTGCACCTGGCGCGTCGTGGGTAATACGGTCCTCAATATGCTCCGCCTGTTTGGGCCGATAGACGCCAACAACGAGCGGAGACAAAATAAAAATCTCAGCAGCTATGGATTTAATCTGATCTTCCGTCGCGTCGTCATCAATGAATATAAAGAACTCTTTCACTGTTTCCGCTCCCGAACATAATCAATTTGCTCCCGAATAATCGCAGCACATTGAGCAGCCGGGCTCTCTGCGATTGTTGGGAGTTTCTTGATAGTCGCCGCCCTGACCTTGTGTTGAGTTATGGTCAAATCCGCCGCTTTCATGGCCTCAGATGCCGCCTTCTCGCGTTCCTCGACGTGAGCCACGACTACAGCAACACCTTTTTTAACTCCTTCAATATCGGTAGCACAGCCGGTATTTGCTGTTTGCAGCTCCGCATTTCTTGATTCAACCGCCGCTTTTTGTGATTTGACTTGCGCCACGGTCGCGCCATCTTTCCAGCCCTTTACACCCCAGCCCGAGCCGAAACCAACAGCCAAAGAACCAAGAATGATGGCGATAAGGGCGAAAATGGGCATAAAAAAACCCGCTGTTGGCGGGTTGATAGATTGTTTGGAGGGCAAAACTCGAATTTGTGAACGTAACTCTATACATGCTCCCCGTAAAAATCAATAGGTTATGAAAATATATTACGTATTGTTACGTTTCCCTCTTGACAACCTGAACAAAGTTCGGCATAGTTACACCATCAACCAACGAAAAGGAGAAACAAAATGAACTTCAATACATCCGACTACGAAGCCAAACAAGCCGCCCGTAGGTTTGCAGCTAACGCACTGAAACAAGCATTTCCGCACTTGGTAGCCGCTTCAGAAGACAGCAGCTCGCTAATAACGGCAGCAAAGAATATGAGAATTGAACTGAAAGCCGCATTCCCCGGTATCAAGTTTACCGTCAAGACCAGCCGCTATTCAGGTGGCAACTCCATCAATGTGGGGTGGACAGACGGCCCGACCAACGCACAAGTAGATGAAATAATAAATCGCTACGACGCGGGCAGCTTCGACGGAATGACAGACTGCTATAACTATCGCCAAGATCATGCATGGGTTGATGCGTTCGGCAGCGCGAAATATATATTTTCAAATCGTGACTTTTCCCCGGAATTGGTGCAAATCGCAATTGATCACGTATGGAAGAAATTCAGCCCTGCTGCAGAAAAAGTGACAGTTGAAGACTACAGATCAGGAAACGCCCGTTGCGTCATGGTGGTGCAAGGTGGGTACCCAGGCGATGCTGATGCTCAAGTACAAATTTACAGGTTTGCGCGTCAATATGACTGCATCAATAAAACGGCAAACAAAGAATTCATAGATTAGTCCCTCAATCCATGCCCTTCACCGGGCATGAGTGGACGGATTAAATAACCAACAGGAGAGACACCATGAACAACCGCATTATTTTTACCAACAATACCGGATACGACATAAGAGATTTTGATTCCGTTTTCGTTAAGTGCGTCCTCGAAAACCTTCCGCTACCCGAAGAAATAGCCGACATATTCGAATTGAAAATCATCACTGTTGACGGCCTTCCCCGCGGCATTCTCAACTTTGCTTAATCAGGAGAAACCATCATGAACACTTGGGCAATTAAAAATAGATTCACTGGCCGGACAATCCTCACCATTACAGCATGGAATTTCAAGGAAGTAATGGCCGAAATTGACAGAAAATATTACATGATCGTGAGCAGGGCAACGCATGTAATAGTGATGTTGTAACCGTACAGACAAGGAGAAACAAAATGGAATTCGGAGAAAAAGTAGCAAAAAGTGAAGAGACTGCATCCCGGCAACGAGCTGTCTACAAGGAAATGGATGGTCTGTCTTGGAAACAACACAGCAATTTTCCATCAAGCTGGACGGAAGAACGGAACGCTAGGATAAAGTTTTTAGGTGCAGAATACGACAGGTTGAGCGCAGAGTACCGCGCGGTGTGGAACACAGAGCCAGAAGACGGGAAGCCGAAATGAACTCTCCAACCCCCGAAGAAATCAAAGCGGCCCGGCTTGCAGCAGGTCTCACTCAACCCGAAGCCGCCGGCCTGGTATATGTCGATATTCGTGCCTGGCAATATTGGGAATCTGGCCAGCGGAATATGCACCCCACAAAGTGGGAACTTTTTAACCTGAAGACAAAGAAATAGAGAGAAAATCATGGATATTTTGTTTAGCAAATGGATAATTATTTTAATGTTTTTCGTAACCATCGCCGCCTTTGCCACACTGCCGGATTACGATCGCTTTGGACGTATCCCGGTTCTTGGATTCGCCTTCTCTTTTGTTTACTGGATTAGCCTCGTTACTTTTCTCTACATTCGATAGAAAAGTCAGAATTACAACCCTAAAAAATTCCACCAAGGAGAATGAAAATGAACAAAGAATTAGCCAATAGAACAATTATCCAATTTTGGAGCGGGGATTTAAGCAACGGAAATATCAACCCGTTTGCCAGCTATGAGGCCGCTTATGCGGATTACAAAGAAATGGCTGAGAGTTGTGCCACCACTGACAGAGGCGATGAACCGGACACAACGCAGGAAGAAGCTTTAGCTGAAAGCATGGCCTTTCACTACGTTTCCAAAGTCACGACGACTTATGACGAGGTCGGCAAGGAAATCAAGGAAGATTTCGAAATCCTTGATGGGGGGGATCCAGACGCTTGCGGGTATCACGGATAACCAACGGGGAGAAATCCCCGTTTTTAATTCAGTTATTCGAAACAAGCCATTCTTGTTGCATTCTTGTAATAAATCTCTTGACACTTAATTATATGTGTATATAATAGTCACATCAACAACGAAAAGGAGAAAATCATGGCAACAGCAACTTTCAGCAGCAAAGATCAAAACTGGCAAGACGAGGCGACAACGTACTGGTTTGTGCTTAACGGAACTGATCGTGGTACAGAAAAATCATTTGATAACCAGACATTCGGAATAGTCGATTGCGCGGGCGATAAATCGGTCGTTGAAGCTGACGGCTCCCCGGTAAGCAACGAATACATCGCGCAAATTGTGCTGCGCGACTGCAAAATAACGGATGCCATTATACATGGATAAACGAATCAGGAATCCAGAGGGTCGCCCCCCATCCGTAGGGGATGGGAAAGGCGGCAAGCGCCGGGATATTTACATCGATGAGGAAAGTTGGCAGAGAGCAAAGGATTTGGGCAACGGCAAAGCAAGCGAGGGGATTCGGAGGGCTCTAAAAATGGCTGGCACAGGAATTGGTTGACCGTATCAACCCCTGCCGCTCGAAAATCTCTGCCATGTCCGCCATAGCGCGGTCGTGGTAGTGATCCAGCAAATCATAGAGACACCGCTTAACCATCAGAGCGTAATCATGCCGACAGTTCAGTAGCTGCCGCACTGCCCGATATGGTAGCTCCCGCCCGGTAAAGTAACCATGCATTACCCTGTAGACAATTTCCTTTGATTTACTACCGGCCAGCCCAAACCCCACTGCGCCACAACCCTGACAGACTAACGCGGAGATAGCCTCGTCGCTTATTACCCTGCCGAACCAAGCTTTTATGTACTGGCGCTCTGCCTGATCTGCTAACCCCTCAATCAATCCGATAATCAAAGCTGCTTGCGCATGTCGGTCGTGGACTGAGAAGTTTATCAAAAGATCATTAGGAGCCCCTTTTGTCGGGGACTGTCGCATGTGATTAATTCCGGACATTTTTACGATTGGTTTAGCAGAGGTGTTATATGCCCATTCCAGGGCGTGCCCGGCACTGTTGAACATTATTCCCTTTCAAGTTGGGTTTTTAGGAAGTCCATGTATGGGGTGCGGAAATGCTCGTTGAAATTGATTGCTGCCATTGGATTGTGGTCAAGTTCTGATCTGGATTTGATTTCACAAATTGTTCGTATGGAGTCTGCCGCCCCCTGCTCGGTTTCGACGCCTATCCATTGTTGGAACATCGGCTCCTTGCACCACCTGGCCGCGAGTGTGCAGAGTGGGCCGCCCTTGGGTTTGTTGGGCTGTGGCAAGCGCTCAAAGTCGTTGACGAGTGGAGCAATGGCGCATGGCGTGTCTACAGATGGAAACATCCTCCAAAACTCCGCCGCGTCCCTTGGTTCTATGTGTACGGTAACGGCAATCGTACCGTCAACTAATTGTTTGGCGGTGCGCTTTGTTCCTGCAATGGCTGTCATGGTTTAATTATCTTCCCCTCCAAGTACGCCTTTATCGTGTCCGCCGCTTCCGTCCATGACCAAAAGTAACAGACGTGCCAGCCTTCTTCTGTGAGCCGGTTGCCGTACCAGAGTTGTTCGGTAGTAGGCTTATTTTTTCCGTGCTTGAGTTCAATGCTCAAGCCAATGTACCCGCCCCGCTTAACCGGAAGCTTTACATCATGCGATCCCTGCAGCATGCCCGCTGCTTTCGCCTTACCGGCTTGCGCTTTGGTCAGCCTTACCCCGTTCATTGAGCCTTCGAGCAAATCCAGCGCGGGATACTTCCGTCTTTCGTATCGGCTCCAAGTAAACAAGGCACACTGCATGTTGAATTCTTGGGATTGGCGAATCATTACTCACACAATCCATAAGCGGAGGAACAAGCCGAGGTATCAGACAACCCGCCGAGCAGGTCATATTGACGGCCTCCCCTTGAGGTTTGTGCCCATTCAACGAGCTTGTGCACATCCCCTATTTCTACCGTGGGATCTTTGTATGCTGAAAAAAACGTGGAAACTTGGCGCTTACTCGCCGCCGAAACCAATTTTTCCCACTCGGATATGCGAGTGATGTGCTCAGGAAAGCGGGCGGCTATCTGCTTGAGCTCTTCTTTGTTGACATTGATACACGGCATGCAACCGACACGCTTCATTCCTTGTTTATAGAGTGGGTTGTGATCCAGTCCGCGTTTCGTGCAGTATTCGAATACATCGAGCGCCGTCCAATCAACGATGGGGCGAAAAATCCACATACCAGGCCCGACACGTTCCATTTTCTTGCTGTTACGGCGGTTATGCGATTCGTCGCGACGCACGCCCTGCCAACTCAACACGCTGAAGCCCTTGTCGATAAGGTCGAGCTGAAATTCCACAGCCATGTTTCGCTTGAGCTCTTCAGTACAGAATTGCGCCTTACGGCTGGGGAAGCGGCCCTTCCACATGCATAGATCGAGGAAGGGGTTGCCACTTGGATGCAATACACTCAATGCCCGGCGCTTAGCTTTGTTTGTCCACCGAACTTTCCGGCCAGAGCTATCACGCCTAGTACGCTGATCCCGCGCTATGAACATGCGTTTACGGCTGATTTGTTCGGTGAAATCTGCTTTTAATCGAATGATGCGAATAGCACACATTCTTTCAAGATAATTCAGATATTCATAGACGGCCTCATGTTCATTGCCTGTATCGCAAAATATAGGGATTACGCTTTCTCGTGGGCAGTGCGATATTGCAAGCTCTAACGTTGCGGCACTATCTTTTCCACCGGAAACGCTGACGACGTGTAACATCTTCATAATGTAGCTCCCATATCATTCTCACGAATCCGGTACTGTTTCTTCACTTCGTCAATCAGGGCCGTGGTAGCTTCCTGCCCGCGTATCAACTTGATTGCTTCGTAGTGGGCTGTGCGTTTTTCACGCGGCCATTTCATGACTTCGCGGGCTTCGCAAGCGCGGCGGAATTCTTCGGAATTGTTCACACTTCCCCCCACAAAACAGGCTGCAGCGAGTACGGCAAATAAAGCGGATGAGTTGGACTTCCGTCCGAGTTGAGTTTTAAATAATGGGCTTTGTCTGGATGCCTTCTTCCTAATATTGACCTGATAAAATTTCCCATATCAGATAGCTTCCCATGGGAGCCCCATGCGCAAATTGCTATATCGCACCTTCCCACAGCGCCGTCTATTTCCCGTAAGTTTTCCGGTCCAACAGGATCAGTTACCTCATACAGCGCCTTCGGATCAGTAGACCGAAGCGCAAAGATATTGACAACCTCCATGCCGCCATAGCCAAGTGCTTGTGCGCGTTTCTGGCAACGGGTAACGGTAGGGTCGAGGATTTCGTGGGTAGCAGTAGAAGGATTGAGCATTACAAAGCAAACCTTCGGCTTTCCTGGATTCCATACTCGCCACAGCCGATAACGATAGCGCTCACAGTCGGAAAATACCGCGCCAGCGGTGCCTAGAATGCGGATCATCCCACGGCCCTCAACTGCTTCGGCTCAGTTTGAATTGATTCAAGATCCAGCTTTTTGAATCCAATGGCTGGCTTGTCAGATCCACCAGACAACACTTTTTGTGCCAGAGTTGCGTTACCAACAAGCATTGGGTGATCTATCTTGAGGCCGTGCTGTTCGTTGTATGCCGTGGCGATTCCTATCAGCTTGTGTGGGTAATCGGGTATCTCCCCCCGCGATTTGAATGCCCGGTAGCGATTCTCGAATTCCCTTGCGATAAAGGGCCATTCGGCATCTCCTTTCATGCCGAGGGCGATCCACCCGCCCATGTCCTGAATCACGCGATGGATAATTGCATCATCGAAAACAACGTCTTGATACGGGCCTATGGAGCGCACAGCTTTATCAACTTTTGCCCAAGCCATGAGCGCACTATCCTGAGTCGTGCCGTCGATCATCTGCACGAAATCCGCGATCTTCGGCATGAATTTGCCAGTATCGGGATTTTGTAGATGCCGCATTGCGGCTTGTTGCACGGCAATAAAATCGAACTTGGCTAGACCTTGCCAGTAGAGAGCTTTCAGGCCGGGAGATAGGACCTTGCTATGCTGTTCGGCAATCAAATCCAGCATTTCACAGAAGGGTTCAAAGTCTGGTTGTTTCATTTGTCACATCCTTTTCGGTAGGTGAGCCAAATAAGCGGGCTTTTGCCCGCATGGTTGATTCCTTGTTTTCTTGTTGTAAAGAATTTGGCGACTTTCCAGATAGTTGTTCCTTTAAAACCCATGCGGCTTGGAATCCCCCCCAGCTGTGTTCACAACAAATAGTCAACGCTTGCTCTAGGGAATAGTCCAGCTTTGCCGCTTCGCGTTGAATTGCGTTTAAAGCTGTTTTGGTAAGAGGAAGGTTCTTTGCTTTTCGGATTGCAAGGTAATCCGATGCAATCTGTGGATCTATGTCCGAAAGGAGATTTTCGGATGAGGATTTTTTGGGCGGGGTAATAGTATTTAATGAAGTACTCTCTGGAGTACTCTCTGGAGTACTAGAGTGAACCTCCTTCACCGCCTTTGGAATGACGTTCACCGCCTTTGGAATGACGTTCACCGCCTTTTTAGAAAGGTCGTGAACCTCGTTCACTGCCTTTTCCAGTGAATCAGCCGCGTTTCTGAGATTGTGCGGCCATGCTGGACGGTACTCATGAGCAGCCCATTTTTGGCCGGCAAATCCATGCCTTCCTACCGTTATCCATCCAAGCTCAGTCGCATTGTGGATATGAGTAATTACCGCCCTATTGCTAAGTCCAGTTTCCTCACACAGAAGTTTTATTGAAGGAAAACAACTCTCCCCCGCATCATTCATGTGACAGCCAATAGTAAGCAGGACATGGCGGGTCGTCGGAGGTAAAGCGGACTTTAAGATAGCCTTTCGCCATGAAAAAAAGGTTGAGTCGCTCATGCGAACATCCTCTGTTGACCAGTACGTCGAAGCGCCTCTGCGCATTTAGGATTTATCCATGCGACTTCTATCCTGTTTGCCGTGCCACGCGCAGCCGAAATTCGCGCAGAAGTCTCGTAACGGTCCCATTCCGTTAACTTCGATTCGTAAATTGGATTCGGATAACCGGAAAGAACCACGAAACCTTCCAGCTCGAGTAGGGTATCCAGCAATTCCATATGCGCCTGATCATCCATTTCATGTTGATAAAAACGATTCCCCCCGATTGCGCGGGTGGATAGGACGTACGGAGGATCTACAAAATGGAGGGTTTCGGGGCTATCGTGCTGGCGTAGAACTTCAATTGCTGGGCGGTTTTCTATCAAAACGCCGGAGAAACGCATTCCTGCTGCCGCAATCGCGTCAGGATATTGCGCCCACAAATGCTGGGCCGTGCTGTATTCCCGCTTGGTGTCAATCCTGAAACCGGTTATGCCCTTTGTCGCACCAGCGCTTCCGAAACCACATTGAGCCCTTATCGCCAACCGCCTTGCGCGTTCAATCGGATCATCTGTTTCTTCGTAGGCAAGCTCAAATTCCTCCCTGGCATACGGGGTAAGGATCACTTGCTTAATTAATTCTTCCCTCGAGCTGGAGTTTTGCAACACCCGAAAGAAATTAACTATGTCGCCATCGAGATCGTTGTAGACCTCAGCATAAGATCGTTCTTTTTGAATCAGTACGCCGGCCGCACCGCCGAACGCCTCGGTGTATGTTTGATGCTGAGGGAAGAAGCTCATGATCCAGGGTGCTAGGCGAAACTTGGCGCCGTGGTAGCGTAGCGCTGGGGTAGGAGCTTTCACGATTTTCCCCTAAGAACCGCAGCATGAAGATTCGCTATCTTTGTTCCGATCTCATCAGAGGTTTTTTTGTGCCTGCCGATGCGGAGCCTAAAAATGGTGGTTCGACAAATCCCAACCTTTCCGGCTATTGCGGCATCCGAAAGCCCGGCAATGGTTCGTAAATCGGTCAAATATTGTTGTGCTGGTCTGTATTGGATTATCATGAGTGAGATTATGTGCGAACGCGCAACCATCTGTCAACCCAAAAATGGGTCAAAATAGTCCTAATGGGGGGTTGACTTTGTGTTGCGCGTACGTAACACTCTGATCATGGAGCGAACAAGGACAATATTAAAGTTGCTTATGGATAAGGCGGGTGATACGCCTTATGATGTGCAGCGTAAGATAGGAGTGCCGCGCACTACCACATGGCGATTTATCAGCGGCGGCCATAATGAGCCGAGAAGCAGCACGATTCAAAAATGGGCAAAACTTTATAATGTGACCGAAAGCCAGTTGCGCGGGGATGTTCCGATAGACGGAATGGTGTTCAAAGAGAGCCCAAAAGAATTGAAAGATATTCTTCCTTTGGAAGAATATAAGCACGTATCGAACATTAAAAAAATGAGTAGCGAAGCTCGCTTAATCATGTATAAACTGTCGGCAATGCTTGCAGATAAGCGTGAAATAAGCAGTTTAGAGATAGTTAATACGAAAAATGTCACAAAAAATTCACTTCGGGCTGGCAAAGAGCGCTATCAGTCACCCGCCAAAAAAAGCCGCATAAAGGATATTTCCGACAATGCGACGAAGCAGACAGGGACCTCCTGATGCTGTTATCAATGATGCCAAGAAACCCCGCCCTGATAACCCCTTTAAAATAGTAGTTACCCCAAAGCCAAAAGAAAACCGGATTCTCCGGGGTTATTTAATAGAATTGACAGAGAAACTGGCAAGCGAAGCAAAAAGCGGCGTTCTTAAAGGCCTGGGAGGGTTCGCAGATTACGGCAACAGTTATATGCTCGGTTTGGAGGGCTCTTACCTGGAAGAGCCGGAGTCAGCCGTGCTTCCCATAAAGCGCTTAGAGAGGCGCGTGATGGATCAGATAGAACAAGAAGAATGACGAAACAAGAAAAACTGCAGGCCGAGCTTTTCCAAGCCGAAACCTCATGGTTCCATGTCTTTAAAGACATGATCGAGAATGGCGACATGGCCAGGCTCGATGGCAGCGCCATTAAAGTGTATCTGGTCGTTAAATCCTATACCAACTTCGCAACGGGCCGGGCTTTCCCGGCTATTGATCTGGTCGCAAAAAAATCCGGATTGTCTGACCGACAGGTAATGCGCTGCTTTGTGGAACTTGAAAAAGCAGGATATATAACAAAGGAGAAATCAGGTCGGCAGAACGTCTATACCTTACGGGAGAAGGTGGTTATTAACGATGCCAGCGGGAAACCCCAGGCAGTTGCTACGTGGGATTACATACCGAACAGCGTTAAATCAGCGATGGCCGAACTCAAACATGCGGTAATTACGGGAGAAATGATAGCTGGAAGGATAATTCATATTGAAAATCTTGTGTTGAATGTTGCCACCGGAGAGAATGCAACGCAGGTAAATATTAATGCAGCAGATTTCGATAAATTGGATCCAGAAATAAGGGAAAGATTGCTATCACTTCGGAAATCCATCAAGAAAAACGAGAAGGGAAAAGTGTTCGATACCTGACACCCACGACATCTATTGAGGTTATACACATGACAAGCGTGTCACCTAAAAATCGGAATACCGGACACCTATGGCACCTAAAAAGGCCAAATACCTGACACCCATGTCACACTAACTAGATTCTTTTAGATATTAAAGAGAGAGCACTTCTTTAAATTTAATTTCTAAGAAACCCCAGTTCCACCAGTGTTACAGATACCTGACACCCATGACAGGTATGCTCCAAACCTTCCCTTAAAAAGATACGACCCATGAACGGGTTAATGTTTCGCAAAAAATAACCCAAAAATGGGTTGACTTATTTGTTGCGTTCACGCACACTTAATGCCGTAGACACATTAATGTGTTTCACCGAACAAATCAGGAGCCAGCCACCATAAGACGTTAGCCGCAGGTGAGGCGGAACCGAATAACGTTATTTCAGGAGGGATTTGAAAATGGGACACGCGGCAAGATGGAAAGAACTCTGGACCGAGCATCGACCGGTACCGCTCAACCTCACCGATTCGGAAATACTGGATTGGATGAGTGAATACTGTGACGAGATGAGTTACAGGTTGCCAACCCCGAATTATCCCGGCGGGTTTACGCTGAAGTGCTTTGGTGTCAAAACTTTTGACGCATCGCTGCGTGGTGCGATCTGCTTGGCAGCTGCGAAATGGAAGGAGGAAAACCGATGAATCTCATAACGCTGAATATTTACGATGGCCACGGGCTATTGAATATCGTCGTAGATGACATGGTTGCCGCAGACCGTCTTCGCAGAGTGATTAAACAAGGTTGTGATGCGATTTTGGCCCTTGAAGAACATGAGGAAAAGATCCGTTACAACGAAACCCAACTGGCAAGGAGAACAGCATGAATCCGCTACTTCTGATATCTGCCTTTACATGGCTGTTAGCCGCCCTACTCTGGTTCATCGCTGTCTTCCCGTTCCTGGTCAGGTTGCTGCCATGAACCGGGCCAGCGTGACACGCAGAATCAACTTAATGGAAACGGCGTACCTGGACATTCTGGTAAGCGTTCCTCCGGGCACTCCGGGCAAGTTGGATGCCTTGGAGAAGCTACGGAAAAGCGCTCATGAATTGTACGTTTCGTTTTCGACGAATAATTCAAGGATTTATTCTGAAGGAAGAAGCCATGTCTGAGAGCCCCATTGTCACTATCCGGGCATCAAGTCTTGGGACTTTGTTTGATTGCCCGGCAAGGTTTGAGGCAACCCAGATTCATGGAAAGCGTGTGCCTTCGAATGGAAAAGCCATGCTTGGTAAAGCTGTGCATGCCAGCACAGCGGTTTTTGACCAATCAACTATAGATGGCACAGGCATAACCATAGACGAGTCAGCAGGAGCCGCCGTAGACGCTCTGCGCCGTCCGAATGAGGATGTTTCGTGGGACGAAGACAATGCGGCGGATGCCGAGAAAGTGGCGCTCTCCCTACATGGGAAATACTGCAACGAGATAGCACCCAAGCAGCATTACAAGGCGGTGGAAATTGAATGTGACCGGCTGGAAATAACTGATCTTGGACTTGCTTTAACTGGTACGACAGATCGAATCCGCGAAACAGAATCCGGTTTTGGTATCAGTGATCTTAAAACGGGGAAAGCTGCGGTTGATTCGGATGGGATTGTTAAGACTTCAGGGCATTCCTACCAGTTGGGCGTGTATGAACTCTTGGCAGAACAGGCAAGTGGAATTCCAATTACCGGCCCGGCTCAAATTATCGGCATGAATACGGCCAAGACCTCCGTAGCGCAACGCATAGGTTCTGGCGAGGTATCGGGTGCAAGGGAAGTCCTTTTAGGTGACGGCGACGTTCCAGGCATCCTCGAAATGGCGTCTCGCCTAATTCATTCCGGCGCGTTCTACGGCAACCCAAAATCAATGATGTGTCATCCGCGGTACTGTCCGATTCACTCAACATGCAAGTTTAGAAAATAAGGAAAATAACTATGAACACCGTAACCACAAATCTTAATGAAATGCGCACGCAAGTTCAGCGCCCGCGTGAAACAAACCTCCCTGAAATAACTATGGGTTTCGGAAGCCTTCAGTCTTTTGAATTGATGCAACGCTGCGCGAAGTTGCTTATGACATCTACTCTCGTTCCGACAGCATATCGCGCCTTTGATGAAAAAAAGGGTGAAAACCCTAACGCGCTGGCTAATTGCGTGGTTGCTTTGAATATGTCTCAGCGCATGGGTGCAGACACGCTGATGGTTATGCAGAATTTGTACATTGTTGAGGGCCGCCCGTCTTGGTCGTCGCAATGGATTATCGCGGCTATTAATGGATGTGGAAGGTTCTCTCCGCTCCGCTTTCAGTTGCGGGACTTGGGCGAAAAGGAAGTGGAATACGAGGTAACGAAATGGGTTAATCGTGAAAAGACGACGACCAAGCACAGGGCGGTTATACAAAACCGTGAATGCGTGGCCTGGACAGTAGAAAGCGGAGTTTCCATTCCTCAATTCAGTCTCGACGATTTGAAGAAGAACGGCGGCGTATATGGTTGCTGCAAGGCATACGGTGTCCCGATTGTCGAGTCGCCTACAGTATCGATAGAAATGGCGGTTAAGGAAGGGTGGTACGGAAAGTCTGGTAGTAAGTGGCAGACAATGCCAGAAGTCATGCTGCGCTACCGTACCGCTAGTTTCTTCGGGAAGCTGTACGCGCCTGAATTGCTGATGGGGTTGCAATCCGTCGAGGAAGTGCGCGATGTGTTTGATGCCGAAAAATCGGAAGATGGCGCATATCAAGTCACTGCCGAGAGTCTGCGTAAAAAGGACGTAGCGCAGGTAGACGAATCAACCGGAGAGATTATCGAAGGCGGCGATCTGTGGACGCCAACACCCGAAGAAGAAAAGAAAATCAAAGAGCGGGAAATGGCGGAGGCCAAAGCCGGGTAAAAAGAGCAGCAAGCCGTTCTCGCAAGATTTGACTTCCCCGAAAAACACCATGACCGTGGTGCGTCGGAAAATAGGGTGAGCGAGAGCGGCACAGAGTTTCACCCCCTGCCCGAGATAAGAATTTACCGAACTGGTCAAGTCCCGGTTGAGGGCAGGGGTTTTTTAACCAACAGGAGAAAACAATGTCTTCATCACTAAATAAAGTGCAGATCATCGGCAATCTGGGCAAAGACCCGGAAATGCGGTATCTGCCAAATGGCAATGCAGTAACCAGTTTTTCAGTGGCAACCACGGAAACATGGAAAGACAAGGAGGGTAACAAGCAAGAAAAAACCGAATGGCACAACGTAAAAATGTTCGGGAAACTCGCTGAGGTCGCCGGGGAATATCTGAAGAAAGGCGGCCAAGTCTATATCGAAGGCCGTATCGAAACTGAAAAATGGACGGACAAGGAAGGCAAGGACCGATACACCACGCAGATAATCGCCAGCGATATGAAGATGCTTGGGTTGTCGAAGAATGCTCCGACGCGCCAAGTATCGCAGCCCCGCCCGGAAGTGTCTGCAAAGCAAGTGCGCGAAGGTGCGGCGAAGGTGTTTGATTCTGACGATATTCCGTTCTAGGGACTACCCCTAGAAGTATTGTAAACATAAAACCAAGTGAATAACAGGCCGGCAAGTCAGTTATGCCGGTCTTTTTGAGAGGGATGGCACCATGAAAGAGCGCGGCATACTCATGAGCGGAATGAATATTGCACCGATTCAGGCGGATGACAAGACTCATACGCGGCGAATTGTGAAGCCGCAACCTAATCTTATATACCGTCTTACTGATGATATAATACAGGTTGTCCATACAAACGAAGGGGCTTGTGATGAACTCGATTCAGTTGCCGAACAATGTGGCATTACTGCCAATTCCCGTATCTCCCAATTCGGATTACATGGCCGGAAGCGATGGGCATGTGTACTCACGGACGAAATACAAAGGCTTTGGTCGCAAGGATTACGTGGATTGGTACTCATTAGTTGGTCACAAAAACGTGAAGGGGTATTTGAGTGTGTCGTTGTGCCACGAAAACAAAAAGGTGACGAAACACGTTCATCGGCTGATATGCATGGCTTTCCATGGAATGCCGGAAAAGGAGTCTATGCAAGTTCGCCACTTGGACGGAGATCCACAAAACAATCGTCCGGAGAATCTTGTGTGGGGAACGCAGCACGAGAATTGGCAGGACAGGAAGGCGCACGGACATGGAATAGAGGGGGAGAAGCATCATGCAGCAAAGCTGACGGACGAGGAACGTTCCCATCTGAAGTGGGCAATTTCTGTGGGGCTTTGCAGCCAACATCACGCGGCGAGAATCCTTGGGATGAGCCAATCATCCATCTGGGCTATAGCAAATTCGAAGTAGGTACAAAGCTATGGGTCAGGGAAGCATGGCGTACCGAGTCTGATTACTACAATGATCTTTCTCCATCCGAAATGAGCGGTGAAGAAACTATCCTTTATGAAGCTGATGGAGATTGGTCAGCTAACAAGACCGTAGGCCGCTATCGACATGCTCGCTTCATGCCCAGGTGGGCATCCCGTATTGATCTGGAAATTACTGAAATTCGCGTCGAGCGCTTGCAGGATATAAGCGAAGCGGATGCGATCGCCGAGGGGTGTTTTGCGCTTGGAGACTGTGAGTGTACGGCAGTTCGGCAATATCGAGAATTATGGGAAAAGATCAACGGCCCCGGCTCATGGGATTTAAATCCGTTTTGCTGGGTAATAATTTTCAGGAGAATCAAATAATGGACGAATGCAAGAATAGGGCGCCGGGATCGCTTGAGTGGAAAGAAGAGGGTGAGCGGCCCAGAAAACGGGAGAACTTTGAGAAATTCAATAAGTTCATGAATGATACTTTCCCGAGAGCGTCATTAATTGAAAAAGCGATAGCGGAATATATTTGGGATAAGCAGCAGAACGAGATCGATGCCATAAAGTCTTTAAACCGGAATTACTCGAAGCTCATCGGCGATCAGAGCAATGAGATTGATGCTATCAAAGCCGAGAACGAAAAGCTTCGGAAGGTGGCGGCGGAAGCTATCGCTGCCATAGGCTCCGCCATTGATGGGCGTGACGTGTGTTTTGATACTGTAATCGAAAATCTTATGGTAGCCGTGACCGCACCTGAAACTGAGAGCGCATCGTGAAGATCACGGTGAAAAGGCTTGAATCCGGGTACTTCTATGTTCTAGGAACCGGTATGTATGATTTATCTCAAGTCCCGCACTGGCCCTGCGATGAATCGGTTATCAGATCATGCGCGATGACGCATTCGTCTGAAGAATTTCTCGCGGCAGCAGGTAAGCTTGCGCGGGATAAGGCACCTGACACTAAAGGAGAGTGATGATGAACTGGAAGCTTATGCCTGTCGATTGGACTGATGAGGTGGCGGAGGCCATGGCAGAGGCTTACCGCGACAACTGTGATAAAGAGGTCGTCAAGAATTTCTTGCACTTACGACCGATGTACGAAGCCGCACTCTCCGCCGCCCCTACTCATCCAGATTTACCCGAATTTATACGGCAACGAGTTCAACGCGAACTCGGCGCGGCAAAGGATCCTAAAGGAATGAGTTTGCACACTGGAAAAGTTACGCTGGAAATTTGCGATGTTGAGAGGATGCTGATCTCCGCCGCCCCTACTCCGCCAGAGCAGGAAATCTTAAGGGTTATTGATGAACGTGATCAATATCACGAATGGGCGGATAAATTGGCTGATGCAATCGCCGAGAGGTTTGGAGTTGAAATTGGAGAGCACAGCAGCCTCAACTCCCCGTGGACAAATGCGCTTGAATTCATCGAGGCTACTCCGCCAGAGATTGAGCCGGTTGGATTCATCCGTGACGATGTAATCCAAGCTCTTAAAAACGGAAAAACTGTGACGACCGCATTGTTTCCAAAGCCGGATGAACTGGATGATGCAACCATCCCATTCTACGCATCTCCACCCCCGGCAGACGACGAACTGAGGAAGGCGGCGAAGGAATTTGTGCAGTGGTATGACAGGCTGGAACCAGGAGACTCAATTCACGCAATAACGTTGATGCACAATCTCCGCGCCGCATTAGATAAGGGGAAATCATGAGCAGTCCAACAGATGATCAACTAGCTCTAATCATGGGGCTTCGTGGCACGACTAAGCAGCAAGAAGAGGCGCGACAATACATTGCAGAGCAAGTCAAACTTGCCGACTATGCAAAATCTGAGGCCAAGTCACAACTCGATGCTCCCAATCTCAAGCCCTACGGCTGGGGGGTAGTGGATAAGGATGGGGAGCCAAGGCTAGCGCACGATTTCTTCACCAGGGAAAGTGCGGCACAAGGATTCGTCCAGTGGGCGACTGAAATACGCAGCGCGAGCGCTCCCTTCCGAGTCGTCCAACTATTTTACAAAGAGGAAGATTAAATGATGTTAAGACAATGGAATCCGGACGATCCGCTAACGATGCGGTTTCCGAGAACGAGCCGCGAGGCATTTGGTCGGCAGGTTTATTTTCCGAAACGTAGCCGTGAGTGGCTGTGGATGGCAGGAGCCGTGGTCATGCTGTGCGCCTTCTTCCTTATCGGGTATTACACGGCATGAGTGACAAACATCAAGTAGTGCGGCCATTGTTCGATAATGAACGGCTACCGCCAGTCTCCACAAGAGATTTGTTAATGCCAAGATATTATCATGAGCCGCTAGAATGCCTGTCACCGGAGCAGAAATTGTCCATTATTAGAAAACAAGCGAAGCATAGAGGCGAATCTAGGTGTCCGCAAAAGCATGATCTGATAGTGAGAATTCTGAGCGAGGGATGTTCGCGCGGAAAGATAGCCGATGAGGTCGGGGCGAGTTTTCGGGCAGTTAATCAGTACATCGCCCGGCACGGCTTGGCAGAACAGGTCAAACCCTACATGGAAACCGCCAGGGAAAAACGGGCAGAAATTCAGGATCTATGGAAGCAGGGAATCACGCAACGAGAAATTGCGAACCGCTTGGGAATTAATCGCTGGTCAGTGTGCGAGATTCTGTCGGGAAGGGTTAAACGCAACCGGTAGTGGATTGTTTTGCGTATTGATAAACCGTTTCCCGGCTGATACCAAAGCGCTTTGCGAGTACCGTCTTCGGTGTGCCCTGTCCTATCCCCTTGAGTAATTCTTCGGCCTGGATCGGATCGAGGGCACGCTTCCTTCCCGTATATACTCCCTTCCGTTTGGCAAGCGCAATACCTTCTCGTTGCCGCTCTTTGATCAATGCCCGCTCGAACTGGCTGAAAGCTGAGAGCATGGTAAACATGAGCATGGAGCGAGGATCGTCCTGGTTCGCGCTGAAGATCATATTTTCCTTCATGAATTGGACGGTAACCCCCTTACTGTTTAATTCGCGCACCAAGCGCAACATGTCTTCAACGTTGCGCGCCAAGCGATCCATGCTATGAACCATGAAGGTATCGCCCAGCCGAGCATGTTTGAGCGCGGCTTGCAGCTGTGGACGGTTGGTATCCTTGCCTGATGCCTTATCTTCGAAGGTAATATCTAGGTCGATGCCCTCAAGCTGGCGTTCGGTATTCTGATCAAGCGTGCTGACTCGCACATATCCTATTGTTTGGGTTTTCATGGCTTATACGTGAGAATAGATTCTAGAGTTACGTTTACAGGTGTCAGGTTAGGAGAAATGCCAACCCTAATATAACGTGAAATAGCCTAATTACGTATGTAGGGTTAGGGAGTACCCTATTACCACAGTGAATTTTCATTTCAGGTGTTTTTTGTCGAGACAAGAATAACCTTTGCTGGTTTTTACTGATATTCCCCCGCTGCTTTCACAATCGTCCGTTACCTTTTTTCCATACCACATTATCAGAACTCCAAATATCATCAATGAACCGATGAAATAATTCATACGTGTTTCTCCAAGCGTTAAATAAAAATTATCGGTATAGGATATATTTTGGTTTATTTTCACAATTCATGTGTGCTATTCTCTGCCGCATGTTTACAGCAACCACATCCGTTATGCCCCCTAGAAAATCTGAAATGAAGGTTACTAAGCGTCGCGTCTTTGCAGAAAACCTAAAGCGGGCGCGAGAAGAAGCGGGCTTTACACAAGAATATCTCGCAAAAATCGCCGGCATAACCCCATCCTTCCTGAACAAAATTGAGAGCACCAAAAACAATGTCAGCCTGGACAAGATGATTGCCCTCGCAGATGGTGTTGGTAAACCTCTCTCCAAACTTCTAGCTTCCCCCGAAAAATAATTAGTTCTTTTGCACCAAAAAGTAGTACTTTCGTCCAAGACTTGTGATATATTACATATTGTACGCCAAAGTATATAAAAGTCCATCGGAAAACAAACATGAATTACGAGCAACAAGACGAATACAAAACAGCTAACAGCATGCTCAAGTGGCACTTTGGGCCGGAATTGTGCGCACTGTTCGAGGACGATACCGTTATTGAAATCATCCTCAACTCAGACGGTAAATTATGGGTTGAACGTCTTGGGCAAAGGATGGAAGAAATAGGAACTATGGGCGCGGCTCAGGCAGAGTCTCTAATGGGCATCCTGGCCTCACTTAAAAAAGAAGTCATCACAGAAAAGAACCCCCGCCTTTCTTGTGAACTGCCGGACGAGTTTGCCGGCGCCAGGTTTCAAGGGCATATCCCCCCGGTAGTCAAGAACCCCGCGTTTACTATCCGAAAAAAAGCCATTGCGGTATTTACGTTGGAGCAATACACGCAAGAAGGAATCATGACCCAAGTACAGCGTGAAATTATCGAAACCGCCGTGCGTGACCGGAAAAACATTCTAATTGCTGGTAGCACAGGAAGCGGGAAAACGACGCTGACAAATGCCGTTATTCGTTATGTGTCTGATGTGTGTCCGGATGATCGAATCGTTATTATTGAAGATACAAGGGAACTGCAATGCTCGGCTCGGAATGCTGAGAAGATGCTTGTTACACCAGATATAACAATGTCGTGGCTGATAAAAGATTCGCTGCGGATGTGCCCAAGCAGATTGCTGGTGGGTGAAGTGCGGGATGGTGCGGCGCTTGATTTACTCATGGGATGGAATACCGGCCATCCGGGGATAAGCACATTGCATTCCAATTCTGCTGAAGACGCACTTGACCGGATGCAGTTATTGGTAGCGATGGCAAGTGCCGGGCCGATGCAATCCCTTATTGCGAAGGCGGTAAACATGGTTATTTACATCGAGAAGTGTTCGGGAAGCAGGAAGATAAAGGAAATAGTACGGGTTACGGGATATGACTATGACGAACGACGATATTTAACTCAACCAGCGGGAGAATCAAATGAATAGAAATTACCGGGCGCTATTTCTTGCCGGATTCGTGTTTTTAAGTCTGGCTATGTTCGCCGGATTCGCCTCTGCGTCTACGGCCTCTCCGGGGGGCAGTTCTATGCCGGGAGTCTCTGCGTTGCAGCAAATCAGGGATTTTATTACCGGTCCCTATGCGTACACGGCTTCCGTATTGTCATTCGTTGCTGCCGGCGCGGGACTCCTATTCGGTGGTAACGACATGGGGGCATTCGTGCGCACGTTGCTATATCTCGCTTGCGTCGTGTCGCTAATCGTGTTCGCTACCAACTTTATGTCAACCGTGTTTTCCGGCGCGTTAATCCCATAGGCGAGGGTAAAAATGGATCAATTAATAGAAGTCCCTTTTCATCGTGCCTTGCACCGGGCAAACCTGATATGGGGCGGTGAACGGGAACCCATGATTTTTTCAATGATTCTGGTCGGGGCAATAATTGTTCCGGCAATGAACCTCGTGTCAACAATTGTTGGGGTCACGTTTGGATTGCTTGCTGTTCTTACGTTAAGAGCTATGGCGAAGTCCGATCCGCAAATGTCGATCATATTTATGCGGCAGTGCCGATACAAAGATTATTACCCGGCTCATTCCCGGTATGCGCGGGTCTCTAGATCGCCAAGGGTTTACTAAAAATGCTATCGCTGAAAAAGTATAAATCGCAGGAGCCCGGCGCGGCAGACTTGTTCAACTATGCGGGGTTGATTGATGAGGGCATCGTGCAAGGGAAGGATGGTTCCCTGATGGCGGGTTTCTTCTTTCATGGAAAAGACTCTGCCACGGCTACGAATGCAGAACGGAATCAGGACACAGCGCTTGCCAGCATCTATCTATCCAAGTTCGATGCGGGATGGAGTATTTGGGTCGATGCGGTACGTCTTCCAGCGCCAGGATATACCCCTGCCGAACAATCGTTTTTTCCAGATCCGATTACGGCGCTGATTGATGCGGAACGCAGGGAAATGTTCGAGCGCCTGGATAGCCTGTACGAAACCGAATACGCAATTGTCATCCAATATAAACCACCACTTCGCAGTACTTCCAAGATTGGGGAAATGTTTTATAACGACGCGGAGTGCGACGAGTCAGCGCCAGGAAACAGAATCCTTGCGGAGTTCAAAAAAAGGATTAAGGAATTTCAGGAAGGCTTGCGCGATGTATTGAACCTCAAGCGCATGGGTTCAACGTATGTAACCGTCGATGGTGAAACGTACGAAAGCGACGAACTGGTTAACTACCTGCACTTTACCTTGACCGGCGATCCGGTTGCGTTGCGGATTCCGTCCTGCCCCATGTTCATGGATTCATGGATGGGGGTTAAAGATTTGTGGGTAGGAAATATTCCAAAATTCGGAGATAAATACATTGCTTGCGTGGCGATAGATGGATTCCCATCTATTTCAACACCCGGAATATTAACTGTGCTGAACAATCTTCCGATCGCTTATCGCTGGTCCTCAAGATTTATATTCGAGGAACGGAACGGGGTTATTGAGAGCCTGAAACGGTTTCGCCGTCAATGGCAACAGAAGGTCCGCGGATTCTGGCACCAACTATTAAAGGCAGATAACGGGGTGGTGGACATAGACGCCATCGCCATGACAAGGGAGGTGGACCAGGCTTTAGGCGATGCGCGGTCTGATACGGTAGCTCATGGCTATTACACCCCTGTCGTGGTGTTGATGAGCGAGAACCGCGGCTTGCTGATGGATCGTGCGGCCTACGTCAGAAAGGAAATAGAGAAGCGCGGCTTTGCGGCACGAGTCGAGGAAATGAATACGCAAGAGGCGTGGCATGGTTCGCTGCCGGGTCACAGTTTCCCGAATGTCCGCCGTCCGCTAATACATACGCTGAGTTTGGCAACCCTTCTTCCGCTATCGGCCATATGGCCCGGCTTGCGTGAGAATCCGTGCAAATTCTACCCAGCCGGTTCGCCGCCATTGATGCACGCGATCACGACCGGCTCTACGCCTTTCAGGGTAAATGTGCATGTTGATGATAACGGGCATGTAGCGGTATTTGGGCCGGTTGGTTCGGGCAAGTCTACGATACTTGGAATGTTTGAAGCTCAGTTTCCTCGCTATCGAAGCAAGCCCCGCCCCGATGGAACCACAGTACCCGCAACGATCACGGCATTTGATAAAGGCAGATCCATGTACACGCTGTGCAATGGCGCCAATGGTCATCATTATGATATAGGCGAAAAGTCGAATCTCGTGCTTTGTCCGTTATTCGATCTTGAGATTGAAAAGGATATTTTGTGGGCTGCAGAATGGATTGAAAGTTGCTACATGCTTCAATCAAAGGATGGTGCGCTGCGATTTACTCCAAAGCAAAGGCACGAGGTTACAAAAGCATTGAACAAGATGAAGTTGTTGCCAAAAACAGAGAGGCGCATATCGAATTTTAACCTTGCCGTACAAGATCGCGATGTGAGCGAGGCAATGGGACATTACGCCGGCAGGGGTGCAATGGCGCACCTGCTTGATGGAGGCATGCCCACCGATGAAAGTTCAAATTTCATAGTTTATGAAATTGACGAGTTGATGAAGCTCGGTGATCAGAATGTTATACCCGTTCTGCTTTGCCTGTTTAGGCGGTTCGAGAAGTCTCTTACCGGCCAGCCCGCAATGCTAATTCTGGATGAGGCGTGGATGGTATTTCGTCACCCGGTATTCCGTGAGTTCTTGCGTAAATGGTGGAAGGAACTTAGGAAACAGAATTGCTCCGTTGTTGTGGCTACGCAAAGCCTATCTGATGCGGTGCAGTCAGATTTGCTTGATGTGCTAATAGAGCAGTGCGATACCAAAATATTCTTGCCGAACCCTGAAGCCGATTCTCATGGAACCGATGGGCAACCCGGCCCGCATGAGTTTTACACCATGTTTGGATTGAATGAGCAGGAAATTCAGTTAATCAAGAATGCGCAGCGGAAGAAGCATTATTACTACAAATCCCCGTTGGGCCGCCGCATGTTTGAACTTGGCCTGGGGCCGCTGGCATTAAGTTTCGTGGGTGTGTCAGATAAGGACACGCTGCGGGAAGTGAGGGCGTGCGAGGATGCGCACGGTAAGGATTGGCCTATTTATTGGCTTAAACAGAGGGGTGTCAACTATGAAAAATATGTCAAGTAAGTTTTGGGTACTGGCGGTTCCGGTTGTTCTGTTTTTCCCTGTAGAACGGGCTAATGCGCTTTTCGGTATTGGCGACGTGGTGACTGATCCCACGCTTACGATGAAAACTATGGCGGCTGAAGTGGCACGGTTTGGACAGGCGGCAAACGATTTCCAGATGCAGGTTAACCAATATACAAACATGCTACAGAACACGGCAAGGCTGGCATTCGCGCCCCTTGAGCCTGTTGGTGCAATGGCCCGCTCTGGTGTAACCGCCTATTACCGCGCACAGAATTTAATGTATCAAGCAGAAAATCCTTCTTCCGCCTTTGGCTATATGTTTCCTTCTTTCAGTAATTGGCAATCCTATGCGATGAACATAGGGCGTGGCGGGCCGACGCTTGATTCCAAATATCAGGAATGGTCCGATAAGGGATACACCAATGTTCGGACGGCATTAACGGCAGCGAATATGCAGGCCGATACGATGGAAAAAGATAACACCATGTTAGATAAACTGATCAGCCAGACAAGCGGGGCAGGAGGTCAAATGCAAGCTTTACAAAGTATTGGACAACATACGGGGCAGTTGTCGGGTCAGGTGAACGGCTTGCAGAACTTACAACTTACACAGGTTCGCATGATGGCGAATTACTACGGTGCGCAAATTGAACGGCAGAGTGCTTTCGATGCTTCCGACATGCAATTCAACAGTACTTCTCCGATGAGTTCACCAGCAAAGGCATATTAATCATGAATATTAAAACATCCTTATTTTATGCGGCTCTTGCCGCTTGTTTGGGTACGGGTTATGTCGGCGGCACTGCCGTTTCGCAGCGTGATATTGACCGGCTCAGTATGCCGCAAGCGGCGTTCGCCCAATGTGGCGAAACTGAAGATGACAAGAGATTCAACAGCACAGCGCCAAGAAGCTCACCGGCGAAGGGATACTAATGAACCGTCCAATGCTTGCGCTGTTCGCCTTACTGTTTCTGAGTTCTGTTCCTGCAATCGCAGCGGGTTTGCAGGATGCCTCTGCTACATCTGAAGGCTTGCTGGATATGGTAAAGAACAGCGCGAGTTCTTGGAATAATTCATTGCGGGCGCTTGCCACAGAAATATTCTGGACCTTGGCAACAATCCAGTTTGTTTGGGTATTCGGACAGCTTGCCTTGAGAAAAGCCGATCTTGGCGAACTGATAGCGGAACTTGTCAGGTTCGTTGCGGTTATCAGTTTCTTTGCCGCGCTGCTGCTTTACTCGGTCGAGTGGGCGCAGTGGATTATTAACCTTTTTCGCAAGGCGGCGTCTGATGCGGCGGGAATACCCACAGTGCTTCAGCCAGGTGATGTTTTTGATATGGCAATAAAGCTAGGCAAAGAGGTTTCCCAGGTAAACACGCTTAATCCAGTTACGGCGTTTATTGTGGGTTGGTCGATTGTCTTTGTTGTGGCGAGTTTTTCATTCATTGCCATTTTAATGTTCGTAACGCTCATAAAATCCTATTTTATTATCAATGCCGGTGTCCTGTTTATGGCATTTGGCGGGTCACAATGGACAAGGGAATATGCGCTGACGATGGCGAGGTATTCCGTGGCGATTGGTGCGCAATTATTCGTGCAGACGCTATTGATTGGAATGATCATGCACCTTGCGCGCCAATGGCAAGCCGCATATACAAACGACATAACAAGTACGCTGGTATTGCTTGGGGTGTCTTTTATGTCCGCCTATGCGGTAAAGACGCTTTCGGACGATGTTCAGGCGTTAATTACTGGTGTGTCGTCTGGCAGCGGTAGCCAGATAGGGGCGATGCTGGCATCAGGTGTAGCGGGGATGGCGGCCGGCGCCGCGGCATTGTCTGCTTATACTGCTGGCGGCGGCGGGATGTTGGGCCAAGCTGGCAAGAGTGTTTCCGATTTAATCAAATCTTCATTTACGGGTTCAGGTGGGGCGGGAGGTTCTGGCGGCGGCGGTGGGGCGTCATACATGAACTCTATGGGCAGTGGCGGTAGCGGCAGCGGTTCAGGTGGTGGCAGTACAGGTCCGTCTCCTAGAACGGGTGGCGGCGGGTATAGCCAAGCGCCAGGAACACCGCCCAGCGCAGGGCCATCGTCTACGGGTCAATCGCCGTCTGGCGCCCAGCCTTCTTCATCGTCTGTATCAGGCGGTAGTCAGTCCGCATCGTCCGGTTCCGCTAGTCCTGCGTCAAGCGCCACCGAAAAGCTGCATTCTGCGGTACACGGCGCAACAGACGCGGCGGTGCGTACGGCTGGCCTGATTGGTTCGTTGACCGTTCCTGGCATGGATGGTGCAGCGGGCGCCTCCATAGGTCCGGCTCCTACGCCACCAGAAGTACCGGATTTGACCAGCGCAGCGGAAGAAACGCCCGGCAACATTATTCGGCCTGATTCCCCATCATCAATGATGAGCGGAGAGGCAGAAAACGCCCCCGTTACTGGTAATGCCCCTGTCAATACTCCTGTAGACAACGCGCAAGCGGCCGCGAGCGCACCTACACCAGCAGTAGATACCATGTCCAAATTGCAACAGGCTTTAAATAACCAAGGGAAAATTACATGAAGTCATTTTTTAAGCCGCAGGAGGAAGGCGCGCATACGCCTTACCTCAAGGCGCAAGGCGCATTCAATGAAATGTATGCGACTCACTACAATGCCCATCGTTTCTGGCGGCGCATGGCAGTCGGTGCGTGGGTTGTGGCAGCTATTGCTGTTGGCGGGGTAGTCGCTATGGGGATACAGCACAAGGTTGTTCCGTATGCCGTTGAATTCAACGATCACGGCGAAGCGGTTCGGATAAGCCGTGCTGATGAAATGGCACAGCCAAACGATAAGCAGATACGCGCCGCGCTCGGAAAGCTGGTCGAGGGTATCCGTACTGTGTACGTTGATCGACGCGCTCAGGACGTTCTTATGAAAACCGCGACGGCAATGGTACTGCCGAACAGCGCAGCCTATCAGACGTTCGCAGACTACATCCAGGCGAATAACCCCTACATTCTTTCCGAAAGAATGACCGTTGAAGTAGTGGTGAACTCGGTCCGGTCGATCAGTGATAAAACGTGGCTGGCAGAGTGGACGGAAACGAGAAGGGACCGCTCGGGCCGCCAGATAGACACTCGCGTATGGCATGGATCATTCACGGTCGCAATCGTGCCGCCTACCAGCGAGAGCGTGATTCGTGTTAATCCGATTGGATTGTATGTGGTGCAGTTTTCATGGGGGGAAAAGCAATGATTAAGATGATTTTGATATTCGCGCTGGCGTTTGCTACTTCGGCCGGCGCGCAAATGGTTCCGGCAATCGACCAGAATGGTTTGGCCGCGTTTATTGCAGAGACACCCGAATACGGCTAATCTGGACGACAAGGAGAGAAAGGCACTTGAGATTGCGCGGGAGTGGAAAAACAACCCAAATAAACCTCGTAAATCAGGCGACGGCGGCGTGATCTATCTATTCGGTGCAACATTACCAGCGGTTATATGTACTACGTTCCAAGTGTGCGCGATTCGGCTGCAACCCGGAGAGGTTGTAAACGGTGATCCGCACGCTGGGGATGATGTTATGTGGGATATTAAACCGTCAATGATAGGCAGTGGCCCCAATGCAATACAGGTTATTTTGATAAAGCCCAGGGCTTCTGGAATTGTTACAAACCTGATTATCAATACGAACCGGCGCAGTTACAACATGAAGCTGATGGCAACCCGGCATGAATGGGTTTCGTATGTGGCGTTTGATTATCCAGACGACAATGCGAGGGCATGGGCAAATTACAGGGCGCAGCAAGGCAGGACGGAAAACGCATCGACCATGTCAGGCGGGCAGAAGATAGCGAATCTTGATTTTGATTTTACGCTCAGTGGCGACAATCCGAAGTGGAAACCGATTCGTGTTTATTACGATAAAAATGGACACCAAACGACTATTCAATTTCCATCTGCAAATTTTGGTGATGATGCGCCAGTGTTGTTTGTGGTTGGAAAAGGAAAAAGCCTTTGGTCTGGCCCTACCGAAAAGATGGTCACTTACCGCCCCATTGATGATACCTACGTGGTTGATCAAATCATTGATGACGCGGTTCTTATTTCCGGCGTTGGCAGCGATCAAACAAAAGTAACCATAACGAGGGGGAAAGGAAAATGAAATCTTATGGTTACGGGGTTGTTGGTGTTGACGGTTCGTCACCGGGCGATGGGTGGACTCACTCGTATGAGGACGTAGCAAAAGGAATGGCCGACGACGCGAATAAAAGCATTGATCCGTTTTATGTCAATCGTCGTCCTTGGGTCGCTGTGCCGCTCTTTTATGAGGAAAACAAATCATGAAAAACATTGTTCTTGTCCTGATGGTATTGTCCTTTTCCGGTTGTGCGGCAATTAAAGAGCGTATCGCCCAGGCCGAAGCGCGCAAGCCGGGTAGTTCATTTGTGGCGCAGGAAATAAGCGCTTCTGATGCAAAGGAACTTGCTCAAGATATGGCGGCATTTTTGGAAAAACAGTTGCCAGCGGCGAAGACCATTCTTGAAATTCAGGCATCAGGAAAAGACTTCTACCCGCTATTCCGCGAACAGTTGACCAGGCGTGGTTTTGGAGTGATCGAGGTAAAACCCGGCATGGAAAAGCGCGGGATCTTCTTGCGCTACCGGATTACCCAATTTTATCAGGGCATTTTGGTGCGTATGGAATACGATGGGAAAGCACCGAGCCGCTATTATGATCGAGGGACAGACGGCCACTTGACGCTCCAATCAAGCTACACATTACGGGAGGCATCCAAGTGAGCGATTTCGCAGATAGCCAGACTCCTGATTACGTGGAAACGCAGCAAGCGCCCGGCACGAAGCGCGTAAATCGCCTTCCGGTTTATCTCGGGGCCGTGGTTGTTACGGTACTTCTTCTGGTCGTGGGTTATAACGTTAACGACTCAGCGATGAAACAGGTGAAGGCCGAAGCCAGCGAGGTATATCAAATATCAAGCGTCGGAAAGCCGCCCGTAGAACGCCCAGCGGGGCCGGATGTGAATATTAGCAAGGCTCCCATATATAACAATATGCCTGTTGAAGTAGAGGCAACCGGCGCACCGATGCAGGAAGCGGAAGCGGTACGCAAGGCGCGGGAAAAGAGAGCGGAAATGTTTGCGGCAGCGCTTGTCGCGGACTCTAAAGTAGACGGATTTTCTAACAACCAGACGCCCGTTAATCTGGCATCAACTCAACAGGGCAACCCACAAAAGCAACAGATGGGCATGCCTCCGCCACCACCGCCCCAATTGGGGCAACAAGGGGATGGCATGGGAGGCTTTCTAGGTGGGGGCGCGGATTCTCCGGTGCGCAATCATGCCGGGTTTAATCCAGCGAACGATACTGGTATCTATCTTGGTAATACCAGGGAAGCGGCACTTTCGCCGCTGGTAATACAAGCTGGGTTCATTATTCCGGGGGTGATGATCAGTGGCATCAATTCAGATTTACCGGGGCCGATAATAGGCCAAGTTCGGCAGGATGTTTATGATTCAGTAACCGGGCAGCACTTGCTCATTCCGGCGGCGTCAAAACTGTTCGGTACATATGATAGTCAAGTGGTAGCAGGAGAAGAACGGGTTTTGATCGCGTGGAATTATATTAAATTCCCGGATGGGTCGACTCTCAGTTTAAACAACATGCCCGGAGCGGATCAAATCGGACAGGCGGGGTTCAATGATCAGGTGGACAACCATTATTTCCGTACGTTCGGACAAGCACTATTGCTATCGGCGTTATCAGCAGGAATGCAGATAGGGATGCAACCAAGGGCAGGTTCAGCGAATGGTCAATTGAACGCTACTCAAATCGCAGCGGCGGCGACTTCCATGCAGTTCGGTATGTTGGGCATGCAGGCGGCACGACGCGGAATGAATGCTCCGCCAACGATGGTAATCCGGCCAGGATTCCAGTTCAATATCATGGTAACGAAGGACATTATCCTGCCGCGGGCATCCGGCAGCCCAAAAGACAGTCAGTCAGGAAGTGGGAGAAGAAACAAGCAGTTTGGGTAGTTATTAACAACTTTATCAACGGTAAAATTGGAGAACTTTAAAATGGAGCAGTCAAAGATTGAGGAAATAAGAGCCGCTAATATCGAACACGTGAATCAAGTACGAGGGATTTTGAATGGGTCAGGATATCGGAGCGGTAAGCGGCTCCTTGAAATAGAAGCAAAAGAAGTAATGAAGATGCCGACTTCTAAGCGTAATGGATATTACGCAGAAGTTAAGCGGGCGCGAGGTATCAAGGAGGCCGTAGATCTTGTGGCGGAAGTAAGAAAACATCGCCAAATAAGCGAAGAAATGGAAATCTGACCAACTCAATCCTTGGATAACTTAATGCCCCGAAAGGGGCATTTTTTATCGGCGCCATACTGAGGTTCCGGCCGTATAAGGACTCAGCACTTTCATTACCGGTTTCTGTGGCAAGTTCACATAACGCGCCACGTAACCATTATAAAAACCCCTGTAAAAACTCCCTGTATTGTACCGAGATAACGCGGCTCTTAATGCCTTTTGACCAGGACCGTGAATTGCGGCCGCATCGCTGTAAGCGGTTTTCAGGATATGAGATCCAGCCTTGAGGTTCTTGCACTCGTGGAACATATCCGGCACGGTGTATCCAAGTGATTTTAGGTTTGCGCTATTTACTTGCATGTAACCCATGTCTACCGTATGTCCGGCTGCAATCGCGGAATGTGCCAGGGCGATGGCCTGTTGCTTTGTTTTGGGTTTCTTGAAGGGATAAGGAATACCGCCCTTGGTATTGATATTTACTGCTATTGGGTTGCTGTTGCTTTCTACCCGGATAATCTCCTGTATGGTCGTAGGTGCCACGCCTGGGGCACACGCCAGTATCAGTTCGATCATGGTTTCTCTCCTATTTATTTACTAATAAAGGTACTGCCTCCCCTTTTACGAGGTCGATGCTTACCGGCCCAAAATACCGGCTGTCGAAACTCTTTTCGCTGTAGCTTGAAAATAACCAGACTTCGCCCGGCTTGACCTTATATTCGCCGTCAGGCCAAGCGGGCAGCGATTCTGATGCTATTGTGTTGGATAAGGCTATTCCGTTAACCATCGCGGGGTTTCCGTGGCTGATTTTCACGGTGTCGCCGGGCAGTGCCCGAATAGGCTTCAGGAGAAGCGCTACATTCGTTTCAGGGCATGGACCATAGGGCAGAGTACCGTTCTCCGAAAATAACTTAACCACGGCCACGGTAGAAGGGGGGCAGACTCCTATCATCATGTCGCGGTACAGTGGAGAGGAAATAGGGCGGTCTAACCAGAGTCCAACAGGGGCAGAGGCAGAAATATTGGGACGAATTCCTACGGCTTGACCGATATGGGCAACAGCTACGAATGCGAAGGCAGTTACGACAAAGGCGCGCCTCATTTGACGGCGTACAACTTTGTTGGGGCCGTTCCGGGAGAGCGAACCTTGTCTGATTCCTTGGGCGGCGGGATCTTGGAGCGTGCGTTGAAGGTTGTATCCAGAAAATAGGGGGTTTGGCGGCCTTTGATTACGGGTTCTCCTGCCACAAATACCAGCATTTCTCCGGGCACAAGAATATTTCCTTTTTTATCCTTTTCGGGTCCAGGCAGGCGCATGATTTCGTCAGCGGTTAATAAGTATCGCTGCGACTCTTGGAAGCTTCTTGATACTTGTCCTAGAACCATGCCAAAGCGTTTACCAGAGGTAGAGATTTGTTCCTTGATTACTGTGGCCTGTCCGGTCATCTTCGATAGCCATTCGGCTGTTTCAAGTTTATTGGGTGCATAGGCAATGCGAATGTGGCAGTTGGATATAATGGTTTCATGGTTGGTATAGGTCTTATAAAGTTGTTGTACGTCTTGAGTGATGATGTATGCCTTGATGCCGTACCCTGCAATATAAGCAAGCGCAGTTTCAAATATTTCCAGTTTGCCAAGAGAGGCGAACTCATCAAGCATCATCAGGAGACGATTTTTATGTACCGTTTTGGATCGTCCGGCATCGAATTGCATCTGATCGGCAAGGCCAAGGACTATTTGCGTAAGCAGGAGTCTGGCAAGAGGTTTCATGCGGTCAGTGTTGCGGGGGGTTGTAATGTAGTAAAGAGAAACCGGCCTATCAATATCCATTAAATCGGATATCTTGAAATCACTACGTGAAGTGTTTTCCCCAACAATCGGATCGCGGTATAAGGACAACGCATTATTGGCTGTTGAAATGATGCTACCTAGTTCGCGTGCGTGGGTGCTATTCATTCGGATACCCACGCCCCTGATTACGAGTTGCGCTTCTCGATCCGTTGCGGTGTCTGCTAAAGAAACGCCGCTCATTTCAGTGAAAAGGTTTTCTAATATCCTGGGTTCTCGGTCATTATCAAATTCGTTTCCACTATCATCAGAGGCGAACTCTCCAACACTTGTGAGCATGTGGGCGCAGTCCTGTATGCACGGTTCGCGCCCAACGGTTGTTGATTTATAGAGTGCGTGCAGGATAAGGCCAACAAGCAATTCAAAGGCAGCAGAACGGAAATGGTTGCTTTGTATCCCTTTTCCGTCGCTATCTATTACCATTAATGCAATATTCTGTGCATCGCTGATTTGGTAGCGAGTGCCAAAGCGGATTTCGCCGAGCGGATTCCATGCACAACTGTTACCGGGTTCGGCAGGGTCAAAGCGCAGGACGATATTGTTGGCATGCTTCTTCCGCCAACCGGTAGTCATAGCGTAGTTCTCGCCCTTGATGTCGAGTACAAAAACGCTTTCAGGCCAACTTAACAAGGTAGGAACAACGAGCGCGACGCCCTTCCCTGAGCGCGGAGGGGCAATTACTGCAATATGTTCCGGTCCATCATGGCGAAGGTAATGCGTGCGCCCGGTTTCTTCATCGTAGAAGCCGCCACAATAGACGCCCGAACCGTTCTTATCGTGGATCAATCCGGTAGCCTTCACCTGTTCAAGCGTGGCAAATGCCGCCGTACCGTGGCTGCCTTCATGCTTGCGTGAGCTGCGTGTTTTCAACCCAAGATAGAGCTTGATAATCGCAAACGAGAGCATCATTCCGACGACGAAAATAGCAATGGCGTAACCATAGGTGGTCGGTGCGTAACTGAAGAACTTCCTGAACCATTCCCAAAAAGCGAATGGGTTATAAACGTGCGCGAACAGGGGATTACCCAGCACAGGATTGTATCCAAGTCGCATTGCGACAAACTGCGTGCAAATGCTGTTAACTACCACTATCAGGAGCGCCAGATAAGCGAGTCCGGCGATACGGGCTTTTGTTGCTGATGGGTCGGTGTTCATATCTCTGCCTCGTTGGTGTGTTCTTTTGTTTTCTTCGTCGGTGCGGTAATCCTGATATTGATCCCGCGTGTTTTTGCGAGTCGGGCTATCTCTTGTTGAAACGCCTGATTGCCTTCAACGATTAATGTCTGTCCCTTGAACCGCTCGGCAGCAATCTGTAGCGTCATGAGGGACGATTCGGCAGTGGTGCGGAATGATTGAACGTGGTTTCTCCGGTCGATCACAAGTCCACCGTCAGTGGTGTTGTAGTGGAGTGCGCCATTAGCGTCAGCCGCTAGTTTCAATCCTTTCAGGATGATGTTCGCGGCATTCGCGGGTTTCGCTGCGGTCAAGGTGTCACCCTGCCTTGATTCGCGTTCCTGGCGGCTTCGCAGGACGGCAAGAGCTTCGGTGTTACCGTTTTCAGCCTGTCGGGAAAGCCACGATGCCCAAGAGGGAAATGCAGTCTCGGCGAATACCGAACGGCGCTTATCCTCGATCTTTTTCCAGTTGGCTTTACGCATCGTGGCAACTTGAAGCGTTAATAGCTTCAGTGCAGCTTTGCGTTGCGGTCCCTTCGCGGCAAGCTTTATAAGGGATCGTTGCATGATCTTATACTTCTGCAGTTGGGCTTCGAGTACCGCTCCTTCATATTTGGCTTGTTCAAAGCCGTATACCCGGATCTTTTTATATTTGTCCCGATCGTGCTGGTAAATCT
>Ga0134128_10000593_pt1 | contig 49623 bp, 42 predicted proteins | sample KB31754_FD_96462 | JGI IMG/M metagenome (GOLD analysis project Ga0134128, IMG submission 96462) | Terrestrial soil microbial communities with excess Nitrogen fertilizer from Kellogg Biological Station, Michigan, USA - KB3-175-4 | ecosystem: Environmental > Terrestrial > Soil > Unclassified ... | reverse complement strand
TCCGCAAGCAGCCAAACGCCGTGCTCAGAAAATCGCCCGGGAACTGCGAATTCTCGGTTACACCGTCAATATCAAACCCGCTACGGACGCAGCACTCCCATTGTGACTTTCAACGGAGCGGTAGAAGGCGCTCGATAATCGAGTGCGCAGACCCTGCTAGCATGATGGAAGCAAAAGTGAACTCCTGATGCGTCTTCTTCCATTCAACGTGCTTCTCCTCTGCGCCGCGACCTTCGCAGCCCCGCTCGCGCCTCCGCAAACAACGAGCGCCCGTCCCTACACCATGCTCTACGTCTTCGGCGACAGCTATTCCGATTCCGGCGCCGGCTATGTGGACGGCAACGGCCCGACGGCGCTCGTCTATTTAGCCCAAAAATTGGGCATTCCCTTCACGTACAACGGAGATCCGAACAGCGCAGGCAAAGGGCTGAACTTCGCGGTGAGTGCGGCTTCCACTGGGGAGGGCGCCCCCCGGCCGCTTCCCAACAACGCGGGGAAACTCGCCGTGGGCATGAAGAATCAGATCGACACGTTTGTACAGGACGTCAAGAGCGGGACCGTTCCGAAGATCGATGCCGCCAACACGATGTTCTTCTTCGCCGGCGGACTCAACGATGGCCGACGTCCCGAAGGCTTCGTGCGCGACAACATCGAATCCGAGATCGACACTCTCTATGCCTTGGGCGGCCGCCGCTTCATGATTGCAATTCTTCCAGTCAAGATTCCGCAGTTCGCGGCGGCAGGTATCCGCGTGAATCCCGAGTTGGAGAAAATTCCGGGCGACATGAAGGCGAAATACCCGGACATCCGCATCGCCCTGTCGCAATGGGGCCGCTTCTACGACGACGTCATTACCAATCCCGCGAAGTACGGCTTCACAGACGCCACCAACCCGTGTGCCGAACGCGCGTTTGGGCAGCATGAAGACGCGTGCGCCACTCCGGACACACACTTCTTCTACCATGAGGGTCACCCATCCACTGCCGCTCACCGCGCCGTCGGCGAAATGCTGTATCGCGAAGCGACGGCATACGTCGAGCGGTGAGCTAAGGCCGCGTCACAGCCGGTCGATCGCGCTCAGCACCGCTTCCGGGCGCGCGCGGACCCGTATGTCGTCTGTCAGGTTTTCCCAACGAATCCTGCCGCTTGCGTCGACCACGAATTCGGCGGGACGAGCGATGTCTTGACCGCCCTCACCGCCCTTGCGATGAAGCACTCCATATTGCCGGATGATCTCGGCCTTGGGGTCGGAGAGCACCGGGAACGTATATCCACGCTCCTGGCACAGCTTTCTCGATTCCTCGGGCGAATCCACGCTGATGCCAACCACTTCGAACCCGCGCCGGTGAAACTCGTTCAACCGCTGCTCGAAACTCCGCAACTCGGAGTTGCAGAACGGTCACCAATAGCCGCGATAGAAAACCAGCACCAAGCCGCGATGTGTTTTCAATAGCTCGCTGGATGAAACCGGCTGTCCCGCAGTGCCGGCGAGCACGAACGGCGGAGCCGGCTGGTTGACGGCTAATGCCGATTCCGCGCCCGGGATCTGCTTTGAAAAGTAAACCACGCCGACGATGAAGAACCCGATCATCAGCACGCTCAGAGCGGCGAGAATGGAGCCCGCGACCTTGCCCCGGTAGTGCTCGGGATCGGAAAACGCGCGTTTGAGGCCGATAGCAAGCAGTCCGGCGCCGATCGCGAACAGCAGGTAGTTCGCCCAGGGGACGTCGCGAGTCGCGGGAAAGAGAGCGAAGAACGGGACGTAGCTGAGGAACGAGAGTAGGACGATGGCGAATCCCACCCAGGCGAGAATGTTGCGGCGGCGCTTCACGAGACCTCCCCAGTAGTATAGATCCTCCGCGGATTCGCCCATGGGATAATGATTGGAAGCGCCGGAGAGAACCTTTCCGCAACGGCGTAGCTGCGAACCTGAGTGAGCGGGCTAATTCTCATCCTTGCGTTTGCCTTCCGGCTCGCCGTGCCGGGATGGCATTACGAGTTTCCCCGCGATCACTTCAGCCATCCCGAATTTCAAACCGAATGGTGGTATTACACCGGCAATGTGAAAGACGCCGGCGGACATCGCTACGGGTTTGAGCTGGTTTTCTTCCGGCGCGGTGTGGAGCCGCGAAGCGCAAACCCGTCGGCGTGGCGACTCGACGATGTATACCTCGCGCATTTCGCAGTCACCGATGTCGATGCCGGCCGCTTCCGCTACTCCTCGCGCGTGAATCGTGCCGGTCCGGGAATCGCGGGCGTCAGCGAGGCGGAAGGCCGCATCTGGAACGGCAATTGGCGCGTCGATTGGGATGTGCGCAACGATGCCCAGCATTTGACCGCGATCGCCGAGGCAATGCGCATCGATCTGCGCCTCACGCCGCGAACGGGACCCGTGATTCACGGCGCGGGCGGGTTGAGTGTGACCGGACCGCTGGCGGGCCAAGCCTCGTATTACGTCTCGTTTCCGCGCTTGAGTGTGGAAGGGACGTTGAACGGCGCGGCGGTCACGGGACTGGCATGGATGGATCATGAGTGGTTCACGAGCCTGTTGAATGCCGATCAGAAGGGCTGGGACTGGTTCAGCGTGCAACTCGACAACGGGAGCGAGTTGATGCTCTTCGACCTGCGGCGAGCGGACGGCGCGGCGGATCCACACTCCTCGGGCACATTCATTCCGGCGAGCGGCAAGCCTGTGAATCTGGCGGCGGGCGACTTCCGGCTGGAAGCGGTGGAAACGTGGAAGAGTCCGAAATCGGGGGCGCAGTATCCGGTGAAATGGCGAATCCGGGTTCCACGCCTGGGAATCTCGCTGGAGTGTGCGGCCGCAGTGAAAGACCAGGAGTTGTATTTCGGGAAGGGGTCCGGGCCTTCGTACTGGGAAGGGGCAGTCACGTACAGCGGGTCGGCCGCCGGTGTGGGTTACCTCGAGATGACGGGGTACTCCGGTGGGAGCGCGCTGGGTTCTTTGCGATAATGTGGCCATGCAACTTTCAGAGGGAAAGATCCGGCACATGAAGGCGCTTTCCAACGCGTCGGGCGCAATTGCGGCGGCGGCGATGGATCAGCGCGGCAGCCTGCAGAAATCGCTGGCGGGCGCGCGCGGAGTGGACGTCAAAGAGATCACGCCGGACATGATGAGCGAGTTCAAGGTGGCCGTGAGCCGCGTGCTCACGCCGCATGCGAGCGCAATTCTGCTGGACCCCGAGTTTGGGCTGGAGGCTGCGCGCGCGCGGGCCAAAACCGCCGGTCTCTTGCTGGCTTATGAGCTGAGCGGGTATGACAACACGCAGCCGGGCCGCCTACCGGATCTGCTGCCCCATGTATCGGTGAAGCGCATTGTGGATTGGGGCGCGGACGCGGTGAAGATTCTGATTTACTACAGCCCGTACGACACTGCCGCCATCAACGACGTGAAGCATGCGTTCATCGAGCGGATCGGCGCCGAGTGTGAAACCTACGAGATTCCGTTTTTCCTGGAGTTTGTCGGCTACGACCCCAAGGGCGGCGACGAAAAGGGAGTGGAGTACGCGAAGGCGAAGCCAGAGATCGTCAAGAAGAGCATGGAGGAGTTTTCCAAGCCGCACTACATCGTGGATGTGCTGAAGGTGGAGGTGCCGATCAATGCGGATTTCGTCGAGGGCTCAAGCGTGTATAAGGGGCAGAAGGCTTACACGCAAAACGAAGCGTTGAAGATTTTCCGCGATACGGCGGCCATTGCCACCAAGCCCTTCATTTATCTGAGCGCCGGCGTGAGCAATGCTCAGTTTGTCGAAAGCTTGCGGATGGCGTCCGAGGCGGGCACGGATTATTCGGGCGTGCTGTGCGGCCGCGCCACGTGGAAAGACGGGATTCCCGTTTACGCCAAGAGCGGTGCGAAGGCCCTGGAAGACTGGCTGTCGCGCGAGGGCGTAAAGAATATCGAAGCAGTGAATGCAGCCATCACTTCGGCGAAGCCCTGGTGGACCAAGTTAGGAATAGCGGTGTAGGTACCGGCCTCCCGGCCGGTACCACGACCGGGCGGGAGCCCGGTCGTTACAGGCGAACTCCGAATGCGGTGCAGCCATCACTTCGGCGAAGCCCTGGTGGACCAAGTTAGGAATAGCGGTGTAGGTACCGGCCTCCCGGCCGGTACCACGACGGGGCGGGAGCCCGGTCGTTACTGCACTATTTCGCGATTGCGACTTCGGGCATCAAGGTGGGCTTTCTCTTCGCGCCGCCCAGCTTTTCCTGTAATCGATCCAGATACAGATAGATCACCGGCGTAATGTAGAGCGTCAGGAACTGACTGACCACCAACCCGCCGACCACCGCCAGACCGAGCGGTTGCCGTGCATCCGCGCCCTCTCCGTACCCCAATGCGATCGGCAGCGTTCCGAAGAGCGCCGCCACCGTCGTCATCATGATCGGACGGAAACGAAGCAGGCAACCCTGCCAGATCGCATCGTACGCTCCAGACCCCTGACGCCGCGCGTCGATCGCGAAGTCGATCATCATGATCGCGTTCTTCTTTACCACGCCGAACAGCATGATGATTCCGACGAACGCGAACAGATCCAGCTCCTTGTGAAAAAGCACCAGCGTCAGCAGCGCTCCGAAGACCGCCGACGGCAGACCCGAGAGAATCGTGATGGGATGAATGAAGCTCTCGTAGAGAATGCCGAGCACGATGTAGATCACCAGGATGGCGACAATCAGCAGCATCGTCAGGTTCTTGAAGGAATCCTGGAACGCTTTCACAGTCCCCTGGAAGCCCGTGCTGATGGTGGCGGGCATTCCCAGATCGGTGACCTGCCGGTCTACCTGTTCGGCTGCCTGTCCGAGCGAGAAGCCCGGGCGGAGGTTGAAGGAGATGGTGACGGCGGGCAACTGGCCGAAGTGGTTGATCTGCAGCGGCCCGGTTTGCAGATGCGTCTTCACCACCGCGTCGAGCGGGATCAGCGTGCCGCTGGTGGACCGCACGTACAGCTTCGATAGCGCTTCCGGCGTGCGCTGATATTGCGGCGCCACTTCGAGAATTACCGAATACTGGTCGGCGGGCGCGTAGATCACCGAAACTTCGCGCTGCCCATAGGCGCTGAACATGGCGTCCTGCAGCTGCTGCGGAGTGATGCCGAGCGAGACCGCGCGGTCGCGATCGATGTCCACCATTACCTGCGGGCTGGAGACCTGCATGTCGCTGTTGACATCCACGAAGCCGGGCAGCGTTCGCATCTTGGCGGCCAGCTTGGGCGCCCAGAGGTAAAGCTCCTTCAGGTTGGCACTTTGCAGCGTGAGCTGGTAGACGCTGGAGCCGGCCTGTCCGGTGACCGTGATCGGCGGCGGATTCTGAATAAAGGTGAAGACGCCGGGCACGGCGGCCACTTTGGGCCGCAGCGCTTCAATCGCCTGGTCTACCGTGCGCGTGCGCTCATCGCGCGGTTTCATGCGGGCAAAGAAGATGCCGCCGTTCAGCCCCGCGGTCATTCCCGGCACAAAGACGCCGACATCGCTGACGTCCGGCTCTTTGCGAACGATCTCGCCTACCGCGTGAGCATGCGCGGCCATGGTGTCGAACGAATAGTCCTGCGGCCCCAGCAGCAAACCGAACATGAAACCGGAGTCCTGGCTGGGGATGAAGCCGGTAGGCATGGTTTCGAACAGGTAGACGGTGCCGGCCAGCATGAGCACTGCCACGCCGAGCGTCGCCAGCCGAAAGCGCATCGCCACCCGCAGGGTTCGTTCATATCCGCGGGCGAGCGAATCGAACCCGCCCTCCAGCAGGCGGTACATGAAGCCGTGCCGCGCATGATGGTCATGCTTCAGGAACCGGCTGCCGAGCATCGGGGTGAGGCTGAGCGACACGAAGCCCGAGATCAGAATCGCAACCACGATGGTGACCGAAAACTCGTGCAGCAGGCGGCCCACAATCCCGGCCATAAACAGGACAGGGATGAAGACGGCGACCAGCGAGAACGTCATCGAAAGAATGGTGAAGCCGATCTCCTGCGACGCCGCCAGCGCGGCTTCCATGCGCGACTTGCCCATCTCCATATGGCGCACGATGTTTTCCAGCATGACGATGGCATCGTCAACCACAAACCCCACCGACAACGTGAGCGCCATCAGCGAGAGATTGTTGAGACTGTAGCCGAGCAGGTACATCACCGCGAACGTTCCGATGATGGAGAAGGGAACCGCGGCGCCGGGAATCGCGGTCGCCGAGACATTGCGCAGGAACAGGAAAATCACCATCACCACAATGCATACGGTGAGGATGAGCGTGAATTCGACATCGTGTATCGAGTTGCGGATTGACTGCGAAGCATCGAACGCGATGTTGAGGTGCACCGACGGCGGAATCTCACGGCGGAATTCAGGCAGCAGGCCCAGGACGCCATCCACCACATCGACGGTGTTGGTGCCGGGCTGGCGTTGAATGGCGAGGATGACGGAATGCTTGTCGTTGTACCAGGCGGCGAGCTTATCGTTGGCGACGGAATCGAAGACGCGCGCCACCTGATCCAGACGGACGGGTGTTCCGTTGCGCCACGAAACCACGATCGGGCGATAGTCCGAAGCTTTGAGCAGGCCCCCGTTGGATTCTATGGTGATTGCCTGGCGCGGCCCGTTGAGACGGCCGGTCGGCAGGTTGGTGTTGCTTGACGAGATCGCCTTTTGTACTTCGTCGATGCCGATACCGTGGACCGCTAACTGGTCGGGATCCACCTGCACGCGCACAGCGTATTTCTGTTCGCCGAAGACGCTCACCTGGGAGACGCCGGTGATCATGGAGATGCGCTGCGAGAGCAGGTTATCCGCGTAGTCCGTGACCGTGTAGAGCGGCAGCGCATCCGATTCGAGCGCGAGATACAACACCGGCTGCTGCGCGGGATTCACCTTCTGATAGGAAGGCGGACGCGGCATGCTGGTGGGCAGCCGGCCTTGCGAGGCGGCGATGGCGGCTTGAATATCCTGCGCGGCGGCGTCAATATTGCGGTTGAGATCGAACTGAACCGTGATGGAAGTGCTGCCCAGGGAGTTCGTCGAATTCATGCTGGTGACGCCGGAGATGGTGGAGAACTGGCGTTCCAGAACCGTTGCGACGCTGGCTGCCATGGTTTCCGGGCTCGCGCCGGGCACGGCGGCGTTCACGGAAATTGTGGGGTAATCCACGCTGGGCAGCGCGGCCACCGGCAAGTTGCGGAACGCCACGCCTCCGAACAGGAGGATGGCGAAGCACAACAGCACCGTCATGATCGGGCGCTCAATGAAAATCTTCGAGAGGTTCACAGTGCTCCGGTATCGACTTTGTTGGCTTCCACAGGCTTCACAGATGCGCCCGGGAAAAGCCGCAACTGGCCATCGGTGACTACGGTTTCGCCGGGCTGCACTCCACTTTCGATGACGGTTTTGGCTCCGAAGGTGCGGCCCGCGCTGACTTTTCGAATTTCGACGGAGTTATCCGGCTTCACGGCGTAGACATATTGTCCCTGCTGGCCGGATTGCACCGCTTCGGTGGGAACTACGGTAGCGTCGTGAATCGTATCCAGGTGGAGGACGGCGGTGACAAACTGGCCGGGCCACAACTTTCCGTCCGAGTTTTGAAAAGTAGCTTTCAAGTGAATCGTGCCCGTGGTGGTATCCACCGTGTTGTCGATGACGGAGAGCGATCCCGTAGCGGTCTGTCCGGGATTGTCCTGAGAAACCGCCTGCACTTCCAGCTTGCGTGAAGCGCTCAAGCGGCGAATGGCGCTGAGGTGCTGTTCGGGAACGCTGAAGCTGACGAAGATGGGCTCCACTTTATGAATCACCACGAGCGGCACGTCGTTGGCCTTCACCAGGTTGCCGGACTGTACAAGAAGATTGCCGGTGCGGCCGGTGATGGGCGCGTGAATATCGCAGTAGGACCGGTTGAGCCTGGCAGTAGCGACGGCGACTTCGTCCGAGGAGAGGGTCGCTTTGGCGGTGTCGATTCCCGCCTGGGTGGCGCGCAGCGTGGCGCGGGCCGCTTCAGCGGTGGATTGTGCCTGGTCGAAGGAGGATTTCGGAGTGAGTCCCCCCTTGTTCAACTCCGACTGGCGGCTGGCTTCGGCGGCGGCGTAGTCGGCTTGCGCCTTGTCGCGGGCGAGCGTCGCTTCGGACTGCTGAATCTGCGCGCGGTCGCGGGCGACGGCGGCCTCGGCCTGGCGAATCGCTTCGTCATAAGGGCGCGGATCGATGCGGAAGAGCAGGTCGCCCTGGTGTACCGTTTGGCCTTCGGTAAAGTTGACGCCGACGAGCTCGCCCGCGATTTGCGACTTGATTTGCACCACGGACGATGCTTCCACCGTGCCCACGACGCGCAGTTCCGTGGGGACGGATTCGCTGGTAGCTTTAGCGACTACAACCGGCACGGCAGGCGGCGGTCCGGCGGCGGGACCAGCGGCAGCGGCGGGAGTCTTCTGCCCGCATCCGCAAAGGGCGAGCATGATTCCGCAGAAAATAAGATAAGTGGATCGCAAAGATGTCACCCTGTGTATGACTTCAGTCTAACAAAGGGTAGGACGGCGGGGTTGCAAAAGTGTTAGAAGGTGATACGCTCCGGGTGTGCCCAGTAAATACCTGCTTTTGCTCGTGGCGCCCCTGATTGCGGCGGCGCAGGATCGTCCGCTGGCCAGTCTTCCGTACACGCCGAGTCTGGAGCCGAAGTTCATCGACCGGTCGGCCGACCCGTGCACGAATTTTTATCAATTTGCCTGCGGCAACTGGAACAAACTGAATCCCATGCCGCCCGAGGAAGCGGTCTGGAACGTTTATAGCAAACTGCAGACGGACAACATGCGTCTGCTCTGGGGAGTGCTGGAGGCAGCGGCGAAACCTTCGCCCGGGCGATCGGGCGTGGAGCGCAGCATCGGCGATTATTTCGCCGCGTGCATGGACGAAGCGGCCATCGAAAGGGCGGGGGCCCGTCCGCTGCGGCCTATGCTCGATGCCATCGCGTCTCTGAAGCGCAAGGACGAGCTGGCGAAACTGCTGGGGCAGATGCATTTGGCGTCGCGCGGCTCCGATGCGGCGTTCGGGTTCGGATCGAACCAGGACTTCGCCGATTCCAACAGCGTCATCGCCTTTGCGACCGCCGGCGGGTTGGGGCTTCCGGATCGCGATTATTACGTGAAGACGGACGCCAAGAGCAAAGAGATCCGCGAGCGATATGTGCAGCATGTCGCCGCGATGCTGCGCCTGCTGGGCGATTCGGATGCGGCGGCGCGCGCCGGAGCGCAAACGGTGATGGCGATGGAAACGGCGCTGGCCAAAGCGTCGCTGACGCGCGTGGATCAGCGCGACCCTTATAAGTTGTTTCACAAGCTGAATACCGCGGACGTACAGGGCCTGACTCGCGCATTCGATTGGAAGGTTTACTTCTCGACCATCGGACTCCCGACCCCGGCGGTGATCAACGTTTCCGAGCCGGAGTTCTATCGAGAGTTACAGCGGCAGATTGTGCAGCATTCGGTGGAAGACTGGAAGACGTATCTGCGATGGCACGCCGTTCACCAGCGCGCGCCGTATCTTTCGCGGGCTTTCGTCGAACCGGATTTCGAGTTTTACGGCAAGTACCTGCGCGGTGTCTCGGCCATGCAGCCGCGCTGGAAACGGTGCGTGAACTGGGTGGATCGCGATCTCGGCGAAGCGCTCGGGCAAGCCTTCGTGCAGCGGACGTTCACGCCCGCGACGAAAGCGAGCGCCCTCAAGATGACGAAAGAAATCGAGGCGGCGATGGATGCGGATCTGCGCCAGTTGCCGTGGATGGGCGAGGCGACGCGGCAGCAGGCGCTCACCAAACTGCACGGCGTGGTCAATAAGATCGGCTACCCGGAGCATCCGCGCGATTACAGTTCCATCAAAATCACCAGGGATAACTTTTTGGGCGACGTTGAGGGTAGTTTCGTTTTCGAACGGAAGCGGGACCTGGCCAAAATCGGGCGGCCGGTGGATCGCTCCGAATGGGAGATGACGGCGCCCACCGTCAACGCGTACTACGATCCGCAGATGAACGACATCAACTTTCCGGCGGGCGTGCTGCAGCCTCCGCTGTTCGATCCGAAGATGGACGATGCGCCGAATTACGGCAATACCGGCGCGACGATCGGCCATGAGCTGACGCACGGCTTCGACGACGAGGGACGCCAGTTCGATGCGAAGGGCAATCTGAAGGATTGGTGGACGCCCAAGGATGCGCAGGAGTTTCTCAAGCGCGCCGAGTGCGTATCCAACCAGTACTCGCAATACACCGTTGTCGACAATATCAAGATCAACGGCAAGCTGACGATGGGGGAAGATATTGCCGACCTGGGCGGCACGATGCTCGCTTACACGGCATGGAAGACTGCGACCAAGGGACAACAGTTGAAGCCGGCGGACGGGTTGACTCCGGATCAGCGGTTCTTCGTCGGGATGGCGCAGTGGGCTTGCGGCGATGAGCGTCCGGAGAACAAGCGCATGCGGGCGACGCTGAATCCCCACTCGCCCGACGAGTACCGGATCAACGGCGTCGTCTCGAACATGCCGGAGTTCGGCAAGGCGTTCAGTTGCAAAGCAGGGCAGGCGATGGTGCGCCCTCAGGCTTGTAAGGTGTGGTGAGCGTCGGCCGAATCCTCATTTTTCGAAATCGGGAGCTACCGTTGTGAAGTCAAAGGCCCAGCACGATGTGGTCCCCAGCGCGAGGCATTTGAGCATTGCCTTGTGATAGCTGAAGATCGGCATGTGCCGCAACTGGCTGAGACTCCCGTAGCGGTAGAAGCGGAATTGCGGCAGGAACCAACGCGTCCGCTCGCCGGCGTCGGGAATCATGCCGCGATCCGGTGAGAAGACCATTCCATAAGCGAGGTCCGCCGCCGTGGGAACAATGATCGCGCTGACAATTGCGGTGCTGCGGTGATACTCCTTGGCCGGCGGCAGCGGCACTCCGGCCAGCGTGCCTAAGTACGGAATTTCGACAAACGGCGGCAGGATAGGGAACTTGGATCGCGGCCGTTCCACCAGCGCGGAGAAGGAAGAGACATCGAACAGCTTCACGGATTGCACGCGTACTCGCGTGGTCACGTTGTGTCTGGCGACTCGCGAGAGCGGGTCCGGGTTGCTGGTCCCATTGCTGAACAGCGTGGGCGCCGCTTCCTCCTGCGCCGTTAACTGAACGTCCAACTCCGCCGACGAGGCGCCGGCCAGCGAATGCGGGGTGATGTTGAGCGTCAACTGCCGCCCGATGTGCGACGAGCTTACGGTGGGAGAGATGGCGTTGAGAAAGCGCGCGCCCCAATCGCGCGTCAGCGCAGAATCCAGAATGGCGGTTGTGCCGCCCGTCTGCCCGACCCCGATGTTTTGGAGGAATTGACTCAACGTCACCGCGCGAGTGGCATCCACATAGCTTTCCGTCATGGTGTCGACGCCGCTCGGCAGGCCGCCGATTCCGCGCACCGTCACCATGCCGTCATTGATGAAGGACTGTCCGCGCCGCCAGATCTGAAACCAATGGTTTTTGTTGGGAGCGTCGTCCTGAAGGCCGTCCATCAAATACCTGGTGAAGGCCACTACGTCCTGGTTGAACGCGGTAACCAGAGGATTGAACTGCGCGTTGAGCTCCTGTGCGCTGTGAGTGAGGTCATAGGGGCCGAATTCGCCGGGGAACTCCGACGCCATTTTGTAATTGAAGAGAAAGTCCGCGACCGCCGATCGCAGCAATCCAAGCGGCGAGGTTTGATAGTTGACCCCGCTCGCCTGCAGCGGCGCCATCGTCTCGGCGATGGGCGTTTCGGCGAGTTCGTTTAGCTTTTCGAGGGAGAACGTGGAGAACGCGTGCTCCGGCAGAAAGCTGCGCGCCGCCTGGAGCGTAAAACAGCTCATCGGAAAACTCTGCGCCACGCCGCAGCGCTTCTGCGCTTCCAGGGCCACCAGGTCCAAGGCTTCGCAACTGAAACGCGCGTCGCTGGGACGCTTATCGAGAATCTCGCGGCGTACGCGCTGCAGGCAAACGGCGGTTTCGTGCGCTTCGGTTTCCGGCGTTGCGTCCGGCTTTGCCGGCAGACTGTGCCAGATTGCGGGCCGGTCGGGAAAGCACTCGGAATACACTTCGTACTTGCCTTCCATGCAGGCGATGGTGGTCAACACCGTCCTGATGGGGTTTTGGGAGGCCATCATTCCCAAAAGGATGTTGGTGAGTGTGGGCCGGATCGGCGTGAAGGCCTCGGTATAGCCCAGGCAATAGCGGCCATTTTCGCAGAGGTCCCAATCCTCGGTTCTACCCGAGGGAGGGCACGTGCGCGTCGTTTCGTCGCACCCCACGAACCGGCGGCTCACATACTGATAAAAAGGCTGATCGAAGAATCCCGGGAGTTTCATCTGGCGGCTCAAGTAATCCCAGCCATACCCGATGGCATGCTCCAGAGCGTCGTTGTGCGCGCCCACAATCTCCCGGATTTTCTCGGCGCTCGCCTGGACTTGCTTGCCGTTGGGTGAACTCGCCGAGAGGCTCCACATGTTCATCAGGACTTCGGGTTTCGGGAGGTCGAGCATGGTGAGGAGGCGCGAACGGAGGTAGTAGTTCGGGTCCTTGGGGTCGGTGAAGACGATGTTGTCGCCGACCGAGGACATGCCGCTGAGGATGGACGTGGCCGGTTGAGTTGTCGCGGCTGGGGGAACGGGGACGGGGCCCGTGCTGCCGGTGCTGCCGGAAGTGCCGGTGCTGCCGACGCTTCCCGTGCTGCCGCTGCTTCCCGTGCTGCCGGTGGTTCCGGAACTGCCCGTGCTACCGGAACTGCCCGTGCTACCGGAACTGCCCGTGCTACCGGAACTGCCCGTGCTGCCTGTGCTGCCGGAACTGCCCGTGGACCCGCTGCCGCCGCTGCTTCCGGTGGAACCGGAGCTGCCGCTTCCCGTGCTGCCACTGCTTCCCGTGCTGCCACTGCTTCCTGTGCTGCCACTACTGGCCGTGCTGCCGCTACTGCCGCCCCCAGTGTTTCCGCCGCCTCCTCCGCCGCCGGTAGTCCCGCCTCCTCCGCCACCGCTCACACTCGGGGCGACCGAACCGGCCGGCGTATAAAACATGCGCTTGAAGAGTTGCGGTTGGCCGGAACCGAAGCCGGATTCATTGATATCTAACCGTAGGGCATCGACATCGGCGGCCGATACCGGGGCGGTGCTGGACACACGCAAAGCGGAATCGCCGAGCGGCACGAAGGTCAGCGACTTCCACGTGTTTCCCAAGGCGAGCGCAATGGCTGCACCGCTGCCGACGGGAACGGAAAAATCCTGCACATATTGCGCGTTGCTCACGACTATCTTGTTGATGTTGTTCCTCAGGTCCTTCAAAGCGGATGCTTTGCAGGGAGCTTTTTTGCATGCGATCACAATCTCGCCGTTGTCGGGCGCGGTGACAGAGAAGTTGGCGTCGTTCGAAAATGCCGCGGCAACCGCGCTCGCGTTCGAAGATTGAATGGGCGCCGACTCGCAAGCCTTGCTGCCTTTGTTGATGCGGGTTGCCGGCGCGGACAGGCCGGCCGGACAAAAGTCCAGCGAAATTCTGACCGCCTCCGGAGACGCCTGCGCCGGTTTGTCGAGCGCCTTACCGTTGGCGAGTTTCAGGATGCTCTTCTTGAGGGCGAGGATCTGTGCGGGTTCGCATCTCTTCGCTACGCAGAAGATGATGATGTTCGCGCCGCTCGATTTTAAGTTGAATTCGCTTGCCGCCTGTAGGTTCGATGCGATGTCGTCGGTGTTGGCCGCTTCCATGGTCTGCTTCTTCGCATCGCAATGCGCCGCGCCGTCGTTGGTCAACGTCGCGGGGGTGTCGACCGCGCCGCTGGGCTTCATCTCCTCGCAGTAGATGACGTGGAAGACATCGACGACAGTTGCGGGCGGCGGCGGGGCCGTGGCTGGGCAGGTTGTCGTGGTGGTAGTGCAGGGCGTCGCGGCGGCGGGCGTTTGCGGCCGGGCCAGGGCCGCCAGCGCCGGGAGGATAAGAATTGCGAGTATACGAAGTCTCATTTCAGTAACTCCTCAACTTGGTCACCGAACTGAGCGCATCCCCAATTCCGGCGGTAAGTTGCGATGGCTTTGCGGTCGTAACGCTGCGGATACGCCAGTTCGTACAGCGCGAGCGTGTAGAGGCGTAAACGAGAAATTCTGTCTGGCGCCTTGGCCGCGCTCCCATACACTTCCAAAAAATGGGATAAGGAATTCGAACTCCCTTTCAACTGCTTGCGCGCCTCTGTTTTCACCTCATCATCCGCGCACGGGCCTCCATGCGAAGGAAGCACACGGTCGCAGAAGGCAGCGGGAAAGCCATACCGTTCGCCAATGTAGGGAACGAGTTTTGCCCACATGGCCTCATACAGGTCGCACACTTCGCGAGGCTGGCCGCGCTCCAGACGCTGGAGAGCAGCCGGCGTATTATTCAGCGCGAAGAAATGCAACGCCTCCAGACACGAAGCCGGATCGGTCTTCCACTGATTTTCAATCCGCTGCTCAAAAAGAAGGTCTATTTCCGCGGCGGAGTTTGCTGCCCGCGTCAGGAGGAACGCTCCCGCCGCCAGTGCAGCCGCCACTATCCAGGACACACCTGGCCACTTGTCTTTGATCGCCATAGCTCCCGCCCCTTAATGAAAATATGGAGTGCCGAAGGTGAGTCCTACGCGGATTCCCCACCAGGTGGACCAGGTTTCCGCCGCCGGTCCGGGCGCGGCCCGGTAAGCGCGAAAGAGCCGCCCTTCGATGCGCAGAGCCGTGTGCTCGCCGGCCCAATAATTCCACCCCGCACCAAAATTGAAGCCATTCGCGGCAAAGTCCCGGAAGATGAGGCCGTATCCTCCAGTGACGAAGATGTCCTTTTTGCGGTCTTTGATCGGATGGATGAAGATGTTGCCCGAAAAGGCTCCGACGGTTTGACTGGCCCTTCCTCGCCCCGGGACAATGCCTTCTATATCCATGCCTCCGCCAACTGCCCCGCCGAACTGATGATCGACTCCGCCGCCGAAGCCATAAGTGGCAGCCGTCGACCCATAGGCTCTCTGCTGCCCGGCCATAAAGAAGCCGTATCCATTGGTGGCCTGCGCCATACAGGCGGCCGGCAAAAACAGCAATATCAAGATCGAGTAAGACCGCATGATTGTTTTCCCCACTTAGAAACTGAAGTAAGTTGTTGCTAATTTTTTATCGACTCACAGCATTTGTCAAGATACGCGTAAACACGCGGCCAGAGCGGACACAGAGTCGGAAATATCTTTGTATGAAAACATTCAGGGGGCGCAATTGTTAGCGGCGGGCCGCACGGGCGGTCGTGCTGATACTATTACCAGATGCGTTGGTTTTGGTGGTTGCTTCTTCTGCCGGCCGTTGCTTCGGCGCAGCAGACTGGCGGCGAGATGACCCAGAAGGATGAACCGGCGACGTTCCAGGCTCGTGTGAACCTGGTGATGGTTCCCGTGGTGATTCGCGATCGCGCGGGGCACGCGGTCGGCACTTTGAAGAAGGAAGATTTCCAACTCTTCGATCGCGGCAAGGCGCAGGAAATCACGCGCTTTTCCATCGAGCGGCCCGACGATACCGGCGAGAAGAATAAGAATGTCTCGGTGCCGGATGGGCAATCGGCGCCGCTCGACATTCCCGACCGCTTCGTGGCGTACCTTTTCGATGACATCCACTTGCAGTTCGGCGATCTGGCGCGCAGCCGCGACGCCGCGATTGCCAACATCGGAAGTCTGCGGGCCAGCGATAGAGCCGCGGTGTTCACTACGTCCGGGCAGACGATGCAGGACTTTACCGACGATCGCGACCAGTTGCACGCCGCGCTGATGAAGATCATGCCGCACCCGATCGCGCACATGAATGTGCAGGAGTGCCCGGACCTGGATTACTACATGGCGGACATGATCGTGAACAAGAACGATCCGACGGCGCTGCAGGGCGCGGTGGCCGATTACATTTCGTGCGCGCACCTTTCCGGGCCCGCCGTGGCGTCGGCGCCGCAACTGGTGACTGCCATGGCGCAGCGATGGACCAGTATGGGAGACCAGGAGACGAGAGTGGCGTTGGGCACGCTGCTGGATGTGGTGCGGCGCGTTTCCGGAGCGCCCGGCGAGCGGAGCATCATTCTTGCGTCGCCCGGATTCATCACGCCGGAACAGCATCAGGAGTTGAGCCAGATTATGGACCGGGCGGTGCGGGCGAAGATCGTCATCAACACGCTCGATGCACGCGGATTGTGGACGGACCCGAGCCTGGACGCGAGCCGCAGGGCGACCGAATTTAACGCGATGCGCATTCGAAACGACTATTTGCGGTTTGCGGCGTCGGCGGCTGAGGACGTGCTCGCCGAGATCGCGTCGGGCACGGGCGGCACGTGGTTCCACAATAACAACGACCTGAAACAGGGATTCAAAGACCTGAACGACATTCCGCAATATGTGTATCTGCTGGGATTTTCGCCGCAGAATCTGAAAATGAACGGCGATTTTCATGCGCTGAAAGTGAGCCTGGTGAAGACCGCGAGCGCGGGAATGAATGTGGCGGCACGAAAGGGCTATTACGCGCCCAAGCGTCTGGAGAGCGCCGAAGAAACAGCCAAGCAGGAAGTGGAGGATGCGCTCTTTTCCCGCGAGGAGATGCAGGAACTGCCCATGGAACTGCACACGCAGTTCTTCAAGACGGCGACCGGCGCGAAGGTTTCGGTGCTTTGCCACATGGATGTGAAGCGGCTGAAGTTCCGCAAGGAGACGGACCGCAACAACGACAATCTGGTGGTGGTATCGGCGCTGTTCGACCGCAACGGCAATCTGGCGCAGGCCATCAAGAAGACCATCGACTTCAAACTGAAGGACGAAACGCTGCAACGGCTGCAAGGGCCGGGCATCACGCTGCGCACGCAATTCGACGTAAAGCCCGGGACGTACCTTTTGCGCGTAGTGGTGCGGGATACCGAAGGGCAGATGATGTCGGCCGGCAACGGCGCGGTCCGGATCGATTAGGCGCGGCGGTATCATGAACGGAAGTGCAAGGAGGTCCTGATATGGTTTTGTCCGGCAATCGGTATTTCGGAATTTTGTGTGCGCTGGCAGCGGCATCCGGCGCGCTGGCGCAGCAGACGCCGCCTTCGACGGTGATCCGCACGGAAACCAGGGTCGTGCTGGTGGACGTGGTAGTGACGGATAAGAAGGACAACTACGTCCACGATCTGACGCAGAAGGACTTCAAGGTCTGGGAAGACGACAAGCAGCAGTCCGTCACCAGCTTTTCTTTCGAGGCGGACCCCGACGGTCCCAACCACGATCAGAAGCGGTATATGCTGCTGCTGTTCGACAACCTGAGCATGCAGTTGCCGGACCAGACGAGAGCACGCGAGGCCGCCAAGCAGTTCATCGATAAGAATGCGGGAACGAATCACTACATGGCGGTGGCGAATTTCAGCGGGTCGCTGCAGTTCGTCCAGAACTTTACGAACGATGCGGACCGGCTGAGGAATGCCGTGAGCGGCGTAAAGATGTCCGTTGGACCAGGCGGCGGGTTCGGCGTGAGGACATCGATTCTGGCGCTGAAGTCGCTGGCGCGCGGCATGTCGGACGTGCCGGGACGCAAGATTCTGGTGTTCTTCACCGGCGGAATGCGGCTGAACACGGAGAATCAGAGCGAACTGACGGCGGCGATTGCGGAGTGCAATCATTCGAACGTCGCCGTGTATCCGGTGGATGTGCGCGGGCTGTTTACGAATCAACCGGGGATGGATGGAATCGGAACTCCGGGGCGAGGCAGGGGCGGTCGCGGCGGCGGCGGAGGAATGGCGATGCTGCCCGCTTTCGGCGGAGTGCCGCTGATGACGGCATTCTTCGATCCGCAGCGCGGCGGGACGACTACCGGCGGCGCCGGCGGCACAGGCGGTAGCGGCGGCGGGACGGGCGCGACGGGAGGTGCGGGTCGCGGCAGCAGCGGAGGAACCGGCGCTACCGGAGGCGGGACGGGGACGGTGGGCCGCGGAGGCTCGAACGGCGGCTTCGGCGGTCCGGGAACGGGTCGCGCGGGGACGGGCTCGGGAACCGCGGGAAATGGCGGCAACGCCGGACGCGGCGGCTTCGGTGGCGGCGGCGGGAATCCATTTCCGGGAAATAATCCGAGAAACGGCCCGTTCAATAACAATCGCGGAATCATCGTGCCTCCGGCGCCGCCATTTGCATCGGCGGACCAGAGCGCGCTGTATATGCTGGCGGACGGCACCGGCGGCAAGGTAATGCTGAACAGCAATGACCTGCTGGGCAGCCTGGAGAAGATCGGGAAGGAGCAGAACGAATACTACCTGCTGGGGTACACGCCGCCCGAATCGCCCGAAGGCAGTTGCCATAACTTGAAGGTGAAGTTGGATAAGGGAGGCATGACGGTTCGCGCGCGGACCGGTTACTGCAACGTGCATAAGGCGGATCCGCTGGAAGGCAAGCCGGTGGAAAAGACCCTCGAGACGGAAGTGCTGAGCAACGAGCCGGGTAAGTTAAGCGCTCCGCTGCAACTGCCGTACTTCTTTACGGGCGCCAATACGGCGCGCGTGGATGTGGCGATGGAGATCCCGACGTCCACGGTAAAGTTCGAGAAGGTCAAGGGAAAGCAGCACGCCGAGATCAACTTACTCGGCATCGCGTACAAGCAGGACGGCAGCGTGGGCGCGCGCTTCAGCGACACGGTGAAGCTGGATTTCAATGATAAGAAGGAAGCCGAGGAATTCGCCTCCAAGCCGATGCATTACGATAACCAGTTCGATATCGCGTCGGGTAAGTATAACTTCAAGATTGCGTTTCAGGCGGGTCCGGAATGGGGCAAGCTGGAAAAGCCGTTGAATGTGGAAGAGTTTGACGGCAAGACGGTGACGATTAGTCCCGTGGCGTTGAGCAAGGATATTCACAAGATATCGGACACGGAAACGAATCTGGATGCCGTGCTGCTGGAAGGGCGCACTCCGCTGATTGCTTCGGGCATGGAAGTAGTGCCGAGCGCGAGCACGCGGTTCAAGAAGACAGACACTGCCGTGACTTACATGGAAATCTATGAGCCGGATAACGTGGACAAGGAGCCTCCGCAGCTCGGTGTGCAATTGAGCGTGGTCGATAAGAAGAGCGGCGCGGTGCAGGGAGATTCGGGCCTGATCGACTTCACGAAATTGCAGCAGCAGGGAAGTCCGGTGGTGCCGATCGGGTTGAAGTTGCCGGTGGCGCAGTTGGCGCCGGGGACTTATCTGGCGAATTATACGGTGAAGGATAATCGCGGACGGACGGCGACGAGGAGCGTGGAATTCGAGGTTGAGTAGTAGCGACCGGTCTCCAGACCGGTTGCAGGCAGCCGCGCACGCGCGACACGACAGGAAAGGATTCCTGTCGTCACGTCTGTTTTCCGGGGCCGGTGGTGGCCAGGTTTCTTTGCAGGACGCTCATCAGTACGATCAGGACTAAGACTGTCGCCAGGGCTCCGCGGAGATTCCCTGTTGCATCGGAGATTGCTCCGATTGCCCAGGGGATCGCCGCTCCTCCCAGTCCTCCGGCGGAGAAGATGATGCCGGAGGCCGCGCCCGCGGGTTCCAGTGTCGTGTACTCGGAGACTACGAGCGGGTAGATTGGCGCCATACCTAGTCCACAGATTGCAACCGCGAGCGTGGTAAGGCCGGATGCCGATTGCGCGAGGAGCAGCGTGGCTCCGGCGAAGGCGCAGGCCATGCCTCCGAGGATCAGGCTTGCCGGACGGAGCGAATCGAGTAGCGCTGGAGCTAACGCGCGACCGCCGAGGAGTCCCGCCCAGAAGACGCTTGGGAGCACGGTCCACAGGGATCGCGTTCCAGTGGAGCGGGATGCGAGCGACGCGACCCAACCGGCAACAGACGTTTCCGTGCCCACATAAAAGAAGAGCAGCGCGGCGGTGAGCGCCATGGCGCGCGAGAGGCGAAATGGGATGCGCGGCGGCTGGTTTCCGTGGGCGGCGCTTCGGCGGACCAGAGGAATCGCGCATAGCAGGCATGCCACGGAGGTCACCCACAACGGCGCGTGCGTGACCAGCGGCGGCGCGGCGATCGCGCCGAGGCACCACATCAGGTTCACAAACAAAATCGCGCGCGCATCGCTGCCGGGTTCGCAGGACGCAGCGGAAAGATTTCCCGCGGGGATGGCGAGTCCCAGTCCGCAGCCGTTGATTGCGGCGCAAACGACGGGGAGGGGCCAGGGAGTGGAAAGGAGCGCGACCGTTCCAGCGGCGCAGAGCAGCATTCCCGCGGCAATCAGACGGAGATAGCCGAAGCGCGCGGCGAGCGGGCCGGCAAAGGAGGATACCGCGACGGAAGCGAGGAACTGCGCCGCAAAGAGGAGACCGGCGTCCTTATCGTGCAGGTGGAGTTGTGCCTGAAGTCGCGGGAGGAGGGGGCCGAGCATGACAGTGCAAACGCCTGCCACTGCAAATGCGCCGCCGACCGCGGCGAAGCGGCCCTGCATCAGGTCACCGGAGCGGTGGATTCGCGGACCACGAGTTCGGGCTCGACGCTGATTTCGGCGGGAACGTCCTGTGTGGATTGGGCGATGCGGGCGAGCAGCGTCTCCGCCGCCACTGCGCCCATGCGGGCCAGCGGCTGGCGGACGGTGGTAAGGGCCGGATTGTGAAACTTGGCGGAATTCACGTCGTCGAAGCCTAACACGGAAACATCGCGAGGGACGTGCTTGCCCGCCTCGATCAATGCGCGCACGGCGCCTATGGCGGAGATGTCGTTGAATGCCCAGAGGGCCGTGAAGTCTTCACCGCTGCCAAGCAATTGGCGGGCGGCCGAGTAGCCGACTTCCGGCGAGGGAGAATCGCCCTGCAGAGGAACGATCAGACGATCGTGTAGTTCCAGGCCGAGCAAGCCGGCCGCGCTGACGATGGCGTTGAAGCGCACTTCGCTATCGGAACTGAACGACAGCCCTTTGAAGATCGCGATCCGCTGGTGACCGAGTTGGATGAGGTGGCGCAGCCCGAGCTCTGCCGCAGAGACGTGATTCAAGACGATGTTAGTTACGCCGGGAATGTGTTCGTGGCCCGAGATGGATACAACAGGTACAGGAAGTTCCTGGGTAAGTGGCGTATCGACCGCAATTATTCCTTCGACGCAGCGTTCGCAAAGCAGGCGCGGGGCGCGATCGATAAGCTCGGGTTTGTGGCGGTGGCTGGTGACGAGGTAAACGTAATCTTTGACGAGCAGAGCGTCCTCAATGCCGCTGAGGACCAGCGATGCGTACCCTTCGCTTAACTCGGGGAGCATCACTCCGACTAAGTAGGTGCGCCGCGAACGCAACGAGCGCGCAAAGAAGTTAGGCCTGTAGTTAAGCGATTTAGCTGCCGCGAAGATTCGGTCTTGGGTTTCCTTGGGAATGGATGCTGCGGCCGGCGAACCGTTCAGGACGAGGGAAACCGTCGTCGGAGACAGTCCTAAGTGCTTGCCCAAATCCCGCAAACTGATGGAACGAGAAACACGGTTGCGAGGGGCCGCGTCTTTGTTCTGCGCCAAATCGCAGTCTCGCATACATTGTTAAGTGTGCGCAAGAGTTAATAAATTACCTATTGACAATAATTTGGGGGCCGACAGATAATAAATCGATTTACGTTACTAGGGGGAGTATGCGTTACGCCACGTCGCGCTTTTGGGCGCTGTTACAACCTTTGGTACTGTGCGCCTGGTGTTGTCTGCCCGGAACAGCGCAGGTTCTTACCGGAGCGCTAGTGGGCAGTGTGGTTGATTCAAGCGGTGCCGGAATTCCCGACACCGCAGTCAAAATCACACAAGTTGAAACTAACGAAAACCGGCAGACCGTCACCAACGCTACCGGTACGTTCAGTTTCCCAGTAGTACCAGCCGGAACCTACACGGTGGAAGTTCAAAAAGCCGGATTTCAGACCGCGCTGCAGCGGGACATCGTAGTGCGAGCGAACACCAGCGTTCGTTCGGACTTCTCCTTGAAGGTCGGCGAGGTAACGCAGAATGTGGAAGTAAGCGCGACGGCGTCCACATTGCAAACGGAAGGCGCGGACGTGCGTCAGGAGATCGGCAGCAAGACGCTGGAAGATGTGCCGCTGCCGCCCGGGCGCAATTTTCAAAACCTGCTGATTACGGTTCCCGGAATCACGCCGCCGCAAAATGCGAACTCGGTGTCCGCGAATCCGGCGCGCAGCCTGACCTATATGGCGAATGGCGTGGCGCGCAGCGCGAACACGATGACGATTGACGGCGCGAGCGTGGAGAGCACCTGGCTGCAGCAGGTATCGGCATACGTGCCGGGGCTGGAAGCGATCGAAGTGGTGAACGTGGAATCGAACACTTACGATGCGGCGCAGGGCTTTGCGGGAGGCGCCGCCGTGAACGTGCAGGTGAAGTCGGGGACTAACCAGGTGCACGGGTCGGCGTTCGAGTACAACTTCAACAACGGCATGATTGCGCGGCCGTTCTTTCTGCCCTCAAACCAGCCGAATCCGAAATCGATTCTCAACGATTTCGGGGGCACCATCGGCGGCCCGATCAAGAAAGACAAGCTGTTCTACTTTGTCAGTTACGACGGCATTCTGACGCGGCAGGCGGCGAACGGATACTATACGGTTCCGACCGCGGCGATCCGCTCCGGAGATATGTCCGCCGATCCAACGCCCATTTACGATCCGGGCACGGGCGCGGCGAACGGCACAGGGCGAACACCCTTCACCGGCAACATCATTCCGGCAAACAAGATCAGTCCGATTGCGGCGCAGATTGCCGCTTTGACTCCGCTGCCGAATGTGCCGGGCAACCTGCTGTCCAACAACTACTTTGCAAGCGCCCCTTACAAGCATAACCGGGATACTACGGATGCGAAAGTGACTTACAACGTCACCGATAAGCTGAATCTGGGGGTACGGTTCGGCTGGCTGCATTTCTTCATGAACGATCCGCCGGCGTTCGGCGCGCTGGGCGGTCCGCAGCTGGGGTCCACAGGGGGCGCGGAAGGCACGGGAACGGGGAACGTGTTCAGCAACACCGTGACCGCGAATTACGTGGTATCGCCGCGCTTTGTGGTGGACGGATATTTCGGTTACACGCTGCAGGATATCAACCAGGAGCCTCCCGGACTGAACCAGAACGTAGGACTGGACGTACTGCACATACCGGGTACTAATGGCTCAAATACCGCGGAAGGCGGATGGCCGGCGTTTTCGGTGAGCAGTTACACGGCTCTGGGTAACCAGAGCACGGTGCCCTTCTATTTTCACAACGGCAACTACCAATATGTTGCGAACGGCAATTGGACGAACGGCGCGCACACGGTTCGTTTCGGCGTAGACACGCTGAAGAAGAACCTGAATATGTTTCAGGAGTTAAACCAGGCGTCGGGAAGCTTCAGTTTCGCTAACGGGATCACGGGACTTTCCGGCGGACCCGCTCAGAATCAGTACAACAGCTACGCGGCGTTCCTGCTGGGGTTGCCTTCCAGTATCACGAAGGGTGAAGAGAACGGCAACAATATCAACTCGGAGTGGTTTTACTCGCTGTACGCGCAGGATAAGTGGCAAGTCTCGCGGAAAGTGACGCTCACCTATGGACTCCGGTGGGAGTACTTCGCGCCGCCGCGGGGCGATATGCTGCGCTATGACGCAGCCACCAACACGATGCAAATCTGCGGCAGCAAGGCCGTGCCGGACGAGACGTGCGGGACGAAGTTCAGCAGGAAGCTGTTCGCGCCGCGACTCGGAATCGCATACCGGCCGACGGAGAGCATGGTGCTGCGCGCCGGTTACGGAATCAGCTACGACCCGACGTTCGTCGGGCAACAATTGCTGCGCATCTATCCGAACCAGATCTCGTATTCGCTGAGCGGACCGAATTCGTTCACTCCCGTCACCTCACTGGCTGCCGGAATTCCTCCGCTGGTATTTCCGGACCTCGGTTCAGGAATCATTCCGATGCCTACCGCGGTGAGCCTCAATTCATTCGGGGACGAGTATGTTCGCTCCTATGTGCAGAGCTGGAATGTCATGCTGCAGAAACAGTTCCGCGGCGGGTTCACTGGCGAAATAGGGTATGTGGCTACGCGCCAGGTGAAGATGGAATACGAAATGAACATCAATGCCGGCATGGTGCTGGGCGCGGGAACCGCCGGCGAGATACTCAATCAGAAGTTCGGGCGCACTGCGACGACTAACTTCTTCGAACCGTTCGGCCACAGCCATTACGACGCGCTACAGGCGTCGCTAAACCGCCGGTTCCGCGGCGGAGCCATGTTAGGCGTGCACTATACCTTCTCTAAGTCGATCAGTATGTGCTGCGCGGACTCGGAGGACTCAGGGCCGGAGATCAAGATTCCGCAGTATCAGGACCGCAACCGCGCGGTGAATCCGTTCGACCGGACGCAGGTGTTCACCATCACCGGTCTGGCTGAGCTGCCCTTCGGCCGCGGCAAGAAGATGCTAAGCGGGGGCGGCGTCGTTACCAAGGTGGTTTCCGGCTGGCAGGTCAACGGGCTTTTCAATGCGTACACCGGGCTGGCGTTTACGGTGACGGCATCCGCTACTTCGCTGAACGCGCCGAGCAATACGCAGTTGGCCGACCAGATTAAGCCGAGCGTGGCGATTCTGGGCGGCGTAGGTCCGGGGCAGAGTTGGTTCGATCCGCTGGCTTATGCGCCGGTGACGGCGGTGCGCTTCGGGAACTCGGGGTTCAACTCGCTGCGCGGTCCGGGGCAAGTGAACCTGGACGCATCGCTGTTCCGCACGTTTCGCGTGACGGAGCGTGTAGCGGCTCAGTTCCGCGCTCAGGTGTTCAACGCGTCCAATACGCCGCACTTCGGGTTGCCCTCCTCCAGCGTGAATAACCTGGTGCTGAATGCCAACGGCACAATCAACAACCTGGGCGGCTTCACGATAATTAACTCTACGACCGGCACGGGCCGCGAGGGCGTAGATCAGCGCGTGTTCGAGTTAGCGCTGCGCATCAGGTTCTAACATGAGCCTGAATCGACGGCGGGTTTTGGGCTTCGGCGCCGGACTATTGTTCGGCGGTGTGCTGGGGGGCGCGGAGCAGGGAAGTCTCAGTCCGGCTGACGAGGCATTCTTGGAGGATGTCAGCCGGCGGAGCTTCCGGTATTTTTGGGAGCAGGGCGACCCCAAAACCGGAATCACTCGCGGACGGGCGCGCTTCGACGGCAGCGAATATCCGGAGGAGCGCCGCGACGTCGGCAGCACGGGAGATACGGGCTTCGGGCTAACGGCGATGTGCATTGGCGCGGAGCGGAAGTGGGTCGGCCGGGGCGAGGCGCGCGAGCGGGTTCGGAACACACTGCGGGCGTATGCCGAGGGTCCGGTAGAGAACGAGCACGGGTGGTTCTATCACTGGATCAACGTGAAGACCGGAAAGCGGACTGGCGCGACCTTCGATACGGCGACGCGCGCAGTGCCTGACGGCAAGGAACTGAAGCGGCCGAAGAGTGAGATATCGACCAGCGATGCCACGTGGCTGGTGTGCGGGGCCATCACGGCGCGCGAGTATTTTCGCGACGACGCGCAGATCGGACGGCTGGCAAACCGGATTTACGAGCGCATGGATTACGCGTGGATGCGCAATGGACACCCGACGCTGCTGGCCCACGGATGGATGCCCGAATCGGGGTTCCTCCCCGCGCGATACGAGAAGTACTGCCAGTTAGCGGCGATGTATCTGCTGGGGATGGCGTCGCCTGCGCACGCGCTGCCGGCTGATGCGTGGTATGCATGGGAGCGCAATCCGTACGAGTATGACGGATATAAGTACATCGGCAATTCACTGCTTTGGACTTATCAGTATCCGTTTGCGTGGTTCGATCTGCGAGGCCGCAGGGAAGCTCGGGGTTCGCGCGTCAATTACTTCGAGAACTCATCGACGGCGACGCGGGCACACCGGCAGTTCTGTATTGACCTGGATAAAGAATTCCCGGGATGTTACTCGAAGGAAATATGGGGAATTACAAGCTCCATGAGTAAGTCGGGATATAAGGCGTGGGGCGGTCCGCCAAAACGCGGCGGCGTGGATGGCAGCGTAGTGCCGTGCGCGCCCGGCGGGAGCCTGATGTTTACTCCGGACATCGCGCTGCCTGCGCTGCGCGCCATGAGAGAGCGGTTCGGCGATAAGATCTACGGGCGCTATGGGTTCGCGGATGCATTTCACCCCGTGAATGGATGGGTAAGTCAGGACACAATTGCTTTGGACGTTGGGATTACGCTGCTTTCGGCGGAAAATCTGCGCAGCGGCAATGTGTGGAAGTGGTTCACCGGGAGCGCGGAAGCACAGCGCGCGCTGCGGCTTGCAGAACTGAAGGTGGAGGGATAGGAGGATGATGACTCGGCGGCACATGCTGGCTCTTTCGACGGCGGCGGTGGCGGCGCGGGGCGCGCGGGCCGCGGTTTCGGCGGAGGACGATCGGTTCCTGGAGGACGTTTCGCGGCGGAGTTTTCAGTATTTCTGGGATTACACAGAGCCATCCACGGGTTGCACACGCGGGCGGGCGCGGGCCGACGGTGTGCCTTATGAGGCCAATCGCCGCGATATCGGCAGCATCGCGGTGACGGGTTTCGGACTGGCGGGGATGTGCATCGCGGCCGAACGCGGCTGGGTGAAGCGTGAGGATGCCTTGTCGCGCGTACGCGCGGCCCTGACATTCTTCGCCGAACGCGCGCCGCGCGAGCATGGCTGGTTTTATCACTGGTTCAACGTCAAGACCGGCGAGCGTACAGGGGTTTTGCAGAGCAGCGAAAAGAAGAGCGAGCTTTCGAGCATCGATACTGCGCTCTTGATGGGCGGAATTCTGACGGCGCGAGGGTACTTTCAGAATGACCGGCAGGTTCAGAAGCTGGCGACTCAGATCTATGAGCGGATGGACTTTCAGTGGATGCTGAACGGCGACCCGCTGTTGCTATCGCACGGATGGAATCCGGAGGACGGGTTTCTGAAGGCGCGCTGGGCTAAGTACAGCGAGTTCACGATTATCTACTTACTCGGGATCGGCTCGCCGGCTCACGCCATTCCGGCGGAGAGCTGGTATGCCTGGGAGCGGCCGGAGAATGTGTACGGGAATTATAAGTTCATCGGAACATCGCCGCTATTTACGCATCAATACTCGCACGTGTTCGTGGATTACCGCGGACGCGCGGAAAAGCGCGGGTCAAAGATCGACTGGTTTGAAAATTCGGTCACGGCGACGCGATGTCACCGGCAGTTCTGCATCGATCTGGCGAAGGACTTTCCCGGATGTTATTCGGACAATATCTGGGGCATCACCAGTTCGAACAGCGAGAAAGGCTACAAGGCATGGGGCGGGCCTCCGCGGCGGAGCTCGATCGATGGCACGGTGGTGCCTTGCGCGCCGGCGGGGTCATTGATGTTCACGCCCGATATCTGCGTGCCCGCGCTGCGAGCGATGAAAGATAAGTACGGCGAGAAGCTATACGGTAAGTACGGATTCACGGATGCGTTCCACCCGGTGCACGGGTGGTTCTCTCCGGATGTGCTGGGGCTCGACATCGGCATTTCGCTGCTGGCCGCAGAGAATCTGCGGAGCGGCAACGTCTGGAAGTGGTTCATGCGGAATCGCGAGATTGGGAAAGCGATGGCCGCGGCGGGACTGGGAGGTAGCTGACGGGTGTGTCAACCGACTTAAAGACGCAATCGAATCCCCGGCACCTTTTACCGCTCCCTTATGAGTTTGTGAAAAGATCGAGTTACTTGTACCCCGATTTCAAAACGCAATCGAATCCCCGGCACCTTTTACCGGTCCCTTACGGTCACGGCTCCGACCGTGCTTAATGCTACTAACGGAGCCGTGACCGTCAGGGAGCGGTAAAAGGTATTGAACGCCGAAGGGAGTGCGGCGTCAGAAGACGCAAAATGCGAAAACTGCTTGGCATCACGCTAGGAATCATGACGGCCCTCGGCGGCTTCGTCGATTTCGGGCAGATCGTCTTCACGCTGCAGTCCGGCGCATCGTTCCGCTACGCCTTGCTCTGGCCGATTGTCCTGGGGACGGCCGCGATTATCGTGTACATGGAGATGTGCGGCCGCATTGCGGTGATCGCCCGCGAGCCGGTATTTGCCATCGTGAGAGACCGGTTGGGCAAGAAACTTGGCGTCGCTGTGCTGGCCGCGTCCAACCTCTTGAACCTGATCACGTGCGCCGCCGAATTGGGCGGGGTCGCCATTGTTCTGCATTTGCTCACGGGATTGCCGGAGAAGCCTCTCCTCGCGGGCGTGGCGCTGGCTTTCGGGTTCGCGGTTGCGCTGCTGCGGTTTGAATGGATCGAGCGCGTTTTCGGACTCGCCGGTGTCACGATGGTGGTTGCCGCGGTTTCCGCGTGCATGCTCGGTCCGGATTGGCACGCGCTCGGCCACGGACTCGCCCCGCGATTGTCAATGGGCGCGAGTAATCAGACGCTGCGCTATTGGTATTTCGCCGTGGGCATTTTCAGCGCGATGCTGATGGAGTACGAGGTCCATTTCTATTCGTCGGGCGCGATGGAAGAGGATTGGACTGCGAAGGATCTTCCGGAGAATTTCCTGGTGGCGAGTTTCGGATCCGTCCTCGGCGCCCTGCTGACGGTAGCGTTACTGGTGATCGGCGCGTGCGTCTTCTTTCCCGAACATCGTTTCCCGGAGCACCTCAGCACGGCGATCAACGGAATCGCTACGCCGCTTGGCCACGCGGGTTATGTGTTAGTGCTTCTTGGGACGTTAGCGTGCTTGTCCGGGGCGGCTGTGGAGACGATGCTGTCGGGTGGTTACAATATCTGCCAGTTTTACAATTTGCGCTGGGGAAAGAATCAAAAGGCGCGCGATGTGCCATTCTTCTCGGGTTCCTGGATCGGCATGCTGATCATCGCCGCGCTCTTGTCGCTCTCCGGCCTGGACCCGCTGAAACTGGTGAATATCTCGGTGATTTTCGGAATGGTGGTGATGCCGCTGACTTACTATCCGATCATGCGCGTCGCGATGGACAAGGGAATCATGAAGCGTCATGTGAATTCGCGGGCGGACACTGCGATGGGAATGGTGTTTCTTGTGCTGATCACGCTGGCGGCGCTCGCCGCCATTCCGCTCACGATCGTCACGCACTCAGGCGCGCCTTCGTAATGCATTCAACGCCGGAGCAGCCGCGCAAGGCTTTCCGCGGGCTGACAGTTCAGGACAGAGTCCTTTTGCAAGCCGGCACGGCGCGCCTGGTCAAGACCGCAGCGGATGAGGTGGAATTCCCGTGTGCTGTGCGAATCGGTGGACACGGAAATCATCACGCCCGCTGACGCCGCACGACGGGCGCTCTCAGCCGATACATCCAGCCGGTCGGGACTGGAATTGATTTCCAAAAAGCATCCGTTCTGGCGCGCATGCGCGATGACCCGCTCGATATCGATCTCATAACCGGGACGTTTGAGCAGCAGCCGGCCGGTGGCGTGGCCGAGAATATTGAAGTATCGATTGTCCATGGCGCGCAGGATGCGTTCGGTCTGGGCTTCGCGGCCGAGTCCGAAGCGCGAATGGATGGAGCAAACGGTGTAATCGAGCTCCTTCAGGAGGTGGTCCGGATAATCGAGAGAGCCGTCCGCGAGGATGTCGACCTCGCTCGATTTGAGGATGCGGAAGCCGCGCAATCGAGCGTTCAGCTTATCGATGGACCGGATCTGTTCCCAGAGATCCTCGACGGAAACGCCGCGCGCGATCTTCAGGCTCTGCGAGTGGTCTGTGATGCCGAGGTATTCGTAGCCGAGCTTTCGCGCCGCTGTGGCCATCGCCTCGACGGAATCGCTGCCGTCACTGGCGACGGTGTGCGCGTGCAGATCTCCCAGGAAATCTCCGCGCGTGACTAGAAGCGGGAGTTCGCCGGTCTGCGCCTGCCGGACTTCGTCGCGACCTTCTCGCAGCTCGGGCTCGATAAACGACAATCCGAACCTGCGATAGAGCGCGGTTTCGGTAGCGAAGGAACTGGACTTCAATTGGCGCAGAGGTTCGGTAACGGCCGCGAGTTTGCGGAGATGCGTCTTCGATCCTGTGCAGGCGACCATGTGAGACCCCCAGTTCTTCCTGGTCGCGAGTTGCAGGCGAAGTTGGATGCCCGACGAGAGTGCGAACAGCGCTGTGTCCGGCCGCGCGGCCACGAGCGGCGTGCGGCCTCCATAGCGTTGCACTCGCTCGACGAGACCGGAGAAATCGTCCGTGTCGACGAGGAATACGAGTTCGTCAATGACTTCCACCCGGCGCCGATAATCTCCCGCGGCCTCGGCCCGCCGCGCGCCGCCTAGCCCGAGCAGGAAAGCCTCGATGTTGGCGCGTAAATCATCGGCGTGATAGAGCAGCATGTCGTGCGTCTCTGTCACGCCCTGGCGCACATGCTGCGCCAGCCTCGGCCCGAACGCCTGCTCGATCGCGCCATTTTCGAGTTGTGTTTTGAGCTCCTCAACTGACGCGATGCCCAGTTTCTTGTAGATGCGCATCACGCGTTTTGGATCGAGGCGAGGGTATACGGTGAGGTCGGCAATGCCGGGCGAGACCTGCCCGCGCAAATTTTCGAGCTTGCCGAGCGTGCCGGTCAGCACGATCTCACGAATCGCGGAGGAGATGCCTTCGCCGATGCCGGCAAAACGGGTGAGGTCGGCTTCGTCGCGGACCATCTGGTCCAGGCTTTCAGCAAACGTGCGGATTCGCGCGGCGGCACGGCGATACGCCTTTACCTTAAACGGATTTTCTTTCTGAGTGGAGAGGATCTGCGCGAGACCGGCGAGGCGGTCAGCGATTTCCGCGTTGCTCAACGCTGGCGGGTCCACCTGTTTGGTTTGGGCGTTCACGTTCAGCTAACTGGCTTTGCGCAGCATTTCCATGCCGTGGAAATTGAGCAGCGCTTCCTGCACGGCGAGGCGCTGGCGATCGACCACGGGACGAATCGGGGCAGGGAGGTCGTGCGTGAGCGCGGATTCGTAATGCCGCAGCGTGTTCTCCTCTCCTTCGAAGCATTGTGCGATAAGCGTGGTGTCGTCTTTGGGCCGTATGGTGAGCTCGCGTTGGTGTGGGCTTTGCGGCGGTTCGGCGCCGTGCGGTTTAAGGCAGTCCGAGAGTTCGGCGGCGAAGTCGGCGCGCTGCCGGGCGATGGCAGTCAGTCGATTGCGCAGGCTGTTGGTGTGCACCTGTTCGCCGGCTTTGCCGAAGCGGTCTTCACTATCGCGGCAGGTGGCGATGAGGCCGGTGAGGATTTGGTGTGTATCCTGCATGATCGGGGTAGGGGCATGCGCAGGGCCAGAGTGCGGGGCCGCACCACCGATGGGTGACGTGGCCGTGCTGGCATGACGACATCGGGAAAAGTTTCGGAGCGCTGATGGAGGGGGTGCATGCATTCCTGCTGGGAAGGCGACCTATGTTACGCTGCGCAGGCGTTCGAGCCGATGCCGGCGGCCGACCCGTTCGGCGATTTGATGAACGCTCCGCGGAAGTTCGTTGTCTCGCGGACGCTGGATGAGTTGCACCTGCTTGTGTATCCGCTGACAGTTGGCGGCGGAAAACGGCTTTTTCCGAATGGCGTGCATGCCACTTTTGAGTTGAGGTCGGCGACGCCATATGCGAGCGGCGTGGTGGGACTTCGGTATGCGCGGAAGCGAGAGTGACCGGGGCGGTAGGTGTTTTGGTATGATTGGAGCAACCCGTGGGCGGGAGTAATTCAGTGGTAGAATCGCCAGCTTCCGATTCACCCGTTTTAGAATCTTCAGGTTACGGTTTTTGTTGTCCGCTTTGTTGTCCGTCAGAATTACTGGCGGAGGCGAGCGATATTGTCCCGGGTCAACATCCTCAAACGCGTCAAGATCGGCGCACGTTGGAAACTCCTTTCCATTCCTCGCAACGAAAAAGGCAAACCCCAACTGGGCAGCTTTGCCCGAAGGTCGATATTTCATCGAGTGGTATCTGGGTGGCAAGCGGCGACGTGAGTTTGGCGGAACGACCGTTGCACAAGCGTTGGAGTCACAGAAACGGAAACGGCATGAACTGGAGGGCCGGCATCTCGGCCTTCCGGGGTTCGAGAAGGCCGGCGAACTTCCCAAGAGTCCTCCATTACATATCGCTGTTTCCAATTATCTGGATCAGGTTGAAACCCTGAAAAAACCGAATACCTTACGGAAGTATCGCGCGGTGCTGGAACGGTTTGCGGAGTACTTCACTAATCGGTCGAGCGTTCGGGATATTTCCGCCGAAGATCTCAACCGGTTCATTGTCGACCTCATGAAGAATCAACATATGGCCGCCAACACGGTCATTCACAATGTGATCATCATCGCCCAGTTCTTCAAGCGGCAAGGGCGTCCCAATATCACCCGGGAGTTGCATCTCCCCGGACGGATCACAACTCTCCCCTGCGAGTACCGTGAAGAGGAGCTTTCACGCTTCTTTGCCGCCTGCAAAATGGGGGAGAGCGTCTTGTTCTCGACGTTCCTGATGACCGGCCTCAGAGAACAGGAAGTAGTCCATCTGATATGGACCGACATCAACTTTGAATTACGTGTGGTGCGGGTCACAGCCAAGCCGGCCCTGGCGTTTTATCCCAAACGATGGGAGGAGCGCGAAGTGCCGATCCCCGCCCAACTGGCGGAATTATTGCGAAACCACCCGAAGCGTACGGACAGCCAGTTCGTTTTTCCGTCGCGCACGGGGAATCGCGAGCAGCACATGCTTGATCGATGCAAGGCGGTTGCGGCCAGGGCGGACCTTGACTCTGCCAGAGTCGATTTGAAGACGTTCAGATCGACATATGCGACCCGAATGTTGCGAGCTGGATTCGATGTTCGAACGGTTCAACACTGGATGGGTCACAAGTCGCTTGAGACGACGATGCGATACCTGGTTCCCGCGACCGACGTGCACAAACGCCTCGATGAACTTCATGTGCCGGGACTGGCGATGCAGGGAGTCGACCCTAAGGGGAAACAGCCGAGGTAATGATCGGCGATCCCAGCGATTCCACTGCTAGCCGCAACGTTCGCTGTTCCTCGAGCAAGGCAGATGTTCTCGGATTTTTTCTAACTCATCGGGCGGCGAAACGAGATTCGAGTGGGTTTTGTTCGGACCGAGCCATCGACCCATCACTACGGAGGCATTGTTACCAAGTGTAACGGTGGTTTCACGGATCGAATGCAACAGGCGACCGGTTAACTCTTATCATCAGGAGCGGAAGCGCCTAACGATATCTCGGATAAGGCATTCTCGGAAGTTCTTTCCGCGCAACGCCCCTCACGGCATTTTGCGCACTCCAGGGAGTAGTAGCCAATTCCGATGATGAGGGTGCCGAGCCAGCCGAAGATCTGAGCATGTCCGTGCGCTTGAATCCACGACGGGGACAAATTGGCCAGGGAATGTTTGCCGCTGATACCAAGTTCCACGCGCCCAGGAAGGTTCCGGGCAACAGCAGAAAGCAGGCCCGTAGCGAGATACACCGTCACCAGTTGCTACAGGGAAACCCCAGTCGACACTGGACTTCGATCAGGCAATTCGTTCAGTTCTGTCTTTTTTCGAGCGCAATGGCGCGAGGGAACAAGATGTTGTTCTCCAGGTGAATGTGCACGTGCAGGTCCGCCTCAAGCGCCTTAAGGCCATCGAAAAGCGCTCGGACGGTGTTGCAGGCGTAAGGTGGGTATTCGAAGTCGTGAGTCAGTCGGCGGATCTCTGCCATTTCATCGCCGGACCGCTCGTGCTCGCGCTCCATCATCCCGATCGGATTCGCGATGGAGCCGAACGGAACCGGTGGCAGCGGTCTACCGGATGCTTGAGCGCGCCCGTACTGTTCTATGAAGGGAAAGAGCATAAGCTCCTCCTTGTGCATGTGCATCTCCATCTCGGAGCGCACGGAATCGAACACCGACGCCAGGCGGCTCAAGGTCGTACGGTCTTTGTCGCCATGGACGGATAGAACCTTCTTCATACGGTTGCCTAGCGCGGGCAACTCGACCTTGAGGTACTCGTGATGCGTGGCTAGAATGTGTTTTGCGAGTTCTTCGAGCGGCGCCGTCTGCCAGTCGCGTTCAGATGGGCCGGCCGTTCGAGCTCGTTCGATCTCCTGCATTACCGATTCCGGTTTCAGACCTTTGGCCGAGCACGCCTGGTCGAACGGCTGACTTCCACCGCAGCAGTAGTCCAGGCCGTAGCGCTCCAGTGTGCGCACGGCGCTCAGTGCGGTGGCCGCCACATCGGCTAAAGTTGCTGCTGTTCTCATATAGACTTTTCGTCCCTCTGATCTGATGCTAGATGCGCCATCCGACGATTCGCTGTGACTTCAGTCACGGCGGTCAGTCCAGTAAGCGAACATCATTGGCGAGTGCCGATTTCGACAATAGTGATATGACAAACGCAAGCGGTGTGCCCTCTCCTGACTTGCAGAACGGCTCGTCCACAGGCCGGAGGCCGGTCGCAGACCGTCTCGAGCAACTGCTTGCAAACGGCCTAATGGTCGGCTCCGATCGGGAGGGTTGGACCCGGCACCTGAAGGCTGCACTGCTCGTAGTGGCGATCACCTTGTTGGGCGCTGTGCTGGACCTGCGCGTGGCACCCACGAATGGGCGCGATGCTCTATCTTCTGGGAGTCGTCGCCATATCCTATCGATTCGGTTTCGGACCGGCGCTCACGTATTCGGCGCTGAGCACGCTTACGTTCGATTTCTTTTTCATCCCGCCGTACGAAAGCTTCGCCTTCACGGACTTCTGGTATTTTCTGACCGCCATCACACTCACGGGCATTGCACTCTTCATTTTCATCCTCACTACGAAGGTCCGCCAGTACGCAGTCGCCGCAGGCCGGCGAGAAGCACAGACTGCGACGCTCTATGCTTTGATGCAGGCACTCGCATCGGCTCGTGGGCCCTCCGAGATCATTCAAGCTTCCTCCGTGCAGTTCAAGGCAGTGTTGGGGCTCAACATCGCGGTGTTGCTGGCGTCTGAAGCGGGATCCCTGTCGCCGCAAACGGAACCCAACGCTTTCCCTCTTGACGATTCTCTCCGTGCTGCCGCGGAAGAGGTGTTTGCATCTGCCCTGAGGGGAGCGATTCATCACGAAGACGCAATCCTGCCGTTACGGGCGGGCGAAGGCGTGATCGGCGTGATTATCTTTTCCCCGACCCAATTCATATCGCAACTCCACGAATATGAAGACGTCTTGATCAACGCAATGGCGGGCCAGGTGGCGCTTGCGATTAAACGGTCAGTTCTCGAAGAGAAGGCTCGTGAAGCAGAGCGCGAGCAACGGCGCGCTCAACGGGCCAAGGCAGAAGCGATTGCGACCTTGGCCGGCGGTTTGGCTCATAACCTCAACAATCTTCTGACCGGCGTGTTGGGCAATGCCGGCTTGGTGGCGGATAGTCTGCCTCTTCATCACCCATCGAGAAGCCTTCTCGGCGAGTTGAAAGGCCGGCGAGCGTGCCGCGCACATTGTCGCACAGGTACTCTCCTATGCCGGCAAAGGCCGGTTTTTCAATGAAGTGATTAATGTTTCCGAGTTAGTTGGCGACTTTGTAAAGGGCCTACCGCCGATACCAGCGAATATCGAACTGAGTGTCAACCTCGGAGAGCGCCTTGCGCGCCTTGCAAGGGGACCGCAACCAGCTTCGTCAATTGATTGGCAATCTCTATCTCAACGCACTCGAAGCCAACGACCAGGCGCCCGGCCGCATTGTCATCTCGACGTATTGCCAAGATTCGCGCCGGGATGCAGACCCCCTATCGGGCAAGTCGCAGATTTGCCAATGCGTCTGCCTCAGTGTGACGGATACGGGCTGCGGGATCGAAGAATCAATTCGCCCCCGGATTTTCGATCCTTTTTTTACGACAAAGTTCGTCGGCCGCGGCCTCGGTCTCTCAGCCGCGGAGGGGATCATACGTGCGCACAATGGGATTATTCGGGTCGATAGTGAGGCCGGCAAGGGCAGCACGTTCACGTGCCTGTTCACTGTCGAAGCAACCGAAGCCGGCAACAGAGCATAGCCTTAGCGTTCTACTTTTAAAGCATCCACTGCACGTTCGAGGCCTGCGTAGGGTATGCGAACATGCCATCCTTCAGGGCGCCGGCCGTTAAGCCCGTCCGCATCGCCAGCACGAATATGTTGGCAAACTCGTCGGCTTCGGGCCCGACCAGGTGTGCACCCAAAATTCGGCCGGTGCCCTCTTCCACCAGAATCTTGAATGCCGAACACGGCTCCGCGACCCGGCGCGCGGCGTACCAGCCCGATGTATCGGCCTGATTGACCTTGAACTTCAACCCCTGGCGCCGCGCATCCTGCTCCAGCATGCCGACCCTGGCGAGGGGCGGAATCGTGTAGACTACGCTGGCCGAGCCGAGGTAGTTCGTTTTATGTTTGTTGTCTCCCAGCATGTTGCCGGCGGCGAGGTGTCCTTCATATTCCGCGACCGGCGTGTTTGGCCAGCCTCCGCTGGCCGCGGCATCGCCGGCGGCGTAAACGGCGGGGTTCGAAACGCTTTGCAGGTAGTCATTTACCTTTACGCCGCGCGCGTCGAAGTCCACGCCGCCAGCCGGCAAATTCAGATCTGCTATCTCGGGCGTGCGGCCGGCGGCATGCACAACCAGATCTGCCTCGAAAGATTGTGATCCCGAACCCGTCATGGTCATCACTGCGTAATGCCCGGCGCCTTCCTCTACCGCGGTCACCTCGGTCTCGGTGTGCACATCGATGCCGATATTGCGCGTGCGCCGCAGAAGCCGCTCAACCAGATCGGGATCGAAGTTCTCCAGGGGTCGCTTGCCCCGGTGGAGAATTATCACTCGCGAACCGGCGCGGGCCGCCACGTGGGCAAATTCGAACGCAACATAGCCGCCGCCCACGAAGACAATCCGCTTGGGCAGACGATCCAGTTCCATGAACTGATCGCTGCGTGTGAGGTACTGCTCGCCGGGGATGTTCAGCTTTCGAGGCCAGGCTCCGGTGGCGACCAGGATTTTATTCCCCTCCAGAGTGGTCCCGTCCACTTGAAGGGCATTCGGGCCAGTGAACCTCGCGGGCCCATGGCAAGTCGTTATCCCTGCTTGTTGCAAGCTCCCTTCTTTGGCTTCCGGGAAAGGATCGGTAAACGTCCGCTTGAATCGAATCAAATTCGGCCAATCGATCGCTGTATCGCTATCCTTGATACCTTTTCCGCGCATTCTGCGCTGCGAATCGATGATTTCCGCCGCGCCGACCAACACCTTTTTTGGATCGCAACCACGCAACCCACAAGTTCCGCCATATGGACGCGAATCGACAATCGCGACCTGCCAGCCGGCGGCGCGGCACTTTCCGGCCGCCGTGGCGCCGGCTTCACCTGTCCCAATCACAATGAGATCGAATGATGATTTCACGGCCCCTCCCTATTCCAATTGTCCCGCCCGCCCATCGCGAGTGGAGCCTTTGAATGTGAAGACCTGCCCCGCGCTGCCCGCGGCAGGTACGCTAAAATCGCTCTTTACGAATGCTCACCAACATCTTTTTAGAGGTCTTGCAGCATGAGGGCGTCGCTGCCATTGCGACGCTTGGCGCCAAGCCGCACCTCGTCAACACCTGGAACAGCTATATCCAGGTGACGGATGGTCGCCATCTGCTGATACCCGCCGGTGGAATGCATCAGACACAGGAGAACATCGCGGCGAATCCCAAGGTACTCCTCACCGTGGGAGCGCGGGAAGTGACCGGAAGGCGGGGCCAGCCGGGCGCCGGTTTCCTCATCACGGGAACTGCCGAATTTCTTTCTGGTGGAGAGGATTTCGACCGGATAAGAGCAAAGTTCGCTTGGGCGCGCGCTGCGCTCAAGATCACGGTCGAAAGCGCCACTCAGACATTGTGAAGATGCCGCCCCGAGTGCCGTCGCCACCAGGTGAGCGGGCCATCACAGTAGGGACAAGTGCAACCAAAGTTCACGTTGAGCAAGCCGAGCCGGCGCACCAATAGTTGCGTGTAGGTGCGTGCAGAGTATCGGTCAGGAGGCAGATGGCCGGCTATACACCTTCATCATTTCAGCAGACAGACGTTCCTGGTCTTCCGCTGTGAGGCGGCTCTCGGCGAGGCGGAACAACTCATCTTCTTCCTCCACGATGTGGTGTTGGATCAAATCGTAGAGTTCAGTGCCGAACAACCGCACGTCATTCAGCCAGCGAAGCTCGGGAGCCCGTGGCGGATCTGACAAAAGCTCTTCTACATGTTGCTGCACTTCACGAACTTCGTCGTGCTGCCGGTCCATTTGAGCCATCAGATCGGGAAATGCCGGTCGTAAGCTCGGGTAGAAGATGACCTCCTCTTTCTCGAAATGAATTGCGGACAAGCGCCGAATCTCTCGGACGGCTGCCTGTACCTCTGCAATCAGTTCGGGGCCGAGGCACTGCAAAGCAGCCAGGAGGCGGTCAAGGTACACCTCCATTTCGCGGTGGTCTTTTCGGAGGTTGTCACAGGCCATGCCGGAGGTCATGGCGTGCCAACACCGCGGCGAGTTGCCATTTCGGTACCCATTGCGACACGGTCAGATGAAGGCAGAACGTTTGCGGCGAACGGAAAGACCTCCGTATCTTCCACCGCGATGTGGCGGGAATATAGCTCTACAAGCTGCCTGAGAACGGTTGCTAGACGTTCTGCGTCTTGCGGTGACAATCGGCCATTTGCCAACCACGATCGACTCAGATCCTCCACCTTGCGGTGGCTTTTCTCGGCCAATTCATGATCCTGCTGGAGCGAATCCATTTTCGCAAGCAGCGGTTGCAGGTCCGGGCGACGGAGCCGGCGCAATTTTGGGAACAAGGTCTCCTCTTCATCGGCGGTGTGTTTAGGAGCCGCATCGCGAAAATAGCGCAGACTTATCGCCGAAGCAGACTGCTGCTCGTTGGTGAGAGGGCCACCTTTCGCGTCGTTGGCGACCGTAAACAGTGCCTTGAGAAAACGTTCGATGCGCCGGTGACAGTCTCCGAGCATCCCGATAGGATACTTGAAGTCACTTTCTCGCTTTGCTGCGATCACGATTAGCACGACCGTCCTCCTGTTCGCTACTCAGAATCACTCCGCGGGATGTGGGTAGGCATCGGGTTCCTGCTCGTCCGGCCTCCGGGTCAGGCAACGGAAATCCTTCTCAACTGCAATCTTCAAATCGCCCTGGTGCGCATACAGACCAACTTCGTCCGCCGCGGCCCAAACCGACACTGGTTCGGCGGGAATACGCACTGTGATGGAGTCCTTGCAAAAGACGGCATGCAGTGGATCCGTAACACCGCGACTCTGAATCCGGTATATCAGCACGGCGCCCAGCCCAAAATCGACGGCTCCCTCCACAGTGCCGGCTTGGCACAACTGCATCACTTCAGCGCGGTTCAGGCGAAGCCGCAGCGAATTGTCCTGTAATCTTAGTTTCATGTTGCTGCTCGTTGGCGGCATCCGGGGGGTGCGCTCCCGGTAGCATTGCGGATCGTTCTACCGCAAGCACATTTTAAGGTGCGCGGTTCCTTGGTTGCTACTTCTCCCGGCTGTACCGCACGAACGTATTCTTCTCTCTTTTTAAACCTTCCATCTGTTCCTACTGTGGTCCTAATGGCGCCGGCAGGCAATGGTCCGTTTATCACGGCAATCAACACTTCCGTCATCGTGCAGGTTGCGGAATTAGTTCAGAAACCCAATGCCTTTTCAGCCCCAAGCCGCAAGCTGGTGACCGAAGGAAGCACCGCCAGCTCGAGATTCGGCGACGAAGGGACGAATGTGTCTTTCGCGGCGACTGTACTACCGGCCCGTCCAGCACACCGATGCAGCTCTCCGCGATCACGGGATCCTTGCATCAGCCCCCCTATTCCGATGATAGAGCGCTCCGGGAACATTGCCAGTGACAGCCGTCACCGCATCGAGGCATGATTCCAACTGGCACCACAAATTATCAGGTCGTCGACGCATTGGAACTGGCGAGTGCGGCCGCCAAGGATCACGGATTAATCCATGATCCGGGGGCGGGCACTCCGGAGAACTCTGTCGCGGCATTGATCAGAACGCTTCCTGTGACAAAAGTCCTTGTACAGGGCGCCAGGCGGAGCCACGCTGAACTTGGAGGGGATCAAAGAGGAGACCTATGGCTTATGTGATCGCCGAGCCCTGCATCGGCGTTAAAGACACCGCATGCGTGGATGCCTGCCCAGTAGATTGCATTCATCCGAAAAAAGACGAGAGCGATTTTGAAAGCGCTCCCCAACTGTACATCGACCCTCAGGACTGCATCGATTGCGGCGCTTGTGTGCCGGTTTGTCCAGTCTCCGCGATCTTTGCGCTCGATGATCTGCCAGCCCAATGGAGCCAGTTTACGCAAATCAACGAGGAGCACTACCGCAATGCCGCACCACGGTGACGGCGCCTCAGGTGTTCCGCCTTCTTCCACGAAGTGGACGGCATGCGACAGGCGCGGTAGTTTGTGATCGGACAGGATTGCCGCGGGGAATCCCGAGCGGTCGCCAGTCTGAACGCACACGAGGCCCCTCGTGTGGATGGATAATGGATGTAGACACGACAACAAAAAGGCACGAGAGCTAGCGATGCTGGAGGCGGAACTGTTTGCATTTCTGGAGCGGACCTCGGATGCGGCATTTGCCGTCACCGAACTGGGCGAGATTTGCTCCTGGAGCAAGTCGGCCGAGAAGCTCTTCGGATACTCTGCATCGGACGTGTTGAACCGGACCTGCCATGAGGTCCTGGATGGCCTCGGGGCGATGGGGACCAGAGTGTGCACTGGCGATTGCAGTGTTCAACTTTGCGCGGCGCAGCATCGGGACATTCCCGATTTCGACCTCCAGGTCAGGACCAGCTCAGGCGTCCGGCTGTGGGTGAATGTGTCGACAATCGTCTTCGAGGGACCTCGCCGGAACCGCCGGCTGATTGTGCATCTGGCACGCGATGTTTCTCATCGGAAGAAGAACGAGGAGTTGCTCGCGAAGATGCAGGAGCTCTCGCGAGAATTGGGCGCTGCTTCCAGAGAAGTGGATGGCAAATCGCCGGTTGTTCCCCTCTCGGAGCAGGAGCGGCGAATTCTCCGGCTATTCGCCAAGGCTAAGAATTCGGCCGAGATCGCGCGCGAGTTGGGTATCACACTACCGACGCTGCGGAACCACCTGCACACAATCAACGAGAAGCTCAGAACGCACAACCGGCTGGAAGCCGTAATGCATGCGATGCATCGCGGGCTCATCTAGTGGGCGGCCCAGCAGGACAGCTCCACCAGCCGAATCGATCAAGCCCCTGACGGGTGCCGCCCAATGAGAAGCCGGAATTCCTCGCCGAGATGTGGAGTCGTGTTATATGCTCCACGCGTGACCACGGCTCCAGTGCGGGAACTGAGTTCTCGCACTCCACGGGCCTGCATGCGGAAGTGTTCCGCCTCGACATAGACGATTGCGCCTCGGGGTTGGACATCCTTGGTCAACTCATTCGCAATGTCATGGCAAAGGCGTTCCTGGCTCGTAAAACGTTTCGAGTACAAGCGTACGATTCGGGTCAGCTTAGAAATCCCAACGAGCTTTTCCCTCGCCAGATAGCCAACCCATGCGCTCCCTCGAATCGGCAGTACGTGGTGCTCGCAAAGACCAGTGAAACGGATCGGGCCCTCAACTACATGCGTTTTCTCTTCCTCTGGGCAACTCGGACACTCAACCGGAAATAGCGTACTAAGCTTCGGATCGCCATCATAGCCTTCGGTCATATCCCATAGGGCCGACAGCCATCTCTGCGGCGCATCACGCGTTCCCGGAGAGTCCGGGTTCATGCCTAAACGGGAAAAGATCGCCGCAGCGTAGCCCTCGAACCGTGCTTTTTCTTGGGCGGTCAGGGGCTCGCGAGGTTTTGATGTATCCACGTGTCCTTTCTCCTCTCTTGTCACGGCCTTCGTTCGGGGCTGCATTCCGGGTAACGGCCGCTAATCCCGTGAGTACGATCCGGGGCACGTTCGGTCTTTTATCTATGTGCTCGGCGATTGGCGAGAATTCCGCGAGTGTTCGGAATACCAGGGGACCGGGCTCGGTTGATGACCCTGGTCGCGGTGATCGATTTGGCCTCCTCCCGATTTGGCCTATCCACTAAAGTTCGACTGCTTGTGTCCTTTCGGCAAGGCTGCGTGACTAGAACTGATTGCGATTGATAGTGTCTGTTTATGCCCGCGGAGGATAACAGCGTCAAGCCGAGTCCGATCGAGAACGACGTGCCGGTGGCGATGAGAAAGGTGTACCGGCGGCTGCAGCGCTGGGGTCGGGAGCGTAAAGGACGGGAGCCGATCCCGCCTGCACTCTGGATGGCTGCCGGCGCATTGGCCCGGCAGCATGGCGTTAACCAGGTCTCGCGGGTGCTGCACCTGGAGTTCAATCAGCTCAAGCGCGTAGCGGAAGGAAGTGAGCGGAGCGGCAGGAAACGAACGGAGCCAGCGTTCGTGGAACTGGTCGCGCCGCAAACATCCGCGGGACCGGAGTGCATGCTCGAGGTGGAGTCGGCGCGCGGAAGGCTGCGGATTGACCTGAAGGGCATGACCGTGGCTGAACTGGCCGGCATCAGCCGGGCGCTTTGGGAGATGATCGCCTGATCCAGATCACGCCGCAGATGCGGGTTTTGGTGGCGATCGAGCCAGTCGATGGAAGGAAGGGTATCGACTCGCTGGCCCGGCTCTGCCAGGACAAGCTCGCAGAAGATCCGTTTTCCGGATGCGTATTTGTATTTCGAAGCCGCAGCGGGACGGCCATTCGCCTGCTCACGTACGACGGCCAGGGATACTGGCTTCTGCAAAAGCGGCTTTCGAAGGGGCGGTTTATGTGGTGGCCGGAAGCCAGCGGCCCGAGCAAATCGCTCGAAGCATATGAAGCGCAGTTACTGCTGGCAGCCGGCGATGTCTCGCGAGTGCGCGCAGCGCCCATGTGGCGGCGGGTGAACGCAGCGAAGTAAAAATGGCCTGCCCCCTTACGTTCCAAAAAAAAACCGTGCGTACTGCTGTGCAATGGTTGTGCTCAGGTATCGAGGCCGGAACGTCAGCGAGAGGGACATCCTTTATATACGCGATCTGATCGCCGCGCATCCGGGCGCCAGCCGGCGCACGCTGTCTACGAAGCTGTGCGAGGTCCTGGCAGTGGCGGCAGGCCAACGGCGCGCTGCGCGACATGGTCTGCCGGGGTCTGTTGCTTACGCTTCACCGCGCCGGCAGGATCACGCTTCCGCCGGTCACGTATGTGCGGCACAACCCACTGGCGCACCGGGCCAGACCGGCGGCGATGCTGATCGATACCACCCCGATCGCAGGCCGTCTGCGCGATGTACAGCCGCTGAGCTTTCAGCCGGTGCGGCGTACCGCCGATGAACCTCTGTTCAATAGCCTGATGGAGGAACATCACTATCTCGGCTACGAGCAACCCGTGGGCGAGCACCTGAAGTATCTGGTGTGGGCTCACGGGCGGCCGATCGCCTGTCTGGCATGGTCGAGCGCGCCGCGTCACCTGGCCAGCCGAGATCATTTCATTGGCTGGAATGCAGAGGCTCGCCGCCGTAACATCCGGTTCCTTGCCTACAACACGCGGTTCCTGATTCTGCCGTGGGTGCGCGTGGAGCATCTGGCGTCGCACATTCTGGGCCGCATGGCGGCGCGCGTCTCCGACGACTGGCAACGGATGTACGGGCACCCCGTTTACTTTCTGGAGACGTTCGTCGACCCGGAGCGTTTCCGGGGCACGTGTTGTCGCGCGGCCAACTGGGTGCTGCTGGGCCGGACCACTGGGAGAGGCAAACAGTCCAACAGCTATGTGCCGAACCGCTCGATGAAGGAAGTGCTCGGCTATGCGCTGACCCCGAACTTCCGCGACTTACTCGGCCAGTTATGAAAAGGAAAACTCCGCGCCCTCGTGTGGACGTGAATGTGGAGGAACTGGACCGCATCATCGACGGCGCCCGCAACGCGCCGCTGAGCGAAGCCGACAGCCAGAAGCTCAAAACGGCCCTGCATGCCTTGGCCGAGCGGCTGCTTTCCCAGCCCAAAACAGGGAAGACCAGCGCCGTATTCGGCGATAGCGAAACCGCAGCAGCGGAAGAGTCGCAGGCCAAGGCGGAGCCGGTTTCAGGACACGGGCGCAATGGCGCCACGGCGTATCGCGGCGCAAAGAAGATTCCCATCGGCCATGCGAAACTCGCCCATGGCGATCGCTGTCCGGAGTGCGCACGGGGCAACGTTTATGCACAGAAAGAGCCGAAGGCGCTGGTGCGGATCGTCGGCCAGGCGCCGCTGGCGGCAACGGTGTACGAACTGGAGCGGCTGCGTTGCAACGCCTGCGGGCAGGTGTTCACGGCCGAGGAACCGGAAGGGATCGGTCCGGAGAAATACGATGAGACGGCGGCGGCGATGATTGCGCAGCTCAAGTACGGCAGCGGCATCCCGTTTTATCGTTTGGCGAGTCTGGAGGACTAGTTGGGCATTCCGCTGCCGACGGCTACCCAGTGGGAGATCGTCGAGGAAGCCGCGGAGTTGATCAAACCAGCGCACGAAGAACTGATCCGTCAGGCGGCGCAGGGCGAAGTGCTGCACAACGACGACACCAGCATGCGGGTGCTGCGCATGGAGCGCGAGCCCTCGGATGAGCGCACCGGGGTGTTCGCCAGCGGGATCGTCTCGACTGGGGACGGTCGCAACATCGCGCTGTACTTCACCGGCCGCCAGCATGCAGGCGAGAACATGGCCGACGTTCTGGCGCAGCGCGCAGCGGAACTGCCCAGTCCCATCCAGATGTGCGATGCCCTGTCACGCAACGTGCCGAAGCTGAGCGCGGGAGCGGAGATTCTGCTGGCCAACTGCCTCGCCCACGGAAGAAGGCAGTTTGTGGATGTTGCCGGCAGCTTTCCGGACCAGTGCCGTTACGTGCTGGAGATGCTGGGCCGGATCTACGCCAATGACGCCGAAGCGCGGGATCAGGGGTTGTCGCCGCAGCAGCGGCTGGAACTACATCAGCATCGCAGCGCTCCCGTCATGGATGAACTGCATAGCTGGCTGGAGCAGCAGTTTGCGGGACGCCGGACGGAGCCGAACTCCGGGCTGGGAAAAGCGATCACCTATCTGCTGCGACACTGGCGGCCCCTGACGTTGTTTCTGCGTGAAGCGGGAGCCCCGCTCGATAACAACATCGTTGAGAGAAGCCTGAAACGGGTCGTTCTGCACCGCAAAAACGCGCTGTTCTATCGCACGCTCAACGGAGCAGCAGCAGGCGATCTGTTCATGAGTCTGATCCACACCTGCCAGTTATGTGATGTCAACTCGTTCGAGTATCTGATCGAGTTACAACGGCATTCCGGCGAAGTGGCCACTCGGCCAGCGAACTGGATGCCATGGAACTACCGGGACACGCTGGCGCACGCTCCACCAGCACCGTTAATATGATATGTCTGCCTGGCCGGAAAGGATCGACTGCGGCCGGGCAAGACGGACCGCTCAAAATGCCTGTAAAACGGGCTTCCCAGAAAGCCAATTCCCCTAACGCTTTTGGCCAGTCACGCAAAACGGCAAAAATGTTCCGCGTCGGCTTGTATGCCCGCGTGTCCACGAATGACCAGCAGACTTTGGCGATGCAGAACCGAGCCATGCGGGAGTATGCTGCGCGGCGCGGCTGGACCATTGCTATGCAGGGCCGCGAGGTGAACTCCGGAGCGGCGCGAGCGCGAAGCCCGTGAGAAACTGCTGGGAGCAGCCCGCCGTCGCGAGATCGACGTGGTGCTGGTCTGGCGGTTAGATCGTTGGGGCCGGTCAGTGACGGATCTGCTGGCGACGCTTCAGGAACTTGACCACCTCGGAGTTGGGTTCGTTTCCTTGACTGAAGCGCTGGACCTAACGACAGCGGCAGGACGAGCGATGGCTGCCATGCTGGCAGTTTTTGCCCCGTTCGAGCGGGAGGTCTTACAGGAACGGACCCGGGCGGGCCTGGCTCATGCACGAGAGAACGGGAAACGGCTAGGCCGACCGATGACCGCGGCCATCCACGCTGCGGAAGTCCGGCAACTGCATCGCGCCGGAATCAGCAAATCCGAGATCGCTCGCCGAGTACGGATCGGCCGCACCTCGGTGTGCCGGATACTCGCAGGTGATTCCTCCCAGGAATAGGGCTGTGCAATCTTGTGCGCACGCTTGCCGAAATCTCACGACTGCTTGGATCAGAGAATCTTGAGGGTGGCACGTCCAATGCGCCGCAAGCCGTTGATCGCCACGATACATTTGTCCTGCCATCACACATGCAAGGTGAGGCTGTGCTTGCGCTCCAGTGTTGCGAGTAGCTTATCGAGAGAGCGGCCGAATGCCGCTACGCCTTCCGACTGGAGCTTGTCTAATACCGCCTCAAGATCTACGCCTACCGCTTGGACCAGCTGCAGGGTCGATTCCGCTTCCGACCAACCTTCAGCAGCGCTGGCGCCACGGATTCGGCCGTGCTCCTGAAATGCGCGGAGGGTTGCCGTGGGGACCGTGTTGATCGTATCGGGTCCTATCAGTTCTTCTACATACATGACATCCGAATACCCCGGATTCCTGGCGCCGGTGCTCCCCCACAAAACGCGCTGTGCATGGACCTGCCGCATTCGAAGGCCGGCGAACCTTGGTGAATCGAAGATCTCTCGAAAACGGCGATAGATCAGGCGAGCATTGGCGATTGCAGCCCGTCCGCGCAGGGCATGCGCCTCGGGCGTTCCGATTTTCTCCAGTTCACGATCAACGGCGGTGTCGATACGGCTGACGAAGACCGAGGCAACCGAAGCACTGCGAGTTGGGCTGGACAACCGCTCGATGCCACGCAAGAACGCGCCCGCGACCGCTTCGTACTGGCGCATTGAGAGAATCAGAGTAATGTTAATGTTGATTCCACTCGCCAGCGCAGCTTCAATAGCCGGGATTCCTTCGCGCGTAGCGGGGATTTTCACCATTACATTCGGGCGGTCGATTTCATGCCAAAGACGACTCGCCTCTGCCACGGTACCGTTAGAATCGTGTGCGAGATGCGGCGACACTTCTATGCTCGCGTATCCGTCGGCGCCTCCTGTGCGCTCGTACACTGGCCTGAGCGCATCGGCCGCCGCTCGCACGTCTTCGACACTCAAAGATTCGTATACCGCGCGAGCATCGAGACGAGGGTCAGCATCAAGGCGTCTGAGTGCATCGTCGTAATCGTGTGTCTCGTCGATAGCCCGCTCGAACAGGGTCGGGTCGCTGGTGAGCCCTGTGATGCCCGCCTGTTCAATCAGGCGTTTCAGTTCACCACTGCGAATCATGCCGCGGCTAATGTAGTCCAACCACAGCGATTGGCCGCAGCGCCGTAATTCATCAATGGGGTTCATATCGCTCCCTCTCGCCAGTGCAAGTGTTGAGCCCGGGGATCCATGCCGTCTTGAATCGAGCGCCAGAACGGGTGTATGGCAAATCCATTCCGGTTTCCTCAAACTCCAATGTCCGCCACATGCACCGATTGGCCAATAGTCCGTTTGTCATGAGCTCAGGGAAGTTCATCACGGGGCGAAAGCCGAGGCTGTCTCAAACCGGTCTTCAAGTGCTGGAAAGAAAACCAAGTGTTTCGCGGGAGATGACAAATGCACCATTGAGCTGCGCCGCCAAAAGCGCCAACGTTGAGGTGGGAGGAAACATGAGGTCGACGTCCACGGCCCAAACCCGGAAAGACTGGCTCCTGAAGCACATGGGCAAAGGGGCCGAAGTCCCGGCAACACTGGTTGCCGTTTTCGGGCAAGATGAAGACCGGCGGAGTTTGGAACCAATTCTCAGCCCATGCGAGTGGGAGGTGATATGGACGCGAACCCGCGCTGAAGCAGTCGCGGCAGTCAGACGGACGGCCGCACCAATCATTGTCTGCGACGAGAGATTCGCGGACGGCGAGTGGAAGGGACTTTGGGACGAGCTTGGAAAGAACCCTTGTCCGCCGGAATTTATCCTGGCCTCGCGGCTTGCCGATGAACGATTATGGGCGGAACTGCTGAACCTGGGCGGCTATAATCTCTTAATGAAACCATTCCGTCCTGAAGAGGTGATTCGTACCATACACGCCGCTCTCACGGAATGGCAACTGGCAAGAACCGCGAGATCCACAAATCGGCGGCTTTCGATGCCGGCGCATATATAAGGCTGAAAGGGAATCAACAATCATGTCTTCCGCAACACATTCACCGAGCCCGGTAGTCACATTAGTTTCCAGGCGCGAAGTTGCTGTCCGCACTCTGGCTTTTGAGATCACACGACCGGACGGATTTCAGTTCAAAGCGGGTCAAACGGTGGATTTAACCTGGGTCGAGCCCTCGGAGACGGACAGCGAAGGAGACACCCGCACCCTTTCAATCGCCAGCGCACCGGATGACCCGCAACTGCTGTTCGCAACGCGCTTGCGGGACACCGCATTCAAACGCATTCTCGAAAGGGCTCCGCTTGGCGCCGCACTGCGCATGGAAGGCCCCTTCGGCGATCTGACGTTACATAATAACGCGAGCCGGCCCGCGATCTTGATTGCCGGAGGCATCGGGATTACGCCATTTCGCAGTATCGTCCGCCGGGCGGCGCATGAGAAGTTGCCACACAGGATCGTTCTTTTCTATGCCAACAAAAGCCCTGAGAACGCCGCTTTTCTGGAGGAATTCGAAGCCATCCGCAAGGACAATCCTAATTTTGCGTTTATTCCCACGATGGGTAACTCATCGCCATCCTGGCATGGCGAGACCGGGCGAATCAGCGCTGAGATGCTCATCAGGCATTTGAACAGTATTGCCTCGCCAACTTCTAACGCTGCCGGCCCCATCTATTATGTAGCCGGGCCGCCGGCAATGGTAACAGGTATCCGCAGCGTGCTGAACAGTGCCGGAATCGACGACGACGATGTTCGCAGTGAGGAGTTCAGCGGCTACTGAGCGCAGGTCAGGCGCACGCACTGCCTTGGACATTTCGCGCTTGCGGGAACATTTTGCGCCCAAACTGGAAATAAGGAGGTGGCCCATGTCAGAGTCTGTCTACCCATCACCATCGAAGGACCTTGCGCGCAAACGCCGCGAGCTGGCGCCGAACACGCAAGCTGCATTCGATGCATTCAGTCAAGCGGTATTTGCGGATGGCGCATTGCCGGCGAAGACGAAGCAACTCATCGCAGTTGCGGTGGCGCACGTCACTCAGTGTCCCTACTGCATTCGCAGTCATACCAAATCGGCATTGCGGCACGGAGCCACTCAGCAGGAAATTCTGGGTTGCGGCCGAGATGCGGGCTGGCGGCGCCTATGCGCATTCGTTAATATCGCTGACCACAATGGACGAGGAGCACGAACACAGCGTCTGAATTCCTCGCCATAGGATGCGCGCGCGTCGTGATGCGGCTTCCGTGGAAGCGGCACGAAGGTTGATGGCGTGTCCGGCTTGCACATAGAAAACCTTAACGTCCCTGGGCGAGATGCACGTCGGTGCACACCGCGCAACCCGCGTCGTGCAGCACTTTGGCGGTGTACGATCTCTCAAATACGTCCAGGCGCCAAGTTACGAATCAACGCCAGCAGCGGCTGGGGAAACACCCCGAGAAAAACCAGGGCTGCGCTAAGGAAGATCAGCGCCACGGCACTGGGGAGCGCGAGGAC
>Ga0134128_10000592_pt1 | contig 49790 bp, 46 predicted proteins | sample KB31754_FD_96462 | JGI IMG/M metagenome (GOLD analysis project Ga0134128, IMG submission 96462) | Terrestrial soil microbial communities with excess Nitrogen fertilizer from Kellogg Biological Station, Michigan, USA - KB3-175-4 | ecosystem: Environmental > Terrestrial > Soil > Unclassified ... | reverse complement strand
TTGCTCGCGCCTCCTCTAGAAACAGAAAGTCGAAATTACTTGTGTCTGACACGAATATCAGATTTCCATCGTATTTCTTGAGCATGTTATACACAAATGTATCGAATTGATCGACACAATCAGAAGGATCTAATCCCGATCGCATTTGAGCAAAGATTGACTCAAACAGAACTTTGTTTGCAGGGAGAGACCAAAATTCTTTGCCTTCATCTTCTTTCCAGAACATCGAGTTGAATCCGTGTTTCACAAAGCCGTCGATCGCAGGGGCGTCGTGTATAAACGATTGAAACCGGTTCTCTTTTGGCACGAGTTGAAGTAAATCCGCGTCAGAAAGAGGCTTTGAAAGATCAATTGAAACATTTGGTTCGAACACAGCTGCGCCGACAGCGACCAATATACTGAGGTCACAGTGTTTGCCATGACGAGTCATCTCGCAATCAATCACAAAGACCGCTGAGCGGGTAGAAGACGAAGAAGAGGAAGAAGAAGAGGATGACATTGGTTATAGAGAGCAGAATGAATTGTGAGCTTTTGGGCAGTGGGCCAACTTTGGCTTTCACAATTCAATCCGCCCTCTCGGTCTCTTGTCATGTCATCCTCTGTCGTCCCGTCAAATGACTCAAAACGAAAACGAGAAGACATTGGCGTGTCATCGGTTTGGAGAATTAGAACGAAAGACGGTGGTACGAGATGCATAGATGAATATTACTCTGATAGAACATGTGCCGAAGAGGCTCTGTGTCTATGGATTCTTGAAGATCTGGAACTGAATGACTGGTCTCACGATGACGTGAAAAACGTATCCGCCTATTTCGAATTCAGCGCACGGGACGGGTCATATATGAAAGTTATCGAGGAATACAAGAAGGACGCGAAGGTCATGAAGCAGATAGCAGCGAATCTGTTGCCAGCCGAAGAGTATCACATTAACCAAATAACGATCAACGGCGTAAAACCTCAACGCGAAAGCGAAGAAACCGGCGACAATGATGTTAAAACAGACGCACTCAAATATGCAGTAGTAATGACAAAAGGCGATGCGTGTTGGGTAAATGTCTTCTCGGATAAGTCAAAGGCAGAAGACGAAGCGTGTGAACATATGTTTGAGTGTATCAGGGAGTTGTGGTGGTTCAAAGAAGACATGAAGGCCTTATCTTGTCATTTCGAGAGAATTCCATGTCAAACCGGATCAGACCCGCCCATGCGTCTTATGGAAGCTCACAAGAGAGATTTCTCGCTTCTTTGTCGACTTATGAAGATGCACAACTGCATTGAATCACGTGTTTATATAACCTTGCTCGAGCCGCCTTCCGAGTCCCCGAAAAAGCGCAAACTTTCAAATGACTTTAACATCCCGAACGGGTTCGAAACACGTTTAAACAAATTGGAAAACGAAGCAACGCAGCTCAAAGTAGAAATGGCCGAATTGCGCACAATCAAAGACAAGCACGTACCATGTTGTTCAGATGTTCGATGTGTAGTAGAATGCACTCCAGACAGATGCCACTGTTTGTCCTGAGCTTACACCAGCACCGTGTCCAGGTGCATCTCCATTAGTCCAAGTCCAATTGAAACTGTTCACAGCCAATGGCATTTCATTGTAACGAAAAAAGCGATACGCCATCAAGAATTCGTAGCCGTATGCTCCAGCAGAGAACGGGCCTTGAGATATATAGCCCCAGTAATCCCTGGCGACAGCTAATTCATCAGAGAAGTAGTAATCACATCTGAATATAATCGGATTGTTTTGTTTTTTGGTGGCAGATAGGATGGAACACATTCTATTGCAAAAAGAAACTCGGAGATACTTGCGTTTGATTCAATGAATACATGAATTTCAATATTGCTGCATTAGTTAGAGGCCCAGGATGGGTATTGTCGTACGTATCTACGACGAAGCTGGAGAAATCCAGGTAGTTCAACCCCAGTGTTTGCACCGCATTCAATACTAAATTATGAGCACTCGCAACTGGTGGGTTGACTGTATTCCCGCTAATCGATCCGCTCCAGGTACTAGGAGTTACGAATAACACTTTGCGCTTAACTTGAACTTCCTGTACTACTGCCATAAGAACTGCATTCCCACTTACGCCTGTTACCGTGATAGAAGTGGTTGGTGGAACCCATACGTAATTTACCGCATAAGACGGGTTTCCTTGTGCGGTGAAGTTCCGAGTCACTAAAATGGTTGTACCGTTAGCCAGTGCTACGTTGAAATTTACAAACGGACCCGCATCGGCGTAAATGATACAGATTCTGGATTGACCGTTCGTGTTAAACACTACAGACGGAACGTTTGATCCGAGAATGGGTGTATCAGGGAATGAATTGATATTGACGCTGTTGGTTGGCGCCACACGCCCGTCCCAATTTGCGAACAGGTTGTATGCTGCACCATATGCACGGGTGTATATCCATGTTCCCAATCCATTTGCTGTCCATCCAGCGTCGTCGTTTATACCATACATCACAATGAAATTCCCTGTTTGGTTAAGAAGATGCATGAAGCTCAATGATGTATACATTGACCATGCAGAAGATCCAGATGCAATAAGATTCGGGAATTGCGCGGTCCCAAAAGGCGCGGATGTTGGCCACGTTTTAGCGCTAGCCATTCCCTGTCCTCCGATGCACCAGTTTCGAGTCGGGTTGACATATTGAAATGCTCCATGATTTGTATTCCATACACTGAAAGTAAAATCATTGCGATTCCAGCACGTTGATTCACCGATCAATATCGTATTGTTGTCCAAATAAGGCGAACTTGGACTGGCCGGGAAAAAGCTCACTCCGAGATCACCAGCCAGAGTTTGAAGATTGATCGTATTGGTCGCTATGTTACCAGCGTTACTCGACACAGATGCAGACAAAGCAGAGATAGACGACAACGCGGAGCTGACATTTACTGTGCATTGTGACGTGATTTGAGCATTTACGTGACACAGCGAACAAAGAAAGAGGAGGAATGCAAACTGAACAAGACGCATTGCGACTAGGTGATAAACCATGCTATACATCTCGCTTTAATATGCACGTCGTTTATCAATGAGTTATGTTCTCTCGTTAAGCACGAAGCGATATGCCGTAGTAATTTGCCCACAACGTAGTCACACTATTACATTTTCTCAGCCGTGTATGACGCTAAAACTTGGGCCGGGGTCATTGCGTAGTTGTAAATTTTGACGTTTTGAATATATCCTACCCAAGAACTCGTCCCTGATCCACCGTGGCTGTTCACATATCCTCCGACTCCTATTCCAGGTGGCGACGATGCTCCCCAACCACCCGAAGAAGGGTCACGGAATGATTGCCCGACAGCTTGGCCGTTCACATAAGTATGGAAATTCATCAACCGAGCGTCTGTGACCGATGTGTCCATTACGATAGCAACCCTGAACCATTGTTTATACGGTACTGGTCCATTATCATTCCCAGCGTTACCGATCCATGAAACAATACGATCTCTCAGCCCCGGATCTCGAGACTTGTCGAATTCTACCCAAAATCCGTTGTTTTGATTCAAGCTACAGTCTGAGCTCAACACATAAGCACCTGAACCGGTAAGTGTTGGCGGAATTGTGTCATAAAGCCACATGGTCACAGTGAACAGCCTTGGATATTGTGTGCTGTATAATATGCTGAACGATCCTTGTGTGGCGATATAAAGAGCAGATCCGCGTCCAGCTCCATTATCTGCAAATGTAGCCGCACTTGGTGTATATACATTTGATACAGTGGCAGTTCCTGTGACATCCGTCATATTAATCTGGAAAGGCATAGACATGTATGGAGGATTATATGTTACACTCTGAAATGCCAAAACAGCGGCAGGAGGCCTGGGCAACTGGTCGTTATAAAGTTGTCGGACTGAGGGAGTAGTGAGCACGACATTGTTCCAAATGCTGAAATATTGAAGATTTCCAATTAGCGAATTGGCCCCGGAAATTCCATTCGCCGGTGTGTAATAACCACCCAGTTGAATAGCCGCCCGAGTTGCTCCGACCCAGGCAGTGGGTGAAATGTACATAGTAGTCTGCGGTTCTCCGTCGATGTAAACGAATGTATTCGGCGTGATGCCATCTGAAATGGCGGAGTTGAATGTAAGAGTGACCATTTGCCACTGCTCTCTTCTGATAAACGCTTCTGTGTAATAATTTGTGCCGGATCCAATTCGAAGAAGCATTCTTGCTTTGTTGGTTCCATCTACATCCCCGGTGAATATCTGTTGATTGGCAGTGGTTACACCAAATGTAAAAGTATTTCCGCTACTCAATCCTGCTACTGCTGACAGGATTTGCATGTCACTCTGAGTAGCACTCTTGCTGATTCCCAAATTAGGCATTTTGCTGTATACCCAAAAATTAACAGTGAATGTCGCTGGCCATGTCTCAGTCATTGTCATCGCAAATGTGGTCTGTGATAACACTTCAAGACTCGACCCCCTCCCGGTTGTTGCCAAACTGATATTGAGATCTTGGTTATCGGTAAACGTTGCGGTATTTGATGCTTGTGCACCAGAAAACTGATCAACCCCATTCACGTCAAGAAAATTATATTGCAATGGAATGAATATGTCAGCAGCAGCATATGAAGCGGTTACATAAACCGGATCAGACTGTACTAATGGAACCTTGACAAACAATGGGAATTGTGTCAACAGACTAGTGTTCATTACCACGTAACCTCCTCCTTGATATTCGATTGATGGATTGAAGTAATATTGCCAAGAATAACCAGCAGGTAGATACACTGCTCTCTGTGTCATTCCTTGAGCGAATACAGGGGCAACGAGATAGTTTGGACCAAACATATACTGATCTTGTGCATTTGCGCATTCTATATCAGGAAATTCGAAGCACATCATTCTGACCAAAGGAACTCCATTAGTCACAGTTTCATTCAGATATTGTTGTATGTAAGGACGGAGAGATTCTCTGATATTCATAATGGTCAACAATATGTCTGCATGTTGCCAACTCCATGGAGCAGTTTCAAGACCTGGCGCTTGTGCCAAAGTAACAGAACACGTCGAGGTTCCATCGTTTCCGTTCACATCTTTTCGAAATCCGTGAACTCTGAAAACGGGAAGAAACGCGTTAAACTGGAACCATCTGACCATCAATTCTTCCATCATAGGATCCCCGTGTTTTCCTACCCAGAACCCACCTGCATCATTGGTGTACCAATAAATCCCTGACATTTGAGCCATTTGCACTTGTAGAATTTGACTTCGCATATCCTGGAAAGAACATTCAGAATCACCAGACCAGATTAACGTGTTAAGAGAGGCTCCGCCAAACCAAGTGCTTCTTACTTGAGTGACCCTGTCTGCACCCAGTCCCATAGATACCCATCCGTCATATACAGTCTTGGCGTGGTAAACAGGCCAGAGCATCCCAACTTCCTTTTCAGATCGTCCTCCGTAGAAGAGATTTCCAGCAAAGCTTCCGGCATCGAGTTCTGGTTCTGTTGCATCCAACCAAAACCCTTTTACCCCGTTATTGACATACCCGGTGATAAGCTGATTCCATACGAACTGGCGTACCGCAGTCTTAAATGGATCATAAATGTATCCAGTGAAAGAGAAATCTGTAACTTGAATCGGATTGTTGTTGAGATCGGTAGCGAATCCATTCATAGCATTCAGAGCTGCATAATTTGTTGATGCTGTTTCTACATGTGGCCATACCGAAGCCATTATACGTGCACCTTTGAGTGCACTCGAGGCATAATTGGCAACATTTGTCATGTTGCTGTAGCAAACATTAAGAGAAAAATCCCCTTTGTGGAGCCAATTGTAGAAATCTAGTGCAATCGATGACACTTGGGATCCGTATGCCTGGTATGCAGCAATTGTAGCTGCTACTTCTACATCTGTCGTGAGTCGATTCTTGCTGTGCCAAAAGCCGGTTGCCCAATATGGAATCGGATTTGGGCGACCAGCTACTTCTGAAAACGTCCGAACCAGAGGCTTGAAGACTGTATTATATGGATTAACAGCAGGTGTAGTAGATACCCAGAAGTCTAACTGGCATCCAGCTGTAGATGTCCATGTCATAAAATAATCGTTTTGTGTTATCGTTCCGTAACTAGGCAAGTTCCAGAGAAATTGAAATCCGACTTCAGATGTGTAATATGGAATGTTAATGTCGGTTCCAAGATAAGGTTGATAATTATAACGAGGAGCAGAGAAATCGCGTACAAAATTGTTGATTTCCAACTCGGATTGCCTATGGGCTCCCATTCCATAGATTTTACCGGGTGCATGGTTATAGGAAAACGAAAAGGCATAAAGCGGATAAGGGGGCGTAAAACTTCCACCCGGATTGAAAGCAGTGAAAGCGGGGATGGAATTACTCTGCAGCAGAACTTGGCCATCAGAAATCCGAGTGGCTTTGATTATTCCTTTGACAGGATCTACCCAGACATTCAAATTACCGTTAGTCAAATTCGTTGCACCAACCACGTTGGTTAAGTTGATACCCTTTGGCGTTGTCGTATTTGGAAGCAGCCCCTGGAAATCTGGTATCTGTATAATAGAAGAAGGCGATAATCTAACACGAATACTATCTGATGACCATGAATCCAATTGTACAAAGTTCACTACACCCGAGACGTTGACTGTGAATGATACTGTTGTGACAGCAGTAGATAAAGCTGCATTCGAACCGGTAGAAGAAGAAGACAAAGAAGAAGAAGAAGAAGACGAAGAAGAAGATAACACCGATGATCCAGTAGAAGATGACACAGAACTTTCAGCCACGACAGTGCCGGTGGTTGTTAAACTTTGCATCGCATGTGACGAAGAACTGATTCCAGTTGACGAAGACGAAATAACAGGGATCGCAGTCGATGAAACAATCGGAGACGACGACGAAGAGGAAGATAAATATGACACCCCAGTGGAAGAAGAAGACGAAGAGACGATTGAATTCACCGTAGTCGTAATAACTGGATTTGTACTGCTGGTTGTACCCCAAAGTAAGTGACCACCGTAAGCGGCACCGATAAGACCGACTCCAGCAGCAGTCCCGATGAGTGTCACTGCTATTGCAACTTTGGCAAACAGTGATAACTGAGAAAACGCGAGAGGAACATACGCACCAGCTCCTGTCCCGAACCTGGCCCGGAGGTGATTCGGGACTTGAGTCAAAGGAATGGAATGCATAGGCTTGCAGAGAGACTGATTACAAGAACGCAGTGTTTATTGGTAAATATCCTGCTGGTTTGATTTGTATGCACTACTCAACGAGTCAAAACTTAAGCACGAAGCGATATTCCGTAGTAATTTGCCCACAACGTAGTCACACTGGATACCTGTCCGGCACTCAAAGCAGAGTTCCAAATAGCAGCACTCACAAACTTGGAAACATTTCCATTGAGCAATCCTGTCCCGAACCCGTTTAACGCCCAAGTGGCATCTGAGCACGAACCGACTCCACTCGCTGTTGCTACTTGATTTCCGTTTTGATACAACGTCAAGGTAGATGAAGCAGAGGTGTAAACCGCTGTAAACACGTACATCTGATTTGTATTCAATCGAAAGGAATACCAAACAAATTCATGTCGATATTCATGGAATGCACAACTTTTCATGTTTATTTCATCGGTGAATCATGATTCACATTTTTCTTTCCGTGTTCACTGCCTTTTTCGTCTTTCCGTCTCTGGTCTACGCTCAGTTGAATTTCCAGCAATGCACCCAGAATGTTTCTACTACACTCACTACTAACACCGCTGCCATATCTACTCTCACTTCACAGGTGGCGTCAAACACTGGTCTCATCTCAACTCTTAATTCGTATTTGGCGGACCCAGTTGTTTCTCCAACTCTCAATCTGGTCGATTCATCTGGTATTTCTAGTACTACTCCTTGCGATGTGCTTGTTATTGCTGGACAAAGCAACGCTGTTGGAACTACGCATGTAATGCTCAACACATCTTATTTCCCAGGATATGGAGCCAATTACAATCTTACGTCTGTAGATCCGCGAATTTTTCAGTTCACGCGCATTGGCACAGTCGTCCCAGCAAAAGAGCCACTTGATCACGGGGATTGTCAAGTTGGATATGACGCAAGATTCTCGCCTTGGTCGATCGACATTGGATATGCTCTATTAGCCGCTCAGATGTATCTTCCGAATGTCGATCCGGGCCGATGTCTATTGCTTGTACCAGCAGCTTACGGAGGAACTCAATTTGGATCAAATGGCGGCGCTGATGCATGTAATATCGTAACAGGAAGTTATTGGAATCCTGGTCAAACTGGCCCAACTAATCTCATTGCACAGACACAGGCCGCTCTCCAATTGAATCCAGGAAATAGATTGATTGGAATGATCTGGGATCAAGGAGAATCAGATGCAGGTGTCTTGACGGCACAGAATTATGCTCATCGTGTTGTCAATCTATTCACGTATCTTCGAAAACAGCTTAAGAAAAGTTTTCCTATTGTAATGGGAGGTCTACTTCCTGCAAACGACAACGCGGCTACTTATAATGTCATCAATGGCGCACTGGCTCAGGTTGCTGCTTCTATGTTCAAAGTTACTTTTATTCCTTGTACGGGATGTCTCAGTCAGCAATTGACGGGCGGATACAATTCAGGTGGTGTTCAGACAATTCATCCAAGCAGTGATGCCGGGATAGAACCACATCTAAGCGTGGCCAGTCTGTTGCTTCAAGCTCCAAGAGTGGCAGCAGCTCTTTGGGCATTGGTATCAACGTCGGATGCATCAACGTACACACCTCTTCCTGATAACCCCTTGGTATCTCTTGCCGTGGTGTCTAGTTCAGCTTTCCTGGATCACTCAGCCAATTACTGGGCTGTTACTGCCGGGGTTGGTAATATTGTAGGGACAATGTCGGCGCCGAGCAGTCCCTTTTCTCCTTATGATTCACGTGGTCTTGTTGCTCGTTTTCCTACCTACAGTGGCTCGTCTACCAACTTCGCCTTCATCAATCATGATTATAGTGGCTCTAATGTGCAGTTTGGACCACAATCAAACTATATTTATATCACAGCGAGTCACACGATGTCTATTTGGATCTATTTGTCCAATGCACCGAACTGGCCAGCAGGAGCGTGTCTCATTTGTTCGCATAACGCGCCTTGGAATGGAGCAGTGTCATCTCATCAACTTCTTGTAACGAATCAAGCTACGATATCAATTTCACAAGATAACGGCCAGCAGCAATATCTAACAAGTCTTACATCCGCGCTGACAAGCACAACAGTTCTTGAACAGAATACATGGCATCATGTTGTCAAGGTCTATAATTCAACTTCACAGACGCTGCAGCTGTATTTGAATGGCGTTTTGGACACTACCGCGACAAATGCTCCAAACTTTCAAGGTTCAGCCAATTATGTGCTTCTTGCTAATTTCAGGCCCGGTGATTCCGTAGACCAATCTCGCAGCACAAGCTTTCAGTATACAGAATATTTCTACAAACCTTCTATTTGGAATTACGCCTTGACAGCCAATCAGGTTCAACTGTTATACGCACAGCAATAGCCTAAGAGCTTTTTTAATATGTACTCAAAGTGATTCCGTAATAAGAAGTCAGTGACGCAGTGTGAGCAGATACAATAGTGGCAGTGAAGGCAGAGTTCCAGATCCCAGCAGTTATCAGTTTCATGTATCCTCCATTCTGTATCAAAGTGCCACCAACAACATTGCCGTATCCATTCAATTGAAGCGTTGTGTCAGAGCATGTAGTCGAAGCACCAGAAGAAATGAACACTCCGTTTTGATAGAAAGAAGTCAAGCTTCCGCTTGCAGAATAAACAGCATGAAATACATAGACTTGATTTATAGCCAGCGTTTTGCTATTGCTGGTGAAGTAGTTATTGCTATGTCCAGCGTATTGTTGAAGTTTCCCGCTTCTGTACATTGCATGGCAAGTTGTACCACTGAGTAAATTTCCTTGCCAGTTCAGATCATCAATTGTTCCCATCCACATCTTAGTATAATCAACCCCACTCGCAACAAATCCAGCAGCATTTGATGTCCAGCTGACAGGCACGAACTGAACAGCTGGTATCGTTCCTATAGATGTGAGAAATGGACTATTTACACCAGATGACTGAGTTTGATGTCTCCCATTCCCAGATTGATCGTATAGAGTCGAGATATATCCATATGCATTGAACTGAGCTCGGTTTGCGGTAAATCGAGCGAAAGGCGCAGGCACTCCTGCTGCTGGATTCCACGTGTCTATCGATAGCAATATCGTATTAGGACTATTCGTACTTCCCGTGTACGAAACAGCGAAGTCGTAGAAAGTCCCAGCTGTTAAACCTGTCACAGTTGTTGTTAATACTCCTACTCCAACAGTTCCAAACGTCGTGAAAGAGCCACTTGGACCACTGCTAGACAAACGGTAACCAATAGAATAACCAGTCGGACTTGTTATCACTGGGTTAGTAGGAGCAAGCCACGTAAGAACAACAGAAGTCGAAGTGGTTATGGTCGCTACCAAGTTAGTAGGCTGACTGGCATCCAAAGTAGTAATTGATAGAACTGGACTAAATACACCCGTTCCGGCTTCGTTGATCGCTGCGATTTGCACATTGTAATCAGTTGCCGCTGTTAATCCTGTCACTTGAATCACAGTAGGAACGACAAAAGGAGAATGAGAAAAGCTTGTATAAATAGAGGATGAAGTCAATTTGTATTGAATAACATAGTCAGTAACACGAGTAGGAGTGGCAGATCGATTGAAATAAAGATAAAATGAAGTAGGAGTGATCGTGTTAGCTGGAATTGTCACATTAGCCAGCACGAAAGGGGCAATCCCGGCACTCGGAGAATTGGCTTTCGCTCTAGTAATTCCAATCGTGCCCGAAAGAAGTCCTATTTGTCGCTGACACTGAGCACAGTGATGAATCGTACTCGTCATTTCGGCTGTTCCGAATGCAGATAAAACAATATCACTAAAAGGAATTCTGCGAGGAGTATCCATATGAATTGCATCTACCAAACGGAATGCATTCACTTGAGCCGAATCGTACACGTAATCTCTAACCATCTGATGCAAAACGATCGGAGCATTAGTTGAGTTGTAGATCTGACTCCTGAATCCAAGAAGCATCTGATCGAATTCGATTTGATATTCAGTTGTATTAAGTGCAGCTCCCATAGCAGCATCCGCTTCTCCTTGTACAAAATAGATCTCTGTTGACACAGGTTGCACCAAATTGAAGGCTTTATTGGCCTTTGCGACACAGTTTTGAAACAAGTCGGCGTTAATATTCCATCTGGAATTAGGATACCCAATTACAGCATTTGTAGTCGATGTGTTCAGCAAAGCGGTGCCTCCGATCGCACATGGCACAATCAGAACCTGATGGTTCAATGGCAACGACGACAAGAAAGCATTTGCCTTCGATATAGCAGCACTTATCCCCGGGCCGTAATTTGAACCAGCCGTAGCGGAGTAAGCAGCTGCTGCACTTGGATCTGGCCAACCAAGCGGTTCAAATGCTGGCATTATTGTGTCCATTTCGGATTGGCGCAAAGGTGTTCCAGGATTTTGATAATCATAACTATGAGCAGAATAAGCACTTCCCATTGTATATTGAAAGATTCGAGTCTGTTGGATATTGAGTGGATCGCTAAACGGAGAATTTCCAATAGCTGCACCAGTCCAATATTTGTTGTATCCATTTGCATTCGATTGCCCTGCTACCACAATCTCGTGCCAAACAACTGGAAGAGAAGGCGGAGCTGACAAATATGCTTGAATCGATTGAATGTTAGAAATATCGGTCTGTATAGATTGATTTAGCGTCGATATGGATAAACTGTTCACCGAAACCTGGTTTGATAGAGATGACATCGACATAACTTGTGATGCAAACTGAGTCGTAGACGATGCATTATTAGCTGCAATCAAGGCAGAATTGGCGGATATGTAACCCGCTTGGGTCGCGAATTGAGAAACGGCAGACGCGTTGTTTGCTGCAACTTCTGCATTTAGAGTGGAAATAGCAGCTGTATTTGCTGATACTTCTGTGTTTACTGCAGCAATAGCAGTCGATTGACTGGCGAATTGAGTGACAGACGACGCATTATTGGATACAACCAGCCCGGAGAGAGATGATATCGTTGCCGTGTTGCTTGTTACTTGATTCGAAAGCGAGACAATTTGATTCTCTTGAATCAAAAGCTGTCCAGTCGTGCTCGCATTGTTAACCGTGACTTGGTTTGCAATGGAACTAATAGACGATAAGAGAGTTGAATTTACATTTGACACGAGCAATTCGATTTCTTCAGATTCATTTTCATCGTATACAATATGTGACTGCAATGTGGAATTCAAACTTGTCAATAACTCAATAAGAGATGCATCCACGACAGAATCCGATGCAATATGTTCATTCAACGCCGATTGCACAGCTCCAATTAGCTCATAGCTGGCGTTTGAAATAGATTGGAGGTGCCAATTAAGAGTATAATTCAATGAAGCGATTCTGTATGCCAATTCAATTGATTCTGCCGCATCGTCTGCAAGATGGGTCTGCAATGTTCCATTCACATTAGAGATAGAAGAAATGAGATTAAGTAAGGCCACTTCATCCGATGTGATACGAGTGGTAAGAGTTCCGACTGTACCAAGCACTGAATTTATAGCCTGACTAACGTTGACAGAACAAGTGCCATATAACTGTCCGTTTACAGATGCAACAAATAAATAGAGAAAAAGGAGCAGTGGTTGTATACGAATCATTTCCCGGATGCATTTTATGTGCATCGAGCGCCTAAATAGCACGAACGCTCAGAATTCATATTTCAAACAAGATGACAGAATTTACTCCACTCTGGGATCTCAGTGACTATGACTCGTTAGAAGCTGACACTCCATGGGAAGCGAAGGACAACGGCGATGTAGTTTATTTAATCGGGTTTACCGATGAGATATGTGAACCATATGACTATGTAGCTCGAGGTTCTTTGTCTGAATCAGATCACGTTCGTTACACTTACTCCACAACTCATCCTGTGCATATACATGAAATGCCGATCAGGCGTTTTCTGTATTGGTTTAGACCGTTGTAGTTATTAAAGAGTCTCTATTTGTTCAAATCACACAAATGAGTTCATCGTTAGTATCAGATGTCAAACTCAAGAAGAGAGGCAAATTCAAAGTGATTGAGATAGATGGACAAACAGGAAAGGGGATAACCAAATTGGCAGCAAAGTGTTTTTATCCAAACTACAATTTCCACGAACTCGATAAATATCCAAGCAACAAAAAGAAGAAAGTCAAAGGCGGGATCAAAACAGGGAATCAACTCGACCGAGAAGTGCAACAAAGCGTTAAGCTCCAGAAAGAATACAGTCTTCCATTCGATTCGTTCTTTTGTAGCAAAGAGAAAGCGGAACGCATTGCGAAAGAAAAGTCTATGTTGGTGACACATAAGAAACAATTGCTGGCAGCAGTGAACGACAACAAACGAGTTCCTTATGTACAGGGATTCTGGAAGTTGATGCGCGGTTTACAATTGAGACCGGTCGAGACGCAACTTGGTGTAAAACACGAGACATTTAAATTAGCTACGTTACTGGACGTGGTCTGTTTGGATACTTCTACCGGAAAATACCATATCATCGAACTGAAAACAGGAGGAGAAGGCTATTACACAAAAGCAAATGGCAACATGAACTACCCGTTCCAAGATCAAACAAATTGTCAAGCCAATCAGCATCAAATTCAACTCGCAATCGAAGAACGGTTTTTCAAAGCCACTTTCCCGACGAGAACGTTCGAATCGCATATCATGCTGTTCGATAACGATGGCATTGTTGTGATCGAACTGAAAGACATATTTCGAGCGAGAATTGATGCAGCTTTAGAAGTGATGGCAAAGAGAACAGACAGAAAGCGAAAGTCCGAAACGAGCAATTCCGAAAAAAAGACAAAGAGGACAAAGACACTGTAAGCATTCTGCTTTTCGAACATACATTACCAACTGTAATCGTCGTCTGATGACGAGTCATCGTCGTCGGATGCGGTGGTTGTATATTCTTCAACGGGTCCAACTGGAGCCAATTCGATCGAGTCGACTTCTTCTTTGTCGTCGATTTTTTGTCTCTTTGCATCTCGTTCGTCTAACTCGGTTGTTACTCGTTTCAGAAAGTTGAAACGTTTCTCTGCGTCTTGTAATCTCGCTTTGCACGACGATGTGACCGTTTGTGGGACAAATAAGTCATCAACCCATTCACCGCCTGTCAATGTCCATCCTTTGTCTCTGAGCATACACAGTCTTTGTTGAACATGTTGGTTGTCGAGATTCATTTCATCAGAGGTTGCGTTGACCAAAGCACATGGATCGACACGTGATGTTTTGTTCTTTATGTCCAACACGAGATCAGAGACAAAAAAGGAGAGCCACGTAAAACGGCCATATGTCCATGTCTATCAAGTGCCAAGTTGTCCACAGAGAGACACTTTGATTGACAAGCGGTTCGGTGTTCGCTGATATTAAATATAACACTCTCACCGGTTTCTTTTAAAATGCATTCATAAACTTTAGATGATTTTACCGCACAAGAATTGACTGACTGGTCTGAATAAAGCAGAGCGTTCGATGGCCGTCTGCCGGTGACATGACAACGATATAATTTGTCGAAAAGCGACGCATTTGAGTCGTACGCACTAATATCAATTCTCTTCGCAGTTGACTCGTTCAAGACATAACAATCTCGCACGACGTCTCCGTAAAATACACACTCTTGCGCAGATGATTTTATGCAATTATCCAAGAATGTGTTAAGCGATAATTGAGGTGGATAGAACTGTTTATATTCTTCTGCTGTCGGTTCGCCTAACATTTCCTTGACGATACTGACAGTATCCTCGCTCGTTTTTCTTTTAAACCAAGAGAAAACAACTTCCAGAATTGCGCGATGCTTGACTTTGGGACTAAGTCCACCCCCTCCTGTTTCATGAATAGACGAGTCACTCAGGAAGAGGAGTTTGGCAACAGGATAAGTCACGGCAAGTTCCCTTGACACGACAATGGCACTGTATGTTAACGAGGGAAACAATCGCATAAACTGATTCCTTTGTGTAATGAATTCAAACCCATAATAACGAAGCTTGTTGAAAAATCTCGGTTCATCAAGGGATTTCCTGATATACAAACTGATCAAATTGAAATCGCGTAATACAACCTGAGTCGTCAAAGAGACGAACACATAGCCAGTCGAGCCAACTCGCAAAAGGAGACGAACGAGAGCAGACATCTGATGTTTTTTGGAAAATGCACAGAACGTTTTTTACTTTTCGCCCCAAAGTCAGTCCTTTCCTCACACAATCCAAACAACTTATTCGCTATGGCTCATCGCAACTTTGGCTTCATTTCCTGGCAAAAAGAGCAATTCCGCCATCTTCCAGTCACTTACTTGGACAGATTCTTTATGGTCAATGGGATCTGGACAAAGCCAACAGGAGACGAATTCTATTCTGCTCGTTCCCGTCCATGTCCACATTGCAATTCAAAGTCGTCTTTCGTGTTGGATGAATGCAATGGACCAACCACACATGAACTCGGTGTAGCAAGAGCATGGAGAGAGATCTGCTTTACATGCAAGAAGCTGGTGGCTCCGCAACAAGTTCTGTTTGTCTGGACAGACGAACAACGAAATGATTATCTCAGAAATCACCCTGAACACTTCAAGAAATCAAAAGAAGAAGAATCGAGAAATGCTGCCAGCAAGCACGATCGAGACATTGAAGATTCAGATGAAGAAGCTGCTCAATGGGAATCTGTGTTCAAAAAGAAATTGAAATATGATGAAACCGAACCTGCTGGTGCTATCAAGTTCTCATCCCGATGCCCTTTGTACGGAGCGCTGTCTACTTGTTCGCTCCATTCGGTCACGATTGATAACTTGACTTATCCCACTGCCGAACATTATTACCAAAGCCAGAAGTTTCAAGACGCTTCTTACCAAGAAGTGATCAGAAAAGCAGAGACTCCTCGTGATGCGAAAATATTGGCATCTCAGAAAACGGTTCTGGGCTCCAAAGGTCGCTGGATTGCCATAGACGAACTTATCGTCAAGCACTTGAAACGCGGCGTGAAACCAAGACCTGACTGGAATAACATCAAAGAGAATGTGATGAGAAGAGCACTGAAAGCGAAATTTAATCAATCGATTCTGCTCCGGGTCAAGTTATTGAACACAGGGAAATCGAATTTAATCAATCTATCTGACTACGATTCGTACTGGGGCACAGGGAAAGATGGAAAAGGAAAGAATCGACTGGGAGAACTGTTGATGGAATTGAGAGCGGAGTTATCAACCTAAGTTGCGTGCGTTTGTGTATAATTGATTCAGAATTGCATTGTATACGAACACAAGTTCGCCTGTTTTGACGTGGCTAAGCATAAGCACGAACGTGTTCTGATCGACTGCGATGTATCGGTCTTCCGAGTTCTCGTTGCTGACCCAAACGCTGCCAATGGCGATCGAAGAGGATGACATCTTGCTGTGTTTTACTTGTTTGTTGTAGCGTTTTTGTAATCCCTTGATTTTATCCGGCACTTGGAATAGATTTGATCATTTCCATTGCAATTCCTATCGCTTCTTTAAAGTCTTTTCCTGTTTGATACTGGTATGCAACACCAAGAATTCCTTCTGCTGTTTTTAGTTTGATTTTCTGTGGTTCAGACAAGCTATTCCAATTTACTCGACGTCTTTGAACTGCAAAATTGGCTGTATAATACAATCTCACTTCCTCTAGAGAATGCCTAACTTGTTTCGGTTTGTGTCTAGACGAAGAACGCGGATTCATGCGAGAGGTTCGCTTTGTGCGAGCCATGTTTCAAAAGCGATGAAACTGATCTTTTGAAGTGATGGGATCGTATTGGCCCCAATTGAATTGTGTCTGCCATCTGTTCCAGAGTTTAATGGGCGCACCTTCGTATTCACGTGGCATGTCCCATGCACAATCAACACAGAACGGAAGACGGCGCATCTTTTCCCAATATCCATCTATGCAACACCCTGTACTTTTCCAGAAAGTAGGATCCCCATCGCGTCCTGGTCGCTTTCGTGCTTCGGCTCTCCATGGATTCTGCCACTTGGCCAATGCATAAAACGCAAAAGGAGGACGTTGCGGAAGCGGTCCTTCATATCCATTACGATCTCTTGAACTGAGAGGGCCACGAATCCCGTCTTTTTCACACGCACGGACGTAGTCCATGTTCGCATAACCAACACCATCGTGATAACATTGAACCATCCAAGTACGGTTAGTGTGATTGATGGGACATAAGCATTTAGCACATTGATTTATCGTATAAATCATACACGTTCTGCATACATTGGCATTAAGTGTGACGGTTGGATGTTGGCACTGTCTGCATTGATAAGCACGGCGAATCACCGCTTTCACTGACTGGCGAAATGCAGCTTTTAGTCGTCTAGATTTGGATCGAGTGAACATGTCTTTTTGAAAAGTGAGTTTTAAGCAGTGGGACTGGGTCGAGAAGCGCAAATTGAATCATAAAGGCGCAACGCGTCCTGTTTCTTGCTTTGCAGTTGGGATCTCTCTGCTGTGGATAGATTCTTTGGTACAGCCAATGCACGCTTTAGTGTCCCTCGATTCAACTGATCCCAAACCAACACCGCACTTGTGCTCCTTCCCTGATCCACCAAATCCCGCACCAAGCGAAGCAGATGAACAACATCCATGACACACACAAACGATTCACGGCGACCAGAAACAAACAAATGATTATAGAAACATTGAACAAGATCGATCAGCGTCTCAAGCCGAGTCATTTCGGAGTTTGTTCTGTCTATATTTGTAGAGTCCATCGACACCAAGTGCCAATGCACAAATTGGGATTATCAAAGGAGATAACACAGAGACAGTGAATCCTCCGACTGCCCCTGCTAACGAACCCGCTCCGATATAAGCGCTGGTTTTAGCAAACCGAGTTGGTAAAGGTTGATCTCTGGTAGCGGCATGTTCTTCGATCGCCAAATAACCACCACACAGAGCGCCACTTAAAGGTCCAGCTCGGGTACAAGAGGCGACCAGAGAGACGTAAAGCGCTGTTGATAATCTGCTATTGGCAGCATTTCTAAGATTAGCAAACATATCTATGGGAGATGCCAAAGAGATGCAAATTGAAGAATGCGCTCTGCACTCACAATCCAAACCGTTAACTGCCATGGGCTGCTTCTCTTCCAAATTCGACCCAAGTCACTTAAAATATGACTGCCCAGAACACAGAGAAAAAACAGCCAAAGATTACATCGGTCCCTTCTGTTCTTATGTGATGTCTCGAGTGCCAGATATTCGAAAATTGTGTGATCGCGGTCCGGTTGTACTAGGAGTAGAATATTTCTTTAAGAAGAACACGTTGCCTCTTTCACAATGCGAAGAAATAACTACACTCAACACTATTCGTGACGTGCTTGGATCAAATGGATACCATGTGATATCGCCTCACATACATGCGTTCAAACATTGTTACTGTAATGGATCTCGATTTCCGGTTACAATAGAACGTTCATGGACGTAATCGGCAGTCTATAAAGTATCTTTTTTCTTGTGATAGCACACACGTTGGCCACATGTTTCCTCGTCGGAACGCCAGATATACCCAATTTGGCCAATCCGACACCGGATCACAACGAGGAGGTGCAACCGAGATCAGTTTCTTTGCAGTACTTGTAATCGTTTCGGTTATTCTTGCCGTTTTCGTGTTGATAGGTTACGCTGTGTTTCAACCTGTACCAGAATCGTCACCTGAATCAGTTTCAATAATAAATATAGAATCTTCATCGTTAACGACAACAACAACAACGACGACGACAACGAATACAATTATAATTACATCTTCATCTGGTCCGACATTCTATCGACAAGAAGAAGTACGCCTTGATTATGATTTCAGTTTCGTGCTTGCGAACGAACAGACATTCATTTCGAATGCGATTAGAGACATAACATCAGCTCTCCTTATCAGTTCTTCTGTAGTGGTGATCTCCAATCTTCTCCCTGGTTCTACGATTATGGGCATCGTATTTCTTTCATCTGCAGCATCGGTTGAATTTGAACAGCAATTCCGACAGCTCTCTAGTCCACTTAGACAAACCGAGACGTTCAGTCACATTGTCACAGGAAGTCCGTTGTCTATATCGTATATTCCTTGCACAGAATGCGACGCGGCTGCATTGGCACTGAATGAAGCTGGCAGTTCTACTTCGATATTCGCAGAAATACCAGAATCTTCATCGACAACAGGAGTCACGCAGTTTAATGCAAGCAACAGTAGCAGTACGGCAGTGTTATTGTCAATATCTGCTACTGGATCGTCAATCGGGCCATCTCCCGTTGGAACTTCTACTAGATCATCTACTGGAGCGTCTATTGGATCGACTATTGGTACATCTTCTAGCGCATTCATTGGATCTTCTGGTTCATCTTCTGGATCATCCACTGGAACATCTATTGGTACATCTACCGGAACGTCTATTGGATCGACTATTGGCACATCTTCTGGTACATCTACTGGATCTTCTACTGGATCGACTATTGGCACATCTTCTGGTACATCTAATGGGTTGTCTTCTACTACAACCACTGGATCTTCTACTGGACCATCTATTGGATCATCTACTGGATCGTCTACTGAATCATCTACTGAATCATCTATTGGATCGTCTATTGGATCGTCTGCTGGTACTTCTATTGGTGCATTTACTGGATCGTCTTCTGGATCGTCTACTGCTACATCTACTGGATCGTCTATTGGATCGTCTACCGGTACATCTACTGGAACATCTTCTAGCACAAGTACCGAATCGTCTACTGGAACATCTACCGGTTCATCTTCTCTGTCGCCGTTTTCTTTTTCTTCTACCGCTACAAATGCTACATATTCATCATCACAATCTTCTTCCTACGGAGTGTTATCTTCATCTTCTTTTTCGTTGTCTTCGTCTTCTATCGGAATCAGCAGTAGCATTTCTGTTGATTTCTGTTCGTCTATGTTTTGCATGCCTGGAAATTATTCTTGTTATACGTTCGTTATGTAACACTTACTATTTAGGTCTGCATAGCACCTTTTTGTACCACACAGGATTATATGATGTGGGTTGCCGTGACAGCAGTGTCGGTGCTTTTGATCCCAATAAACTTTGCAACCGCCCAGCTTTTCGGCACATGCCAAATCAATGTCACGCAAGCGCTGAATTCATGTCTCAATGACATCAATCTATTTCGTATCGATATCGACAATTTCAATGCATCGCTTCTTGCCAACAATCAATTTGACTTCAATCTTTCTAATTCGTTGACAAAACTTGGAAATCAGCTCGCGTCTGTCAATTCTACTGTAAATTTCAATGCAGCAGATACTGCTTTAGAGCTAGAGGTGTTATCAGGAACGATTTCTGCTGTCAATGTCGCGTTAAACTCTCATATAACTGAAGATACGGCTTCCGATGCTGCAATTTATAACCAATTGTCCCTATTGAATACCACTTTGTCATCTCATCTCGCTTCTATATCGAACACAAGCAATGAACAGATCGGGGTCGTTACATTAGAGCTGGATGCTCATATCGCAAATGATATTGCGCGATATGTGTCATTCCAGTCTTCGTTGTCGTCACTCAACGCTTCGCTCAATTCTGTGGCAAATCAAACTGCAATCAACACAATTGCTATTTCTACCAACAACGCATATTCTGTATCTCAATTCGCCAGCCAATTGGCTTCTATTACTACGTTGAACACAGAAGTTGCTTCTAACACTGCCTCGATTTCCACTGTTAACACGCAAGTAGCAGCAAATATACTTTCAATATCAGCACTTGCATCTCAACAAGCGTATAACATTGCCAATATCACATTCATTAATTCAGAAATAGCAACCAATATTGCTGCCATTTCAGCTAATAATGCGTCTGCTATTGCTCAATTCTCGTCCCAATCGGCGTACATTGCAGCCAACTCGGCCTCTATTTCTACGCTCAATACTGAAGTGGCAACTAACACAGCCAATATTGCTTCAAATTCTGCTTCTATTGCAACTCTTAACTCGGAAGTAGCAACTAACACGGCTTCTATAACATCCATTACGACTCAACAATCATACAATACCGCCAATATCACTCTTCTTAACACGGAAGTTGCGTCCAACACAGCCAATATTGCTTCAAATTCTGCTTCCATTACTACTCTTAACACTGAAGTGGCGACAAATACGGCCAATATAGCCACTTTGACTGCTCAAGAAGCATATGACAAATCGAACATCACTTCTATACAAAATGGATTAACCACGGTCACGTTTCCGTCTATCACCGTCGGAACGGCATCCACTCTTCTCGCACTCAGTGCCACCAGCGCTGCTGGGACGATGCGTTATATTCCCTGGACTGCTTTTACCGTGACAGTAACAGCCGGTACCACGAATCCGACGTTTGGTACAGGCGGGTATAACGTTGCGAGATATATGCTGGTCGACAAAACCATGTTTGTTCAGTGGCAATATGGACAAGTGACGGCAGGAAGCGCTGGAAGTGGGACATATCAATTTCACGTATACCCAAGTGGATATACACCAGATTCGAGTATGTATCCAGTAGATACAGGCAATACAATAGTGGGATTTTGTGGAACTATAAACATTCTTACAGCCAGCACCAGTTTGACTGGAGGGGTCGCATGTGTTACTTCGACCTGGGTACAAGCGACAGTTGCTGCCACTGCCAGTCCATACATGAGCTCAGCTTCGTCTGGGAATTTTGGGACTGCAAAATCAGCTATTTACATCAACGTTATGTTTCAAGTGACTTAGAATTGTTCTGTATATTAACGTTTGGTGCATAGACAATGCTACACGTAGTCGAAGTCAGCCTTTCTTCTCGCCCTTTTCTCTTTCATTCTCTGTGATGCGATTCATTGCATTTATTTCGGTTTTAGTAGTTTTATTTGTATTTCTAACCAAACCAGTCACTGGCCAGGCTGTTGTATTGTTTCACAATGAAAGAGCACATTCAGTCGGACCGGACGCAGCGCCTCCTGGAAGAAACACACGAGTCATCACGAGCCAAGAGGGGTCAGCTGTCGGCGTGAGCTGGTCCGGGAATGATATCACTTTGTCAGTGGCTGGTTCGTACTATGTAAGCATCAGCGCTCAAATCGACACGGAACCGCTTGCACATAGGATTATATTGCATGACGCAGTCAATGACATCGACCTCGTAGTAGGACCTGGGTACCAAGCGCCTACCCCTGCAACCATTGACACGATCATTACAGTGCCCGTTCTTGGAAGCGTGACGTTCAACGTGGTTCATGAGTATATTGGAAGCTTAAGTGCTTTTCTTGGTTACACTAACACGTACGACGAGCCCGGCATGACTATCCCGACAAATGACCAGTATATGACAATCAAAGTCCAAATCCTCTAATCGCGGCAAGGTAAGTTGATAATGCTTCCGCTTCCATCTAATGCAATCTGTTCCAAATCGCGTTTTGGCATTTCTGTTCCTTCTGCTTGAATACGTTCTCCGTTTGGCATCGTGTTGAAATAGACTTTGGTTATCGCTGTACATTCGTTTCGTAATAAATCGACTTGTTGTTGAAATATATTCATCTTGAGAAATTCAGTACACAAAACTCCAAGCGTTTCCACTTCGATTCGCTCCAGTATGTTACCAGACCCGGTTCGCAACCAAACAGACGCAAAGTACGGCATCTCGAAACATTCAGTGCATTCAATCATGAAAACATCTGTAACCGGCAAAGTCACTAAGCAATGTAAACAATATAAATGACGACCTGGACAATCTGCTTGTAAATGAAATGCCACAGATTTGTTACACACAACGCATACTTTGGATTCCAATGATGACGAAAGATGAGAAGATGACGATGCAATAGAAGACGAGATAGGCAACGAGGACATATTCGAGAAAGGTAAGTATGGTATCGATCATTCAACGAAAAGCCAGAATGAAAAGTGGGCCAGCTTCCAGCCAAAGTCCAAAAAGTTCGTTTCCATACAAAATGGACGAAACCTACGACGTAGGCATAGAACAGGCTACGCAGGCGTAAAATGACTGGCGCCAGTCAGGGCATTCCTACTCAAAGCAGGCTTCCCCAAATGAAAAAATCGTGGCCTACGCCATAGGCGTCCCGGCCTGACTTAGCCGAATTTTGGTCACGAGCCGTTTCAGATTTTTCCTGTTAGTTGCTTCTTTTCGCTTGGCGAATGCCTCTCACAATCCAACTCGCTTCTTCTTTTCTCTCTTCTTTTCAATGAGTTCTTCTTCTTCAAGTGAGCCGCCTCAAGATGCACAGGTTGCCGCTCTTCAGAGATCGGTTGGAATTGTTATCAATAATACGATGTCCAATGTACATCAGATCGCTGAACTTGTCGCTTCTTCTGGAGTTTACAAAGAGCAATATCAATATCTCACATCGCGTTTGTCTGCCATCGCTCGAATTTTAACAGGCAAACCGCTTTGTGGTCACTGTGTATCAGACAAGAAAGACTTGATCGAATCGGATCCATTGTCGGTCGTTTCTGACATTGTCACGACGCTTAGCACGCAGCTTGTTGTCTTAACGAAGAAAGTGGTACCAAGCCTGAATGAGAGCGTTTCAAAATTCGCGAACTCGGAAATCAAAGCATTTGCAAAGACGTTGATCAACATCGGAGAATCTTTATTGCTTCAAGCCGCTGTTCCTATTGAAACGAACCCAGTTAAATGTGATTGCACTGAAATTCTCAGTGAAATGTCACAAGAAGAACGAAAGTCGATGCACTGTTCTCATAATCCAGCATGCAACAACAAAGCATGCAAATGGAGTTCGCCTCCAGCGGACGAAGAAGAACCAAGGCCTGATTTCGAGACACGTTCTATTGTCAAACAAGAAGAAGATGAAGATGTCACTTGCATTGAATGTGGTGATGACATTCCTTATTGTTTCATGAATATGAGATATTGTGATCCGATTTGTTTAGCTGCTTCATACGAAAAGGACGTTTTAAAGGTCATGGAAGGTGCTAAAGTCAGCCGGGGTACCGCTGTGAAGATGTTACATGAACAACATGGTATTGTGCAGTTTGCATTAAATGTTCTCAATTCAAAGCCAAGATGCATTGAATGTGGCGACACCAACAATCAGCCAGACGGCATAGAGATTTGCGGTGTTCACTGTAAAAGGATTAACGCTATTCGTAACACCATCGACAATGTTGTGAGCCACGAACAAGCTGTAATTGCGTTAGACCACTGCAACGGAGATGTCAAGCAAGCGATTGAATATCTGAACTCGAAAATCGCTTTTGGAGCCACGATCTGTTATCGGTGCAAAAAAGAGGATTGTGATTCTGATTCGGATTGCAACACAAAGTACGAAGACGATGTAAACACAGTGAGGAAACAAGCAAACGTCGATAGACCAACAGCAGAGAAGGCCCTCTATGATTCGAAAGGCAATGTACCCAACGCGATTCTTTCATTGAGCGAGTAACGTTGTTGTTAGTTGAGATGGAATTGATCAGGCTATTGATTCGAATATGTCGGGGCTTGGGATTTCTGTCGTGTGTTGACTCGGTGTGGTTGGTGTCTTGCTTCATGCTGTTTCGTTTGCTTTGTCTATTACTAGATCAGCCAGATCGATAGTCAACTTAAGTTCTTCTAGATACTCAAAGTCAACAAAAGGCTCTGCTCTGCGTTTAAATTCATCCGAATCGAGTTCTGATCGAGGATTCACGGTCAACGTCCTTGGCAACACAAACTCGCATTCATCTACATCGGCAAAAAGTGCCGTGTTGAGAACGGGGACGCCAATAGGCACTCTGAATATCCAAACTCGACAATGTTTCTTTGATCCAAATGGATTGCTATATGCATACGCTGTTGGTTCGTCGTAGGTTGAACCAAAAGGCCGCAAGTGCGAATTGATGCGATAGATTTCGTCATCGAATTTGTATACCTGTCCCCTCATTAAGAATATTTCAGATGATGTGACTGGACATTCAGCGAAAGCTTCATCCAATGTTGACAAAATCTCCTTCTTTGCGCTTTTCTTAGCGAACTCATCGCTCCAGACTTTGATCGCATCTTGGTATCGTCCAGGGACGGTTTGAGACCAAACGAAAGTCCTTGTAAATATGTCGTACAGCGAAGCAGGCACTTGGTTATCTGATATTGTTAAGTCGAGCGACTTGAAAGCAGAAGCAGACGACATCTGTTTTTCTAGTTACTCAGCAGCCATGTTTATACGTTACTGACTCAGATCGTAATTCAATTTGTTTTTTCGAGTTAATATGGCGTCCATAAAGCGTATTGTAAACATTTTGGTTATCGGACAAACAAACTGCCGGCACAGACACGAAAAAACTAAGACATCTTACTGACATTTCTTATTTCTCCTCATCGACTTGTGTTGGTTTAACATCGCTTTCCATTTCGCCTCATTTCTTGACTTGTTGGATGATCTGTACAGTTTGATCGTATCTATGATCTCTTTCTCCAGTTCGTTTGCGTTTGTAGCCTGGCTATCCAGTGCAAGTTGAATGAACGAGTCGCTTGAATGCTTTTTGCACAAGAACAACCCAAACGGATACACACAAGCTGTAGCAGGAGAGCACTCATTCCCACATCGGATGCATTTCATCTTCTTATCTTCCTCTCCTAGGAATTCACGCAACACACTGTCATTCGATATTCTTTTCTGCTCTTTCCATTTATTTGTACAATCTCTACACGCGGGTCCTCTTTCGTTCCATTCGCATTTATCTTTGTTTAAAACCATTGGCGCTCCGCATTCTAACTGAGGACACAATAGAATCATCTTGTTCTTGTAAATCATCATTTTACCCAACAAATTGATTTGAGCCAATGGCGATTCCCCACATTTTCCACGTTGATTTTGCTTTGTTCCACGGCAATAGATTTCACCAGTAGTGTAATCGGAAATGACATCACGATAGCCATGTGTATATGTTCCTTTTGCCTTGCGCCGATAAACCGAATCAAAGTCTCTTAGCAACGAATAGATTCGGTCACAAATAGGACAAAATACAAACATAAACATTTTAGCCACGATCACATCAGAAGAAGGGAAAACAGACTGGACCGCTTCCAATTGGTACTTTCGATATGCATGAGGTAAAGCTATAACCGCATAACGTCGCTGAACTTCTCTTACAACCTCTGCTGCGAACTGAAGTAAATTGTACACATGGGGATCACAGGAACGCACAAGTTGAAATCTCTGCTTAAGTCTCTGTATACTTCCACTGCCTTTATGGTAATCATCAATAAGATTCTCGACGAAATCCAAAGTGTCTCGCTTAGCTCCCATGTATGGGAACCATTTCGATATGGCATTTTTCAGAACGTCTCGGTCTCCAGAAGTAATAATTTCACGCAATAAGCGCTGATGTTCTGGGATAATGAAACGATCAACTTTATCTTTATATTCGGATACCTTTTCATCTGCTGGATCATCATCTTGATCGCACTCTTCGTTCTCATTGTAAGATGTAATAGCCGCCTCAATTTCGCGTGCAAGACGTTCCTCGAAATCCTCTTCGTCTTCATTCTGTTGTACTACATCTTCTACTTTATCATTTTGTTGAAATTCTGGTGGAACCAAAGGACCTGATTTTCTCATACTTAATATGAAATGCGGCAATATCCTGTTGGGTCTTCTGTAGCTTATCCGAAGGATTTTGTTACCGGATGAATGAACCAAAGCGTTCAGATCGCGAAATACGGAAAGGGAGTGGGATGAATATGGATCAGAAGGTGCTAACAGAGCTTGGTGCAGAGCACTTGTTGGTAGTCCTATGAAAGAATCTATGTATCTGCGAACTCGATCCATGTTTTCCGTCACGATCGCTCTAAAGTCATTTAATTTCATCAAATCACAGACTTGGTTTTCGAGAGATGGACTTGCAGCAATAGCATCAATCATAAATTCACGAAAAGCGTTTATCACGACGCCACTGCATCGAACCAATAGAGCAGCGATCCATTCAGTGTATAGACCAGCCTTGTCTACAAAGATTCTGTATAAAGTTGTTCTTGTAGAGCATGTAGGATGAAATTCGCGACAATGATTGTAATTACCGAGCAACGAGCATAGAATCAATTGACGCATTCTTCTCGCAAGATCGTTATTAGATCGAATATAACGATATGCCACATCAGCAAACTTACGTCCTTGGCATCTAATATTAATCACTTTACACAGAAGATGAAGGAATGCGTTGTCGGTGTTGCTCAAAGGAGAGAAGAATGATGCATCATGCACAAAGCATTGTAGATCAGACAGCGAATGAGACGTAACTACCTGATTCCATTGACAGGAATTTAAAGAAACGAATCTCTGTTGATTACAATGACGAAGAGAATCCGCCAAAGCACGAAGAGGAAGACAAGTGGAAGAGGAAGATGACATCAGAGTGTTCAATCTGACACGGTCGATCTGTCTACTTTCGTAAGTTGCAATTGGAACGAGGTAAGACAGCACGGCAGAAGAAAGGTCGATCGAATGAAGGTGGCCGTCGATGGCACTGAATAAGGCGGCATTGTCAGTTGGGACAAGAAGATTATTGTGTTTAAGGAGCAAACTCATATCAGGCTTAGATGATTCCAGTCTGGCTCTTACTGCCATGTCAGAATAGTGTCTCTTGAATGCCTGCTTGTCATCTGTTTTGGGTTTGCTCCGATTTAAAAATCCTGCAATACTTCACCGATTCGTGGCTTTTGAATCGCGTTTGGTTTCCATATTATCGCATCTTGATCGATTCTCCACTGGCCTCCTGCATCTTTGTTTTTCACTGCTTTCAAATTCATGAGATTCATGCAAACAATTGGCTGTAAGATCGGCTCATTATTACTTGGAAAGAGCATATATTCTCTGAAATAACCCCCCTCTCGATCTGGCATGTTCCAATACAGTTGAATCGTCCGTGTGAATGTCAATCCATGTGATGTCGTCTTATCATTTGCTAAAATCTGGTCACGGGAATCATTCATCTTCAGAAAGCGACCGAAATGAACCCATGATGTAGCAATGTATCTACAACACAATACACACGGACGGATATTCTTGGGAACGACTTGATTCTGTATGAATTGTTTGTATTCATCTTCGTGCATCATAGACATCAGTCGAATCGGTTCGGTTAAGTTGGGGATAGAATGCTTCAACGTTGTACCAACACACTTCGCCCCTTGTCGGCATTCAGGGAAATGATACATTCGACCGTTCAATGGGAAGACTCCAGCTTGAACTAACAAAGAAGACTCTAAAGAAGCGGAATGCATTTCAAAATGAACTTGTCCTGTCTCGAGACTGTGTCGAAGTTGTTCATCTGTGAGGTTTCCGCTCAGATCATCTTCTAAAAACAGAGTAGGTACCACTAATCGTTCTTTCTTTAACCGGTCGTATATGTCCAATTCAACGATTTGACTTTCTTTTGTGTGATTTTCTGCTATTTCTTCCGGTGACAACAAAGCTGCAGATAATGATTTTTCGTCTTTCGAACTACGAGACGTTCCAGTAGCATTGACGTGGAATCGCGGTAAATCGCAAGAAGGGCATCCTTCTACTGCACAATGCAAATGAACGGAAGAAGAAGAGGTTGACGATTGAAGTTTTCCTGTGGCAGCCGAACAATTAGGCACCTTGGATCCAACAGGCACGCTAAGATGTGGATTGTCTTTGAATAGCTGATCCATTGATTTCAATTTGGGTCTATGCTCCTCCGCTATGTTGAACAATTCTGCTAAATCAACCAGATCAATTGGATCTTGTTCTCTCGGTTGGATGCTGCTACTACTTGAACTGCTGGAGGAGGACGATGTGACCGCAGTCAGTTTCCGTTTTCGGTTCATATTAGCACGCTTGTGGCCTTCTTCTGATGCAGATGAGAGATCAGGATCGGTCATTTTGAGTTATGAAAAGAATCGCGATGCACTTTTCAAAGTACCTTTCTCGTGACGAGTCATGTCCAATCTGCTTCTTGATCCTTTTGTAATGATCATCATCTCGTGGTGCTTTATGGTTATCGTGGAAACTGCATATGATCAAATCAGATCGCGTTTCTCTTATAATCAACCAGTGCAACGCGAACTCGGTCCACTTCATTCGTATGAACAGACCCCTAATACACAAAAGAGAGATAGTGTAACAGTTTGACGCACTTTTCAAAATGACGTCAGTAGATGCATTGAAAGCAAAAGATGATCAATTAGAAGCATTGTTACTGGGGATGAAACTGGCAGCACTTCACATCGACAGACTCAAAGCTGAATCACGAGAAAAAGATGAACGAATTGAAAAATTGAAAGAAGAAGCCGCGGCGCAATTGGCTACCCTGAACAGGTGGATCGATTGTTACCATACAATGCGAGACGAAAAAGATGCACAAGTGTTAGTTCTGAAAGCCCGGATACGACAAATTTTCGGCCAGTTTATCGGCAATTGGCTGATGAAGATTTAGCATTTCTCAAACTTCCACAGCCGCAACATGCCTTCCAATCACATGATTTTTATGCCAACTAGAGAGCAAGATACCATAAAACATTTTTGGATCAACGCGAGTCATATTGTTTCTATTCACATCGATGATAAAAGCCTGATTGTGTGGACGACAAAACAAACAATCACTCTTCCTTGCACCGATTCGAAGTCCGCTTTATCCGCATTGCGTGCGATTTGCCATGCAATTGACAACAAATCGAGTCCTTCTGACCAGATGAAAGCAATGATTGTAGTTTCCGAGCAATGAACAGTTACCCACCCACTGCCTCTACAAGTCCAATTTGTGCTGTATGCAGCTTCTCTCTGTCTCTCTTTGTGATATTTTCCAAACTTTTCAGGTCGTCGCATATCATCCATAGACCAAGCGCAGCTTCAAGTGACACGGCTTTGTAAACGGGATCAGTTGTTCTTCTGTGAGTTTTCCATGTAGAATAAATTCGATCAAATGCTCGATTTACCTCTTCAGAGTCCTTTCTTGAATTTTCAGCAAACACGGGCAAAAGTGTTGGGCTGTGTCGAACTGCAACAAGTGCCAGATTGACTTTGATTCTGCTGCCATTTGCCTCTGCTTTTCCAGAAGTAGCAGCCGCTCCTGTAGGAGGATTTACAGAAACCGTTTTGAAGAGATGCCGGACTCGATCGGAACTCGATTCAAAGTCTAATGGACCAGAAAACACACGAGAAGAAGAAGAAGAAGGTGGAGCAATCTTTTCCAGCTCCGATGACGAAGGGAGTCCTTTGGAAGAAGAAGAGGCAGAATTCAATTGGTCTACCTTTTCTTGTAATTTTCGTTCGTTCGGATATGGCCCTGTCCAATAGTCAACGAGCTCAAGCTTTGTAATTATTCTATCAAGACCAACGGAAGGAACATTCAGTTTATTCTCGGAATAATACAAAGCCAGGTCATCGATCGTCACATGATTTTTTTGGATGCCTTTGGACTGGAAAAATCTAGTAATCGATTCAGTCGCAGCTTGAGCCATTGTACACGAACAAAAATCAAGAGAACAGAGAATACAAGAATGAGGTTGGTTATGGATAAATACAAACTGATTTTCTGTTGACAAGTCTTCTTGTTTTCACTTTGACAACACGGAAACAATTCCTCTTTCACTCAAATTCCACGACGCAATCAAGCTGCTCAATGATTTAACCAGCTGATCGGAGCTCGGTAAAGTAGATCGCATTTCATCAGCCTGACGTCGTTTTTCCGATTGTTGAACTCTGTTAAGGGTTTGTATCAATTCATCAATCACATTGGCCCCTTTTGACGAAATGTGGATAACATTCGCATGAGAAGAAGAACTAGACGATGATGATGCGCCATCGATTATCACCTGATATCTGCACGCAGGACCGTTGAGCTGCGTGGCAGTGAAACAAAGATCATGAGGATTTCTAATTGGGTCAGCAATGTCAGATCCGCGCCCAAAGAATCCCATCAGATTGGTTAATACACTGGAAGAAAGACTGTGATGGAAAAATACTTTAAGATGTCGGAATGAGTCCGTTGTTGCATTTGCATTGAAATGGGATTTATACGTGGCAAATAACCCAGCAAACGCGCCTGGGTTCGTAGCGCTCAGCGATTTCAGTAAAGCCGTAAGCTGTTCTGTTTTCTGTTCAGCCGCATAAACTTTATCCATATTGATTCCAGATAACTGAATGTGATATACCAATCTACGCTCCACTTCAGTTTGATCTGCAATATTCACTCCATGAAAGCTTACCCATTGTGAAACATTTCTATCGTTCTGCTGGGTTTCTTCTTGGGTGTTTTCCATGAGAGAGATGATAAGATGAGGCACATTTGGATGAGAACGAGTGAAGTGAGTTAAAGCCGAGGAGGGAGAAGATCTGTATGCCAGAAACAAATCAGGGTTAACCGAATCGCTCAGTGCGTGCTGTGAGAAAGCGCGTTTGATTGCATGAGCGAGCGAGGAATATGAAGCAGGAACATTCGCCCCAGTGACATCTCTGGCTGAAATATCGCGTAAGAAAGCCATGACAAGATGACAATCAGTGAGCGAGTGAGAGATAAATAACGCCAGCCTTTATACCACAGAGAGGCGCTCTCACAACTCAAACAGCTCTTCTCTTTCCTCCCAGCCATGTCTACTGATTCGACTTGCCCCTTTGTCGCTGTTTCTCCAGAGGGAGTACCTGTACCGACAGAAGATTCCGATCCTCTTCTGTATCTGACGAAGCTCGTTAATCATATGAACACCTCTTTCGAGAACGCGAATTCTTGTATTCGCTTTATCTTGTATGTACTGCTTTTCTATTTGACCTCGCTGTGCTTCGCTTTTTATCTTATTACACAGCAATCGCGTGTCATCGAGGATCCCACGTTTGGTTATTGTACGGTAAATGTATCAAATACATTTCAACAACATTCTGAACAACTGGATTCACTGGCTTCGAAATTGAAGCAGTTTGAATTGTATCACGTCGTCAGCGCAGATTCACTTGAAACACGCTTCTCTTTGTACCAAGAGAAGTTGCAGAATTTGCACGATCTTATCGGTGATTTAGAGAGTCAATTTGAAGCGATTCGAAGACAGACTGAAGGCGAAGATATCGAAAAATTGGAAGTGTTGATGTGTGAAGCAGACATTACCAATGCTGGTTTGGATCTGGGGCAATATTACGCAAAGAATTTACAAGCGATAGAAGCATCATATTTACCGAATGATTCGAACGACGAACCACTTGGAGTTAAAATGGCGCGTTCCGAGGCTGTGTATTCTAAAGGATGGACTTTGAATGGATCAATCGGGAAGAGACGATGTGGTTTGCTTCGTGATTATAAAGTAGATACAATCAAGCAACTCATTGATTCATTGTCAAAACGAGTAAATCAAGAATCTACACCTAAACGTAAACTGGACTCTGTTCAATACGAGACGACCGAAAAAGATGATTTGAAACGACTTGAAATCATTTTATACGAGACTAGCGCAATTCAACGCGGCGAGGGCGGTGCTGAACCGCTTTGGTCTTATCTCGATAACGAATATCGTCAGAATCTATTGACTATTGATGAATATTATTGGACTCCTTTTCGCGATGAAACTTCTCTAGGAGCCCGTATTTCACATGCCCATATTGAGAGAATGAAGCAAAACATGTGGAATAGTGCTATTTTATATTATGATCCTAATGGTCCCATTGCAAAGCCAGTTAACACAGCCAAGAAACTAATCGATTCGTTGATGGATCGAATGGTAATGGAAACTCCTGTTGTGACCGAAAAGCATACATTGGCTCCTGTTGATAGTGTTTGGCCATTTCAACATGAATCTGCTCCTGAAGTTCCTGAAGTTGGCATCGAGAATCAACACGATTATATGTAAACAAACACCCACTTCTCATGTCGATTCGCGATGCCAACTTCAGATGTGTTTACGTTTAGTGCAGCAGATTTAGAAGACAGCAAAGAGATTCCACCTGAATTTCCAGCATGTTGTGTGATTTGTAGAACGACTCCATACAGCTGCCGAGAATATACAAACTGCTGGATTCGATATTTTGGAGAAGGAAAAACACACGAACAAGTCGATTCTCCTCCTGCAATAAAAACAAATAAACGGAAACGGCGACGAAAGAGGAAAACTTGTATGCGTGTTGTATTTTAGTTGTGTTCTGTTTGTTTAGCGTTTGAAATCATGTCTAATGTTATTGCTGTACAGGCATTGTCTCCTCTGATTTGTACTTATGTGTTTGAGGATTTCAGAGATGGAGCTTATATGAAATTGTGTGATGTTTCAGAACTTGGAGCTGTGTGTAAAACGTGTTGTTTTCCACCGGGTCACCATGAACGCAGAAGTAAACGCAATGTGAGACCTTTATTACAAACGAAATCGCAAGCAAAACAAGCTGCAGAGAAATTCAACAAGGATGTGGATGAATTGATGAAGGAAGTGGCAAATCAAATACAAGCAGAAAGGCGTGCTTATCTATACAAAAGATAGAAGTCATCATCGCGCCAGGAATTGTTTAATCTCGTGAGCCGATATCAATTCACATTCATTTCGATACCATGAGGCGGAAGACATTTGAAAAGTGAACAAATGAAATCGCTGTGTATTTATTAAGTGCAGACAGACAATCAATCAATCAATTGACACACGGACATGGTAGACATATTCACAATCGCAAGTTGGCTGGTTTCTATTTGTTGCGTACTTTGGATCTGCGAGAAGATCAAAGACACGATCAAGTGGCTGATTATCTTTTCTGTTGTGATAGCACTTGGGGCGGTATTAGTGGTCGAAACAGAGGCTATGAAATTCGACTTTGTAAAGTATTGGGAAATCGGACAGAAACTCGTTGACTTTGTCGTATCAAAAGCGATGAAACAGTGATCATTCAAGGCATTCCACCGCGACATGTGAAACATACAGGAAGAGAAGAATAAGCACTGCATTGAACACAACGCTGTGGCACGTCGTATTTGTCCGCTTCTTCTGGTTTTACAGCATTGTCCAATAAAGGAATTTGATTCAACGTGACGCATTTCCCACTGAAACATTTGTCGCAAATTGTATGAGACGACAAGACACCACATTGACCACAATGTACTTCCGCCAACGTCTGGAAGCGAATCGGTCCTCGTGTCATAAGATTCCTCACTAAAGCATGATCACTGAGTTTTCCTTTGATTTTGTCCGCTTCTTCTGATACAAGAATGGAAGTAACAGGAGGAGCCTCTTCGAAAACCAAAGGAAATGGAGACGTGTCATTCTTCTGTTCTGGTTCTTGTTTGTTTTCAGTCTCTATTTTCACAGATCGAATACCATTTTCGTTTAATGCTATGTCATCGTCCCTCGACGTTAGTTGATTGCATTTTTGTTCTGCCAATCGGTTTAAATACGCCATTGCACCACCACTGCCATTCAGTTTGTCCGATTCTGGTTGAGGCATAAGAATATCAGGATTTGCCTCAGCGAATGCCGGGGAGACTGGACAAATAATATTCTTTTCTGCGTCTGTAGAATGAAATCGACTGAGAATTGGAGGAGCAAGTTGGTTCATGCGACAGCTACCGGCAGCGTATATCAATTGTCTTGATGTAATGACGCTACGTAGCGATTTTCCGTCAGATAGATCGAATTCAATTTTACTAGGAATCTCTTCGACTGGCACTACTTTGTTTTGAGTGAAATGCAAAGCGACGCGGAGAGCAGCAATCATTTCGTCGCATTTCTTAGATTGCAATGAGTAAGTTTGTCCGATAAGCGCATTCGTATTTAAAAAGCCGCAATCTTCAGCAAAACACAAATGCTTGTTCCGAATTGCACCCCTGATCACCGCCGTATCGATTTTGGTGGATGCCCTAAATGGCACAGACACTTCAACGTTGGGGAAACTCGCGTTCGTAAATATTTCATGATAGAGCGATGTAGTTACTATACCGAATGACGAATCAACGTGAACGTGTATCTTCGTATCTCGATAACAAGGATTTCTTCTCAGATTATTGAACAACGAAAAGAAAAGTTCATGAATGGCACGTGATTGCATGTTCCAGGTAATACGGCCACCGTAATCACCACATGCGACAACGATATCAACATCACCCTCTCTTCCAACCAGACAATATCCCCAAGAAGAAGAAGCAAGGGGAGCTCCGTCACTCGGGTCTATTCCCAGGTGTAATTCTTTTGGTGGTTGCTTCCATTTGTGAATTGTTGGGACAAGAGAAATATCCAGTTTGAATGACCTGTGTTCGCAAATCGACTTCAATTGGGAGTCGGTCAAGTAATCAAAGCGGGAGGGATGGAACGACATCGAAATACAAGAAAGTGGAATAGAAGAAGTTTGGGTTATGAGTTATGAACGGAAATCCGAAAAAAAAATCGGCTAAGTCAGGGCGGGAAGCCTGCGTCGTAGGCCACAACTTTTTCATTTCAGGACGCCTGCTTTGCGTAGGAATGCTCTGACTGGCGCCAGTCATTTGACGCCTGTTTAGCCTGCTTTACGCCTGCGTCGTAGGTTTCGTCCATTTTGTATGGAAACGAAGTTTTTGGATTTTGGCTGGCATTTTCCAAAATGTCCAAGATCGAAATTCCCCTTGTTGGTTCAAGATGGCACAGAGTGGAAATATCACCGTTTACTGATTCGATGCCCGAAGTCGTCGTAGAGAAAGTGCAGTTTGTACCTAATTTGATGGGATGGTATTACCAAGTGACGTGTGTCAATGCAAAATGCACTTCGTCTGTCAGACATACTACTCTCGATTGGTTTCTCTCTGCTTATAAACAAACAGAAGCGGACATCGAAACATCAGTGTCTAGATGCAGCATGTACTACACCGATACAGATTCTGATTCTGAATCGGATTCTGAAATCGACTTAATGAACAGAAAGCCATGATCTATTTGAGTGGGTTTGTGTTTACAAGACAACCATGTTTTCGTTTGTCAATGATCTGAGAAAGCGAAGCAGGCAAGACGACGATGCACCGCGACAACAGAACTGCTTGTCCAACCCGTTGATTCCACAGCCTAAACGTGCTAGAATTGAACGCGTTGATGATGTAAGGAAGCGACCCAGGCAGGACAGCGACGAACAGAAACAGCTTAAACGTTGTAGAATTGATTCTAGTGAATACTTTGTATTGACACCTTCTAGTCGCAAAGTCGATTTCACTGGATGGATCAACCAATTAAAACAAGAAGAAGAAGAACAGAATGCTGCTTTGAGAATACGAACCCGTGTCGAATTGACATTAGATGTATTGAGAGATCAGAGATGCTGCAATGGCGATCTGCGCTTGTCTAAGATCTGGAAGATGTTGGATTCTGTTCCAAAATATCCACGAAGTGAACACCAGAAGGAATTCCATGAGTGGTTCGTATTTGCCAACTTGCCTCATATCTACGGAGACGACTGGGAAGCAAATGCAACAAGAGTGCTCGAAAGTTTCGGTTTAACAAAGATTCAATACGAAGTCCTGGTATCAACGCCCAGAAGATGGGGAAAAACAATTTCTATCGCAATGTTTTGTGCAGTGATCTTATTATGTGTTCCAAGCTTCTGGGCATCTGTATTTTCTCCGGGGAAACGTGCAAGTTCTTCTCTGATGGGCGAAGTGATTCGAATGATCTACCGCCTTGGATGTGCAAATCGAATCGTTAAGAAAACACAAGAAGAATTGTTCGTATCAACAGTGGCAGTGGAGTCTTCGTTTGGTCAATCAGCTCGGTCGCTGGCAGAAGATCCTGATACAGCAAGAATGTATTCATTTCCTGCATCAATCACAGGGTGAGAAATCTAGACATATACCACAATAGACACACAAAGAACTGTAAACCACAGATGACAATGACTCAATATACATAATATGCATGTGCACTTAGTCGAACAATTCGAACTGACTTGAATCTGAATCAGATGAACTTGAATCAATATCAACATCCTGGTTGAGTTCTTCTTCTATCAAGACTGATTGATTCAAGATGTGCAACTCAGGGTACCAAAAACGAACGTCTGTATCGCCACCTAAAATCACTGCGCACATAACTCCTTCGATCGGTGTATCGCTGCGGTTAACAACTTCAAATGTGCTGTCAGGGTGATTTTTCCAATGCCGTCGTTCTCCGATTTGAACGTAATGGGGATTATCGACGTGACACGAGAATTGCACTATCAATTGCTCTACAATCGGGTTAAGTATGAGCTGACCATGGGCGCTTCTGATCGTCCATTCATTTCCAATTTCGTATTCCTCGACTGTAACAAGCTCAAACTCTTCGTATGAATTCAATCTTCTGCGCTCACCGGGATAAAGAGCAGACATGATTTTATGAAAAATGAGTTCGGTAAACACACAAACATATGCACTCAGTCGAACAGCTCGAATTGACTCGAATCGGAATCAGACGAACAAGGACTCATATCGGTATCCCGAGACAGGTAATCTTCGGTAATCAAAACTGAATCATTCAAGATATACAATTCGGGGTATGTGTAACCACAACGTGTAACATCATCGCAGATAATCGAGCACTTAACTCCATCCGATGTTTCTGTACGGGCAGTGACGGTGAATATGCTATCAGGGCAATCTGTCCAATGCCGTCGTTCTCTAGTGTGAACACGATGGGGATGATCGACATGATACGAGTTTGACAGTATCAATTGCTCATTGTAAGAAACGCTAGATATATCGCCGTATGAATTTCGGATCGTCCATTTGTCTCCACTTGCACGGCGTTCAACTCCAACGATTTCAAACTCGCGTCCTGTGTGCCATCTTCTACGTTCACCCGGGAAAAGAATGGACATTATGAAAAATGAACACAAAAAACGCTTTAACTGGATTCGTCTGAAGCCAGATTTATCGTGACAACTCGCTGTTTCTTAGCTGGTTTGTGACTGATTGAACTCGATGAACCAGAAGAAGATGAAGATGAGGACAGAGTTCGTTTCTTTGTTGTTGTCTCTTCGTTTTCTGTTTGTCTCTCTGGTGCTTTCCCTTTTACAGGCTGTTTGAAATTTAACTCGCTCTCCCTGAGCTTCACTTGACTCTTAAGTTGCCTAAGGAACTTTTTGAATTGCTCCAATTCAGCTGCTTTCTGTTCAGGCGATAATGCTTTGTATGCATCATCATCGTTAAGCAGGGTTTCTAACGATTCATCTGAATACCAACCTTTTCTGGATCCTTCTGCTAGATACTTATAACGCCAAGCCTGCAGGGTTAAATTGACGAGACGAATCTTGAGTTTCTTGGTCCTCTCGTTTTCGCTTGTATCGTTAGTTATATCAGCCAGCCATTTCCACCCATTCTTCATGTCAAAGACATATTGATTTCTGCTTGTAAGGGGTCTGTATTCAACTTTTACTTCTTCTTTTACTTCGTCTTCGCCCTCTTCGTCTGAATCCGTGTCGATGATCACATGTCTTCCTTCTTCTTTAATTGATTCTTCTTCTTGTTCATCTTTTTCCTCTTCATCATCGCTTTCTGTTGCTTCAGTCTTGTTATGCGAATCAGTGCTTATATCGGTTTCATAGAAAGATCTCGACCGAGTTGCAGGCTTATAAACGAGCGTCTTCTGGTTCAATTTGATTTCTTCCAACTGCGAAGCATTATCGTAATAAAGCACGATTCGTGCAGCCGGATACAATGAAGATAGATCGATAACCGGATATGTTTCCCATCGCCCTTTACCGACAAATGGCTTATACCCCTTTTCTTCATCCAATTCATCTGGAAGAACAACAATGCCATTATTATAATCATCTTCCGCGTCATCGTAAATGGAGACGTTCTTCTTGTAATTCCCATTTTTATCGAGCTTATCGATTATTCTCTGGTTATACGATTCACTGTCAATCGAATAAGCATTTGCCAATTCTTTCAGTTGTTCGATCCGGGTTCGATACGTCTCTGGTATAATCTGATCGAACGTGAAATCGCTCCTTTTCTCTGTATTCCTAATGTCTTTAAGAATCGCCTTGATTGTTTCCAGTCCATCTTTGATTCCCAAGAACGACTGCATGTAATCCAATCTCTGGGTTTCAAGTCGATTCAATCTGCGTCTTATTGCTTCTGCTCGTCCTTTGGCACTTGGATTTACTGCATCTACCTTTTCTCTGACTAGCCTGGTTTGTTCTAGATCTGTATTGAGGTTCATGTAGATTCGCAGTAAATCAATAAAGAGATCAAGCAGATACGCGCGGTTCTTCTTATCCTTCAATTCGTCTTCGAAAAACCATTGACGAGGATCATCTGAACGTAACAATTCTCTTGAATCGCGATATCGAGTTGCAGAACTGGTTGCTTCCGTATATTCTTTCTTTACGAACGCACTTGGTTCCAATTCAGGTACTTTTTCATCTTTGGAGAATTCGGTTGAAACACCCTCTGCTTTCACTCGAGAAAGAGCTGAATCAAAGTCTGGAATCAGATCCTCTCCTTCTATCAACTGAACGATTTCCTTCATAGACGACGGGGTTTTTGCCAATCGGTCTTTTTTCACTTTCTCTGCTATGACTGCAACCAATTGTTCTGCTCCGTGTAGTTTGGAGAAGGTAGAAGCGTTTGCGATAGAATCATGAAAATTTCTAATATTACCTGTGATACGCGCTTCGTTGTATGACACATCTCCTTTGGTTATCCATTTGAAATCGGTGAGCGCAGCTGCTTCAGTCAGTCTTTGTAGATCATCTTTGAGAGCTGTGTCATTCTTATTCTTTCTCGATCGAATTTGCGCTTTTTTGCGCAAGTTCTCTGCTTCAGTCGATACAAGCATTTTGGATGCGAATTCCTCCAGGTTATTCATTGCATTACGTATGAATGCAGAATATTGATACAGATAGACCCTGAAGGATTTGATCTTCTCGTTGTCATTGTAGCTCGGGGCAAACGAATCAAGAGTAGAGGAAACGACATCGACAGACGAAATGATTTCATCGACTATTTTCTTGCTTGAATTATATTCATTAAACATCTTCTCGGTTATAGCATTCGCAACGTGTACATCGGCCGGTTTGGTAAATTCGTTATCTTCTTCTGTTGTGAGATCAGCTGTGTACAGCCTGGGCCGTCCGAAGCTGTCTGTTTCTATTTCTTCTTCTACTTGTAGGCGCTTCTTCGACGGGGCGTGTTCCCGATAGAAAGATTTGAGGCGGTCAAGTAGATAAGGCCCGACTCTTCGCACAAAATCCATTTCCGTTAACATGGTCCAAGATTGCCATATCCATCGAATCACTTTCTTCTCTGTTGACTGAGAAGGTGCCGCTGAATGCCAATAATCGAAGCAGTATTCAACCACTTGCTCGTTGAGCGACCTGGCCTGAGTTACATCGCCAGACAATTGAAACGCTTGTACGCCGATTGCCTTTGTCTGTTCGAGCAACAATTTGACCTGTTCCGGTTCTTTATTTGTAGACAGCTTGGAAGTGAATCGACTGATTTCGCTATTCACTTCGTCGACTTTCTGTTTCATGCCCAATATTCTTCCGTTGATGTACTTTACTTCTCGATACCAAGATCTCAACCGGCCCAGTGACATTAGTTCATCCTGTTGTTTTGATATATCGTCTTCTAGTTTGTCAATTTCTTTTGTTTTAAGGACCCGCTCTGCTTTGATTTCCTTCTTTCCTTTTGATAAGACTTCTTCTTCCTCTTCTTTTTTCTCTAAATCTTTCTCTGCTGCATCTAAAGCAGCTTGTGATCTCCTGAGCCGCTTTGAAGCCTCTGCGTCTTTCGATTCGAGTAATGGATCATTCATCATAGATACAAACGACGCCACGTTGTCATGTGCCTTCTGTAATTTGCTATCGATCACCCTGAAACAGAACTCCAGCATGCCAATTGTTTGCCATTCGAAGAAATTCTGTTCCGGTAGATCGACCAAGTCTACATTTTTCTCTTCTTTCTTTGTCGTCGCTTCAGTTTTTTCACTTTCATCTGGTGGTCCATACATATAACGACCCCAATCACGCCAACTATAAAAGTAGTTGTTTTGTTCGTCTTTTTTCTTCCAGTTCTCATACGATTCAATACCAGATGTCCTTTTCTTTGACCAGTTTTCCAGTTTTTTAATTGTATCTTCGCCTTCGTCGCCTTTAGCCGCCAGACTTGCCCAGTTCTCCAGGATTCCGAGAATCTGTATAACGTGCATCAAATAAGAATACGATTCGGATGCCTTGGCGACTCGATATGCATATTTTGCGACGTGTGTTGTGTATGTCAGCTGTGACATGCGATTACTATCAGCGAATCGATCCAAAGCGATTTCGACATTGACATGAAAGTCGTCGTATCGATGCTCTGTGAATTTAGAGTAATCCCATTCCCAGTACATGTTATCAATTTCAAGCAGGCCTTCCGCCACCTGTTTCTTTTCTTCTTCTGTGATTGCTGTTGGTTTGCGGATCAAACCGCTCATGAGCTCGATGTCATCTTTGAGGTGATCTTTCAGACGTTCAAGACGTTTATTATCGACTGGAACAGACTGTCCCTTTGAAACCGCTTTAAGTTTGGACATCGACATTGTCGAGAGATGATGATGAAGCAATGACAGAGCAATTGTCTAAATACAAACAGACTGTTCATCGGAGAGTGTATCTGCGCCGATTCATTGTTTCCACTTGTCGACTCGGTTTTGACCAGGGAATCTCCGATTGATCATTCGAAACCACATCTCTCGTGCATCTGGATCACAATACGGACATGCACCGTCGTTTCCAGGAGAAAGGCAATCAACATCTTCGTTTGTGTTCCAGAGTTTCTCGGTTGTTTCGCGAAGCATATCGACCGAGTCTTTGCGCTTGGATCTCGAAACAAGACAATCTAGATCATCTTTCGATCTTTGTTTCATTTCATCCCATTTTCGCTTTGATTTGCCTACTTGTTTCAAAATGAAAGTGGCCGGAACACAGCGCGGAAAACGAGGACCTTCATTCCATACACTAATCTTAATGTGCATTTTATCCAAGCTCTCGATCTCAAACTTATAACCATCTGATCGTGGCACACACAAAGCATGAAAAACACATAATCGACCAAACAGAGAGAAGTATTTGTTGTATTCATTGTTCCAGTAGCATTTTCCGTTCGCGAACTGTGTCATTTCATATCGATTCCCGTTGATTTCAACTGCTTTGTCGTGACCCTGAACAAGTCGGGCCAATCGAACCAGAAGGGAATCCATCGGAGCTGCTTCGTTTTCTTCTAGTTGATTAATTGCGTCTAGAATCACAATCGCATCGATGTTGTAAATTCCTTTTATGGAACTCGTTGTGGATTGAATCGCTTGGTTTGAGCTCGTGGAGTCGGTGGAGGAAGACATTGTTTTGATAGGATCGACCGGATTGGAACGAGAGGACGAGAGAAGAAGCAAACAAGAATGCACCAAACAGAAAATCAGCTGAAGGCATCGAGAGTCAAAATGAAAAGTGAGCCACTGGCGGCACAGACAGATGATGGGGGTGTGTCAACTGGTTCAAACTTCAAATCGCCTTCGATTTTCAAATGACCGCATCAGAATATAATCTCCGGTCTCGTTTCGTGTCACATGCTCCAAAGTCTCATCTACGTCTGCACACTTTGAACGGAAGATGCGGTTCTGACGTGTTCTGGGAGATAATGAATGATTTAGTAAGAGAGTTTGCAGAGAGCGGCGAAGGGTTTTGGTGCAATCGAAGTACTATTCTTGAACATTTCACAAAAGGTTTCATGTACACAGTCGAAGATCGATCGCTCGATCGTTATTTCCCAGAATTGGAACACATCAAACCCAGAAACACGGGTCGATGTTACAGCATTGACACTGTTCCCGGCTTTTTGTGTTACGACCCGTCTAATGTAGACATGTCTATGTTGTGGATACGAAAAGATTACAGGAGACATGGATATGCAAGCTTCTTGGTAAACGAATTGGATATCAAAGAGGCATCCGTTCTCCGTTCTAGCGTCAAATTTTGGACAAAGAATGGATTTCGTGAATCGGATTCCGAACCTGGTAGATTGATAAAAATGAAAAGAGGGACTAAATCAACAAACAAACGAAAGATCATCGAGATCCAAAAGGACGAGGCTGAGTCCATTGAGACAAGCGATACATCGCTACAAACAACAGCAAGTTGCCAATCAGAACAGGCCAAAACGACGTGACACCAGCTGTGTATGTAGATCCTAGTCCGTTTAAGAGAGATACAGTAGAGTTCATGTTGAGATTTAAAATAAAACTAGAGCCAATTCCTTTATACCTATCTGCTCATAACTCATAATGACATCCATCTCAATCGACCGGCCACTCCTGGCTTACTTTGACCTGGAAACTACCGAACTGGATACAACAGAAGCTCGTATCACCGAAATAGCAGTACAATTTGAAGACAAGATCGACTTTTGCAGCGACCACTGGGACAACCTCGTCAATCCTGGTGTTCCAATTCCTCCGCAAGCGAGCAAAGTAAGTGGAATAACAGACGAAATGGTAAAAGATCGACCGGGAACGAAGGTTCAACTTCACAAGTTGTTCTCGTACTTGGCGGCCGTTAGAGGCGTGCTCGATAACCGATCAGTTCTTCTAATTGGTCAAAACGGATTCGAATACGACGCCATGGTTTTGGTAAATGAATGCAAACGGAATCAAGTCGAGATACCAGATTGGATTTACATCGCGGATTCGATGTGGACTCATCTGAAGATATATCCTGAATACAAAGGCAGTGTATCATTAGCTAAACTTGGTGATCACTACAAAGTATTTGGAGATGACGAAAAGCAAACTCATAGAGCGAGAGGAGACGTTCTTCTGTTACAAAAAGTCATTTTGGCTGGAAACAAGAAGGAACAGTTCTTCGAGGAATTGATCGAGTCAAAAGCCCAGTTGAATGGATATGATTGGGAGACAAAGGAGAAACTGAATCATACAGAAGCAATAGAAAGACGAAAAGCAGAATGGAAAGAACGAGAAGATGCACGCAAAAGACGCAAAGAACATTTCGAGAGATACGGGAGGGCATACAAGAAATGTGCGAATTACGATTTCTGCAAAAGCGTTGCACCGGAAAATGTATTGTTTTCGCACAGTGGACATTGCATCAACTGTGACATGTTCAAATTCTCGCATAAGAGATATCCAGAAGAAGGAGACTGATAGAACAAGTGCGATCGAGAGTAGGTCTTTGTGTATACCACATAATTCATTCCGGATGATTGACGATTCTCAGACGTTCTTGTTCACTTTGTTTGTAGTATGTTGCAGCGTTTTGTTGATTGGATTGTCGATTGGAGTGACATCCGAACGATTTCTCTTGATCTATCTGGTTGGATGTTTCTCATTGTATCTCTTCTTATACGGGTTTTTCGTCGAGCTGGAATCCGCGTCAGAGCGTGCTCGTGTATCACATGAAATGGCTTTGCAATCAGTACCTCCTGTAGACTGCGGGATGTTGTCTAAAACCAGCGATGAATTGCCAACTTGGAAGAGAATCGGGTTTTTGATACGAGATACGAGACAGAAAGATTGTGCTGAATACATTGAAAGAATCACTAGAGCACCAAAAGCACAGCCGGCTGAAGTATTTGTAGATTACGTTTGTAAACTATGGCTTGTTGTAGTTGATCGAATGTTCAGTTTCGTATCTCATCATGACTTTGTGACACAGATCGCATTGTTTGTCTTTCTTTCATACACTCTGGTCTCACTGTTTCAGACTTATCTACATGCTAAATCAGAGCGCCACATGCCAGTCATTCTATATGACTCGCATCAAGAGTACATTAAAACAATCAATCAGTGCTGAAAGCCATTGTGTTTGTCACACACACACACAATTCGAAAAGAGATGCCCTCGAAAGAGACATACAAGTGCGACAAGTGCAACAAAACATTTCCGTATCGATCTTATTTCACTCGGCATTCATGTGGTTCTTATCGGCGCGCAATTCAGAGACAGAGTGAATCTAAGTACAGCAATAACCCTAATTGCAGATATGCATGTCCTCGGTGTAGCAAAACCTTTATATTCCTTTCTCACTTGAACTCTCATTTACGTAAGGGTCACTCTGACAACGCGGCAAAGACGGTTTATCACTGTCGGATATGCAACGCGACAAGCAACAGGAAGGATAATATGCAACAACATATGAGAAGAGTCCATTTGAAGCCATCTTTAGAGCGGAGAAAACAGACACCAGTCGGAAAATTCAAATCCGATGTGCTTGTAGCGAAATACCAATCGGTACACTGCTGTGCCATCGAAAACAAAGTGCATCCCAATGCCATGCGGCGTTATATCAGGACATGTCAAGTCGTAGACGGTTTTGTCTACAAACAATTGAACTTGGACTCAAACTCGACGTGTTTCATCGCGTCACCAGACTTCGACCCATTTCAATTTGTGAGTGACATTGATCCACCTAGAACTCGAGTAGAATTGATATTCAAAGATAAGATGCGACAGATAGAACTAGAACTAGAATCTCCTGACACAATTCAAACAACCACGTCCGGGTTAAATCATGACTGAAATTGATTGGTCCGAGATTGAGAGGGGAACAGACAATGGGCAACAAATATTGTTTCGGCCAATTGAGATTCATAGAATGGAATCCGGGTTTGCTATTATGAATGATCCACCACCGACTCGTGTTTCTAGTGACAATCGTGCAATGTGTCGATATGGCATTGGGTACGTAGTAGATTCAGATTATTACAAAACAGAAGAAGGAAAACAGAGAGTTGCAGCCGCGCGGAAAGAGCTTAAAAGAGAAATCGATGAATTGGATCGGGCCGTATATGGTCAGCTGATAAACAGAGACAAACAAAGCAGCGACGAAAATGAAGCTTGTATTTGAGATGAGACATACAGTTTAACTCCAAAATGGACACTAAACAGATCTGGGCGCTTGTCATTCTGAGCATCTCTGCTGCTCTTGGATTCATCGGGTTTGTGATTGGTGCTGCAAATTACACACAATGCTCCAATGGACTTGGAATCTGGCTTGTCGCTATGGGAACAATCACTCTGGCATGCAGTTTGTCGACGGCATCCACTGTAGAGACTCGAGGAGTTGTTTCTGATATAAATTCTGGATGGTTTGATTTGATTCTCATTTTATTTCTTTTCTCATTCAACATTTGGGGTACAGTTGTAATATCACAGACATCGCTAAACGAATGCTCACAGACAATGTTTAGCTTCTCCGAATTCGCGGTCGGGGTCGCTTGGTTCATTTCACTGATCATCCTTGCAATCGCTTCTCTCAAATTCAGAGACTTGGTTACATCACAGAAACAACAACTCAGAAACACATCAAACAGGGTTTAGCAGTCGCAGAAAGCATTGTCGTCAACTCTCGCTTTTGCGTCCTTCGGTTTAGGCTTGTCACAGGCTGGGCACATAGTCACTTGGCAATCGCTGCATACACAATCATCAATTAATTCCGAACACTCGTCACAGCACTTACAATTACATTTTTCTCTGCTCAACTTACACGTAGTGCAAATTAAACATGCACACTCCTCGATTAAACAAGAACACTTGTCGCATTTCGTGCAAACGCAAACGCATTCGCCTTTGACCTCGCCGCATTTATCGCATTTATCGCATTCACATAATTCACAATGCACGAGACATTGCCTGCACACATCACTGTCACCCTCTTCTTCTTCATCGTCATCGCTGTCATCGTGCAATCCACGAAAGAAGTCATCCTGGATATGATAGAACCCGCGAAACGACAGAGTGTGATCGAATGTTGTTTTCAATAAATATCCTTTCCAGTCATTCTGACATAAACTCTTGATCAGTTCACGCGATTTGTCCAATCCCTTTTTTGATGTACACCCATATTCACTGAGAATCTGTAGATGTTTAATCGCAGCATCATTAATGTGGTCATACGGAACTGCATACCTATAGAAGTATCTACCAAGACATTCATCTCGCTCCACTTCGATCTCGATCATAATAGGAAGGTTGCTGTCGACATCGGGTTGTACCTCTTCTTCTTTTCGTTCTTCTTCCCTTTTTGTATCTGGATCAGAAGCGTGGTCAAGGCAGCAGTATAATTTTCCATCGATACACTTTGCTGTGGCGAAGCCAAGGATGTTTCGGCATCCGGGATGAGTACATTTAACCGACTTCTTCGATTTTTTGGTTGGTGGTTCGTCCTCTTCTTCTTTCTCTTCTGGTTTTCTCTTAGGAGATGAAGCGATATCGTGTTCTTCGGTTAGATAATCGAATGAATTAACACACACTGATGAACACAACAAGAACGACGTCGCGAATCGGTAAACCTTACTAAACTCGCATCGGTTATTTTTAGTGCCACATTGAATGCATTTGACTGTTTCGTCGACTTTGCTGTTGCGTTGATGAACACCAATACACTTCCAGCTACAGAACGAATTGCCTGCTTGACAGTGCTTACTCGTCAATGCAGCCGACACATCGATTCCTGTATGACACTGAGTACATTTCACTTTCCTTTTCGATTCAGCCGTTGATTCATTTTCTTCTTTTGTTTCAGAAGACGTCGAGTCCTTTTCGGTGTGAACAACAGGAACAATGGGTAAGATGGTTTTACCCTGATTAATCGTCACACACCTCCAACCACAGAACTTCGAACCCCAGCTTGTGACTGCCCTGGATGAAGCGACATCGGACGAACATTGAGCACATTTCACTTTTTCGTTCAGGTTGGATTTTCGCTTCGAGGATTTGACTTTACTTTTCGACTCGGTCGAGGGATCATCTTTTTCTGATGATTTCTTCTCGTCTCCAGGGAGGAACCAAATCGCCGTAAGAAAATTCAGTCTCTTCGTTAATTTGTTGTCGTCCACCAGATCATTCAGAAAACGAGCGATGGCCAACCGCACCCTGACATCTTCTCCTGAAAATACACCAGACTCGATCTCAATAGCAGTTGAGCCTGGATGAGACTTCAAGAACGAAAGAATCTCCGACTGTTTCCCACATACAAGTTCATAAAATGAAGAAAACGAAGAGGAACGAGAAGAAGAAGCAGCAGACATAATAAAGAAGAGAGAAGAGAGAAGAGAGAAGAGAGAAGAGAGAAGAGAGAAGAGAGAAGAGAGAAGAGAGAAGAGAGAAGAGAATGGAAGAGAAGAGAAGAGAAGAAGCGAATGAAGAATGAACCAACTCAAAGCCCAGAGCAGGCCCTCGATAAGCAGTCCGTTACAGAACGTTTCGGATTTGGCCCCAGTGACGACTCTAACAAAGCGAAACTCCATTTTAGCCTGACTCTTACAGTCATTTCGGTTACAGAACGTTTCGGTTTTGGTTGGTCACGAACCGTTTCAGATTTTTCCTCTTGCTGTGACTCCTGTTAGCCCTCTCTTCCTCGTTCTCGCTCAACGAATCCCTCTCACAATTCAATCCCCTTCTTCTATTTCTCTCTTCTTCTCTCTGCTCTTCTTCTTCTTCTTCTTATTTGTTTCAAAATGTCCAAGGCCGTAGACTCAACTTCACCTCAACGCTGTAGTGTATCCACTTGCTCAAGACTGATCGAGAAAGGCACGGCGATTTTAACTAAGGTTTCACCCGGTTATGTGTTGCCCCATTGCTCGTGGAGATGTCATGCAATTCATCAACAAATCGATTACCTCGATCGACATGATTTATATTGCACAAAGTGCAGCTCAGAGGTCGCATGGTACGAAGCGACAGACTGGCTGATGGGATCAGCCGACTCGCCTATTCTTTACTTTTGCAAATCCAGCTCTTGCAAGGCTGAATTCATGCTTGCGATGAGCAAGAGGTTTGATACACGAGTAGAACCTCCTTTGGTATCAATTGTACCAGATCCAAAGCCCGAATTGAAAAGACTGGCTGAACACAAAGACGATCCATCCAAATCAACGTCTTATGCTCATACTTGCTTCGGCTACACTTGCTCCAACAAAATAGAGTCTGGTAAGGCTATATTTTCCATGGCTGCAGGTATTGTGATAAGACCTTATTGTTCGTGGAGATGCGTTGCGCTGAACCAAAAAGGTTTCATGTCAAAGGGGTGTAAGTCGTACTGCATTGAATGCAATGAAGGGCTAGTAGCTGGACAGACTGAAACGTCGACGTTACCAGGACCAGATGCGTTGGAGTTGCATTTCTGTGCCAAGAGTGCATGTAAAAGCGAATTCGAGAAGACGATGAAGAGGGAAGAAGAGAAAAAGCAATTACAATTACAATCTTCCTCTTCATTGGTCGACAAACCGAACCCGTGTGCCACGTTGCGATCTTGTATTCGACCCGGATGTCCCAATACGATAACGAAGGAAAACGACTTGGCACTGGGCGATCGTGTAATTCGTCAATGTTCATGGAGTTGTCTGGCAATGTGTCAAGGAGAAAGCTGGGGATCCAATGGAATGGCTAATTGTGTGATGTGCTTGGGTTCGCTGTATCCGGGTGGATACAAATGGCTGACATGGGGGAAAAACAATCCATATTTGATGTTTTGTACAAAAGGGAAATGCTACCAAGACTTCAAACGCCTGTTAGCCGAAAGCGAAGGAGACGAAGACGACGACGAAAGCGATTCTGACAGCGAAAGCGATTCAGACGATTCTGATGTTGAATGTATTTCACAATCTGATTCGCCTGCGAATTTACCGCCTGATCTCGAATGCTCGTACGGAGAATGTGAAGTGAAGGTTGATCCAGACGATGCAATCAAGATCGGTGGTTTATTCTTCTGCACCGAAGAATGCGTTCGGAAGTATCAGATCGATTCGAGACGTATGCGT
>Ga0134128_10000591_pt1 | contig 50046 bp, 39 predicted proteins | sample KB31754_FD_96462 | JGI IMG/M metagenome (GOLD analysis project Ga0134128, IMG submission 96462) | Terrestrial soil microbial communities with excess Nitrogen fertilizer from Kellogg Biological Station, Michigan, USA - KB3-175-4 | ecosystem: Environmental > Terrestrial > Soil > Unclassified ... | reverse complement strand
GGTGACGGACGGTCACGGGCAGTCGGCGACGGGTACGTGCGCGATCACGATCGTTGCGGGACCGTCGCTCACGTGCGCGGCGATCAACAGCGGAGAAGTCGGGGTTCCGATCGACACCGGCGCCATGACGGTGACGGGCGGCGACGGCCACAACACCTTCTCGATCGTGGGCACGCTGCCTGCCGGGTTGCATTTCGATTCGACGACGGGTCGTGTGTATGGAACTCCGACGGCTTCGGGCAACTTCAGCGTGGCGGTGACGGACGGCCATGGGCAGTCGGCGACGGGTACGTGCGCGATCACGATCGTTGCGGGACCGTCGCTCACGTGCGCGGCGATCAACAGCGGAGAAGTCGGGGTCCCGATCGACACCGGTGTGATGACGGTGACGGGCGGCGACGGCCACAACACCTTTTCGATTGTGGGGACGCTGCCCGCGGGGTTGCATTTCGATACCACGACTGGCCGGGTGTATGGAACGCCGACGGCTTCGGGGAACTTCAGCGTAGCGGTCACGGACGGCCACGGGCAGTCGGCGACGGGTACCTGCGCGATCAACATCATTGCGGGTCCGGCACTGGCCTGCTCCGGCACGAGCGCAGCCACGGTCAACAAGAGCTTCGATAGCGGTCCGATGCAGGTGAGCGGCGGCAGCGGGAATTACACGTTCTTCGTCGCCTCCGGCGCGATTCCGAGCGGCTTAACTCTGAACACCTCAAACGGCGAGGTTACCGGCACGGCTACGGTTTCAGGTTCATTCTCGATCGGCGTGCGGGACGCCCGTGGCGGAGTAGCTACCGGCAATTGCCCGATCACGATCACGTACTCTGCGATCGCCGGCAACTGTCTTTCGATTACGGCGGTTGCGGGCTTCCCGATGACTCCCGTGAAGATGACGGCGACGGGCGGTTCGGGCGCGGGATATGCCTTCAGCGCCGCCGGATTGCCGAACGGCCTGACGATGGCGAGCGATGGCACGATCAGCGGTACTCCGACGGTCAGCGGGAACTTCCCGTACGTCGCCACGGTTACCGATTCGGCCCGCAATACGGGAACGATCAATTGCGCCGTCACGGCCACTTTTGTGACGACGGGCGTGCTGGGCAAGGCCGACACGGCGACCATCGGCTACTGGAACAACAAAAACGGGCAGGCGTTGATCGATTCGTTCAACGGCGGTCCGACGGCGACGCTGCTGGGCAACTGGCTGGCCGCGGAGTTCCCGTACCTGTACGGCGGACTTGGCGGGTCAGTGAATCTGGCGGGCCAGACCAACGCTCAGATCGGGGACTACTTCCAGTTCATCTTCAAGAACGACTCGCCGAAGACTTCCGCGCAGGTCCTGGCCGGGGCACTCGCAGCTTACGCTACCTCCACAACGCTGTCGGGAGGCGTGGTTGCGTCCAGCTACGGCTTCAACGTATCGGCGAACGGTACCGGCGGCAAGACGTTCAACGTGGGGAGTCTCGGGACGTCGATCGGGTTGGTCAACAACACCAGCTACACGATCCTGCAACTCCTGCAGCAGGTGAATATCACGAAGAAGAACGGCACGTATAACGACGACGCGTTCAACACGATCTTCAGCGATATCAACCAGTCGGGCGATATCAAATAGGTTTCGGGTCTGGTTCCATCTTCAGGGGTGGCTCGGGGAAGTTCCCGCGCCGCCCCTTTTTATTGGGGGTCCGCTACCCGCGCTTTAGAGCGATCGTGCGGGCGCGCTTCGCTCGCCTACAACTGGTCTGGAGACCGGTCGCTACTGCTTCAACTCGGGGAGGGCGGTCTTGGCGGTCCAGAGCCAGTAGGCGCCTAGCAGGCACAGGCCGATCGAGATCCATTGCGAGGTGTCCAGCGGTCCGCCCCAGAGATTTCCCTGTTCGTGATAGCGGAAGAACTCGACGATGAATCGGGCGGTGGAGTAGAGCACCAGATATAGGCCGATGATTGCGCCTTTGCGGTGCGGCTGACCGAAGCGGCGGTAGAGGATTCCAAAGATCGCGAACTCGGCGAAGGATTCGTAAAGCTGCGTGGGGTGGAGCGGAGTGTGCAGCGGCACGCCGACCAGATCTTTGGCGACGGGACTGGTAAACGTGACGGCCCACGGCAGATGGCACTCGACGCCCCAGCAGCAGCCCGCCGAAAAGCAGCCGAGGCGTCCGATGCCGTGCCCGAGTGCAATCGCCGGAGCGAAGACGTCAGCGGTGCGCAGCGGCGGCAGTCCGGTCTTGCGCATGTGATACCAGGCGATGGCCAGTGCTCCGATGAGTCCTCCGTAGAAGACGCCGCCGGCCTGGAGTGTTTCGATCGAGAGAATCGCGCCCGGATGTTCGAAGTAGTAGGGCAGGTCCACGATGAACATCATGAGCTTGGCGCCGGCGATCGCGGCGATGGCGCAATAGATGCCGAGGTTGGTGACTGCCTCGTGATTCAGTCCGGCGCGCCGCGCGAGATGGCCGGCCATCCAGAGTCCGGTCAAAAACGCCAGCGCGACCAGCACACCATAGGTGTGCAGGAACGAAATATGGAGAATCTCAGGGTACATTTGCGGGCTGCCGTTTCGGTTTCATCTGAGACAGCAGCAACAGGCCGCTGCCGATCACGATGGCTGAATCCGCGATGTTGAAAGTGGGCCAGGCGTACGAACCGAGGTAGACCTGAATGAAATCCGTGACGCGCCCGAGGATTGCACGGTCGTAGAGATTGCCGGCCGCACCGCCGAGAATCAGCGCGAGTGCCCACGCGGATACGCGGTCCATCGCGGGCGACCGCCACAGCGCGACGGCGATCGCGATCACGGCCACAAGGGAGGCGACGATCAGCGCTATGGTGCGCCACTGACTGGCTGAATTGTTGAGGATTCCGAACGCCACGCCGCGATTCTCGGAGCGCACGATGTCGAAGACTCCGGGGATTATGCGATACGTTGCGTAGTCGGAGACGCCGGCATCGACCAGCAGTTTGGTGATGCGGTCCAACGCGAAGATCGCGGCCGCGGCCCCGTACGCACGCAGCCTCAGGTCAGCCATTGAGCGTCTCTCGCACGGCGCCGGCGCAACTCGCGCAGACGGTGGGAAACCCGGAGTCGCTGCCGACATCCGTGGTGTACTTCCAGCAGCGCTCGCACTTCGTGCCGCTGGCGCGTTCCACCATGACCCCGAGAGGCGCGGCGGAATTGGCCACGTCGACTTGCGACACGATGAAGAGAGAAGGCAGTTCGGCGGCGTAGCGTTCGAGCAGCGGGTAGAGGTCGCCATCGGCGGAGAGGCGCACCCGCGCTTCCAGCGGAGCTCCGATGAGCTTCTCGTTGCGCGCCGCTTCCAGGCTTTTCAGCACGCTGTCCCTCACTAGGATCAGACGGTCCCAGTTGGCGGCGCGTTTCCGGGCATCCTCGCCGATTCCGGCGGAGAGATCCTGCGGGGCAGGGAAGTATTGCGTGTGCACGCTGCCCTCATTGCCCATGTGGCCCCAGACCTCTTCGGCGGTGAAACTCATGATGGGCGCGAGCAGCCGCACCAGGGCGTCGAGCAGCCGGTATAGCGCCGTCTGCGCGCTGCGGCGCGCCTTTGACTTGGGGGCCGATGTGTACAGACGGTCCTTGAGCACGTCGAAGTAGATAGAGCTTAACTCGACCGTGGCGAACGCGTACACCGTGTGGTAGACCTTGTGGAATTCGAATTCGTCGTACCACGTTCGGCAGCGGGTGACCAGATCTTCGGCGCGCAGCAGGATCCACTGATCCAGTTCCTGCATCTCGGCCGCTGCAACGGAATCGCTCTTAGGGTCGAAGCCGTTCAGGTTGCCGAGCATGTACTTGAAGGTGTTGCGTAGTTTCCGATAGGCGTCGGTCAGGCGCGTCTGGATGGTTTCCGACATGCGCACGTCTTCGCTGAAATCGACGCTGGCACTCCACAGGCGCAGGATCTCCGCGCCGTGCTGCTTGATGACCTGCTCGGGCTCAATGGTGTTGCCGAGGCTCTTGTGCATGGCCTTGCCTTCGCCATCGAGCACCCAGCCATTCAGGGCGCAGCCACGGTATGGCGAACTGCCTTTCAGGCCGACGCCGACCAGCAGGGAGCTGTGGAACCAGCCGCGGTATTGGTCGCCGCCTTCCAGGTACAGGTCGCTGGGCCAGGTGAGGCCGAAGCGTTCGTTCAGCACGGCAAGATGGCTGGAGCCGGAATCGAACCAGACGTCGAGAATGTCGGTCTCTTTGCTGAAATCAGCGCCGCCGCACTTTTTGCAGGTGACGCCGTGGGGGAGCAACTCGGCTGCCGAGCGTTCGTACCAAATATCGGCGGTGTGCTCGCGGAAGAGCGCGACGATGGATTCGAGAATCGGCTTATCGGTCAGCGGCTCGCGACATTTGTCGCAGTAGAAGACGATGATGGGCACGCCCCAGACGCGCTGTCGCGAGATGCACCAATCCGGGCGCACGGCGATCATGTTGCTGATGCGCTCCTCGCCCCATTCGGGCATCCACTTCACTTGCGCGATGGCCTGCAGCGCACGCCGGCGGAAATCGTTACGGTCCATGCCGATGAACCACTGCTCGGTGGCGCGGAAGATGACTGGATTATGGCAGCGCCAGCAGTGCGGGTAAGAGTGTGCCAGTTTTTCGGTGGCGAGCAGCGCGTTGTGGCGCTTCAGGATTTCGATGACAATCGGGTTGGCTTCGAAGACCGTCTTGCCGATGAGCTCGTCGGGGAGGTGGCCGGACGCGCCCTCCGCGCGGAAGAAGCGGCCCGCGGCATCGACGGGACAATACACTTCGATGCCGTATTGCCGGCCGACGACGTAGTCCTCCTGCCCGTGGCCGGGCGCGGTGTGGACGGCGCCGGTGCCCTGTTCGAGCGTAACGTGGTCCGCGAGGATGCCGAGCGATTCGCGGTCGAGGAACGGATGGCGGAAGATGGCGTGCTCCATCTTCTCGCCGGGGAATGTGGCGATGGTGGTGTAGTTCTGCCAGCCGCATTTTTCGGCGGTGATCTTGAGCAAATCTTCGGCGACGATGTAGACCTCGCCGTTCACGTCCGCGGCGGCGTAGATGTACTTCGGGTTGAAGGCGATGGCCATGTTCGCCGGCATCGTCCACGGCGTAGTGGTCCAGATGAGGCCGAAGATGTTGCGGCCGGCGAGGTCGGGGTGGATCTTTTCAGGCGGCGAGGCGAGCGCGAAGCGAACCCAGATGGAGGGGCTGGAGTGGTCCTGGTATTCGACCTCGGCTTCGGCGAGCGCCGTGCGATCTTTGATGCACCAGTGGACGGGCTTGAGTCCTTTATAGATGTAGCCGCGATCGAGAAAATCGACGAACGCCTGCGCGATGACGCTCTGGTATTGCGCGCTCATCGTGAGGTAGGGATCGTCCCACTGGCCAAGCACGCCGAGGCGTTTGAAATCCTGGCGCTGCAGGTCGATGAACTTCTCGGCGTACTTGCGGCAGGCGCGACGGATTTCGACGGGCGACATCTGGGCTTTTTTGCCGCCTAGGTCGTTATCGACTTTGATTTCGATGGGCAGACCGTGGCAATCCCAGCCGGGAACGTAGGGCGAATCATAGCCCGCCATGGTCTTCGTCTTCACGACGAAGTCCTTCAGAATTTTGTTGAAGGCGGTGCCGAGGTGAATGCGGCCGTTGGCGTACGGGGGGCCATCGTGGAGAATGTAGGTGGGCTTGCCCGCGCGGGAGGCGCGAATGGCGCCGTAGAGGTTCTCTTTCTCCCACCGTTCGAGCAGTTTGGGCTCGGTCTGCGGCAGGTTGGCCTTCATGGGGAAGGTGGTTTTCGGCAGATTGATTGTCTGCTTGAGATCTACGTTTGCAGAGTCCATTTTCGGGGTAACTACTATGGTAGCGCGAGGATGCGGCTACGCGCTTCGAAGACTGACAGCGGCGGTCCTTGTTCCCGAACGACGTATTCGATGGCTGCGGACAAAGTGGAAGGGTTCCATAGCCAACGCGTGCTTCCATGACGCGCCCAGCGTTTTCTGTCCGGTTCGTCGAGACCCAGTTCGTTGAGTTTCCGGCTCGCGTATGCTTTGAGGGTGCTCATCGCCCGTTCCGGGCTATATTCGGCTTCGACGACAACGTGCACGTGGTTCGTTCTTACGTGGGCGGCAAGAAGGGTCCAGTTGTTGTGTGCGCAGACTTCGATGATGGAGTGGAGGACGGCTTCCCGGCGCGGCTCGTCGAGGGCGTACGGCGCTTGGGCCATCTGCTGTGCTTCGATGGATCCGCGTGCTTGGGACGGCCGGGCCAGCGGAGTGCCGGGAATTCTGTGATGGCGGTCTACAGCGCCTCGTTCTTCGCCGTGCAAGTGTGTTCCGTAGCAGGCGAATGTGATGAGGTATCGAATGCGGACGATGGTAACGCCCATCGCTTCAAAGCTCAAGGTTGTTTACCGCCCATTACGGGTTTGTGAAGAAATCCGGCTGCCGTTCTTGTCGCGCTCCATTCGCCTTTCGATGCACCTTTTACCGCTTCCTAACGGTCGCGGCTCCGTTAGTAGAATCAACTACATACGGAGCCGTGACCGTAAGGGAGCGGTAAAAGGTGCCGGTGATGCGAGTGCGTTTTGGAGTCGGGGTAAATGCAACTCGAATTCTTCACAAGCCCGTAAGGGAGCGGTAAAAGGTGCCGAGGATGCGAGTGCGTTTTGGAGTCGGGGTAAATGCAACTCGATTTCTTCATAAGCCCGTGAGGGAGCGGTAAAAGGTGCCGGCTGATGCGAGTGCGTTTTGGAGTCGGAGTAAAAGCAACTCGATTTCTTCACAAGCCCGTGAGGGAGCGGTAAAAGGGGCCGGCTATTCGAGTGCGTCTTGGAGTCGGAGTAAAAGCAACTCGTGATCGACTACGTTAATGGTCGCGGTCGGTGACCATGTCCGTTACGGTCAGCAGCGCTCGTTGATACGGCGACTCGGCGAATTCGCTGATGATCGACCTCGCCTTATCCGTGAACGTTTGCGCGCGCTCCTTCACCCGCTCGATGCCTTGATACTTCTCGAGCAGGCTCAGAATTTTGGCAAACGGCACTTCGTTGTAATCGCGCCGCCGCAGAATGTTCTCGACCAGTTGCCGCTCCGCCGGCGTGGCGCGCTCCAGCGCGTACACCAGCGGTAGCGTCACCTTGCCCTCGCGAAGATCCCCGCCTACGGGCTTGCCTAATGTCTTTTCGCGCGCCGTGAAGTCCAGCACATCGTCCACCAACTGGAACGCCATGCCGAGGTTCCAGGCGTATTCGCCGAGCTTTTCCTCGATCGCCTGGCTCGCTCCGGAGGCGATGGCGCCCAAACGCGCGCACACGCTAAACAGGCACGCGGTCTTGCGGTCCACCAGTTCCATGCAATCGGCTTCGCTCACATCGATGCGGCCGATGCGCTCGAGCTGGATGAGTTCGCCTTCCACCATCATCTGCGTGAGGCCGATCAGCAGGTCGAGAATCTGGAAATTGCGCTCGCGCAGCGCAATCTGGAACGCCTGCATGTACAGCCAGTCGCCCGCCAGCACGCACGCGTTGTTTCCCCACTTCACATTGGTGGACGGGCGGCCGCGCCGCGTCTCGGCGGCATCGATCACGTCGTCATGCACCAGCGTCGCCGCGTGGATCAACTCGACCACGGCACCGAGCTGAGTGGCCGTCGCGCCGCCATCGCCTGCCAGCTTGGAGCACAGCAGCAGCAGCGTGGGGCGCAACCGCTTCCCGCCGCTGGATTGAAGATATTGGCTGATGGCCGTGACTGCCTCTACCGAGGCGACCGATTCCGCAGTGATCTTGCGCTCCACCTGCGCCAGTTCGTCCTGGAGCAGTTCGAAGATCTCGCGCGCTGTTAGGGCCTTCCCCAGCTTGCCTAAATTCATGTAAGTTAACCAGTTTAACTGTTGGCGGGGGTGTGCCGCAAACACAGGCGGTCGAAATTTCCGGTTGTCACAGCCGCAATCTCTCCCGGCGTCACGCCGCGGACCTCCGCAAGACGCTTCACGGTCTCTACGACGTAGGCGGGCTCGTTCCGTTTCCCGCGATACGGGACGGGCGCAAGATAAGGACAATCCGTTTCGACGAGCAGACGGTCCGCCGGCGTGATCCGGGCGGCGGCGCGCACAGCTTCGGCTTTGGGGAACGTCAGCACACCCCCGAAGCTGAGGTGGAAACCGAGATCCAGCGCCTCGCGCGCCTGCCGCTCATCACCGGTAAAGCAGTGCATGATGCCGCCGCCGCTCCAGTGCTCGCGGAGCGCCGCCAGGGTATCGTCCCAGGCCTCGCGTGTATGAATCACGATGGGCTTTCCGGCGCGCGCGGCGATTTCCAGTTGCGCCACGAAGATCTCCCGCTGCACGTCCCGCGGGGAGAAATCGTAGTGATAATCCAGGCCGATTTCGCCGATCGCGAGCACCTTGGAATGCGCGGCCAGGGCCTCAAGCTCGCGCAGCGTCTCCGGGGATGCCTTCGATGCATCGTGCGGATGCACACCGATGGTGGCATACATGAACGGGTAGCGATCCGCCAGCCGGACCGCTGCTTCGAGATCCGGCGGACCATTCCCCGTGCCGATCGCCATCATGCGCTCGACGCCTGCCGCGAGGGCCCGCTCGATGGCGGCATCGCGGTCGGCGTCAAACTGTTTGTCGTCCAGGTGGCAGTGCGTATCGACGAGCGTCACTTCAAGCGCGCCCCGGGCGGAATGTCTTCGTGGAACCCGGCCAGCACAGGCTTGCCGTCTTCCACGCTCGCCGCCACAATCATGCCGTTGCTCTCGATGCCTTTGAGCTTGCGCGGCTGCAGGTTGGCGACAATCACCACTTTGCGATTGAGCAGTTGCTCAGGCTCGTAGGCCTCGGCTATGCCGGCGACGATGGTGCGCGGCTCCGCTTCACCGATATCTACCTTCATGTGCATCAGCTTGGTCGAGCCTTTTACACGCTCGGCGAATTTGACGAGGCCGACGCGCAGGTCCACCTTCAGGAAGTCGTCGATGGGGATCTTCGGCGAGGTCGGCGCCACGTTGGCCGCGGGTTCGGCTTTTTTACCGATGAGCGCGGCTTGTTCGGCGGAGACTTTTTCTTCCAGGTCGCGCATCTGGCCGATAGCGGCTTTCGCTTCCAGCCGCGGAAACACCCCGGCGACTTCGCCGATCTGTTGGCCTGGTTTGAGCCCGCCCCACGAGAGCTTCGAGTACGTGACGTTCTCGATGGAATCCGTCATGCCGAGCTGCGCCCAGATCTTCGGCGCGCTCTGCGGCATCACCGGCGCGAGCAGCGCCGTAACTATGCGCAGTGCTTCCGCGGCTGTGTACAGCGTTTCATCCAGCAGCTTTTGCGAGGTTTCGTCGCTCTGGCGCGCCAGCTTCCAAGGCGCGCATTCGACGATGAACTTATCGACGGCGGAGATCAGCCCCCACACGGTTTCGAGACCTTTGGAAAACTCGAAGCGCTCGAAGGATTGCTGAACGGAATCGATGGTGTCATTGGCGATCGCCGCAATGGCTTTCGCGGACCCTTCGGGTACCTCGCCTTTGCGGTACTGATGAATCATGGTTAGCGTGCGGCTGGCGAGATTGCCGAGGCCGTTCGCGAGGTCGGAATTGTAGCGGCCCACCAGCGCGTCATAGCTGAAGCTGCCATCCTGGCCGAAGACGATTTCGCGCAGCAGGAAGTAGCGCAGCGCATCGGCGCCCATTACCTGGCGAATGGGCTCGCTGCGCACGATATTGCCGCGCGACTTGCTCATTTTGTCGTTCTCAAAGAGCAGCCAGCCGTGAGCGAAGACGCGCTTGGGCAGCGGCGCGCCGCCCGCCATCAGGAATGCGGGCCAGAAGACCGCGTGGAAGCGCACGATCTCTTTGCCGATAAGGTGCAGGTCGGCGGGCCAAAGGTCGGTGCCGTCCACCGCGCTCATGTAGCCGATCAGCGCATCGAACCATACGTAAAACACGTGCTTGGCTTCGACGGGCAGCGGGATTCCCCATTTCAGAGTCGTGCGGCTGATCGAAAGGTCGTTGAGGCCCTGCTTGACGAAGGAAATGACTTCGTTGCGGCGGGTTTCGGGCTGAATGAAATCCGGTTGGGATTCGTAGAGCTCCAGCAGCTTTTCCGTGAACGCGGAGAGCTTGAAGAAATAGTTCTCTTCCGTGACGGTCTCGGTGGGGCGGCCGCACTCCGGGCAGTTGTCGCCGGGCTTGGCCTCGTTGACATACAACTCGTCGTACACGCAATACTGGCCCGTGTAGCTGCCCTTGTAAATGAAACCGTTTTCCATGCACCGCTGGAACAGCCACTGCACCACTTTGTGATGGCGCGGGTCCGTGGTGCGTATGGTGCGATCGATGCGGATATTCAGTTTTTCCCACTGCGAGCGGAACTCGGCGGAGATGAGATCGGTGAATTCCTGGGGCGATTTGCCGATCGCCTCCGCGGCGCGCTCCACTTTCTGGCCGTGCTCATCCGTGCCGGTGAACAGGACGGCGTCGTAACCCTGCATGCGCTTGAACCGCGCGATGGTCTCCGCCGCCATGGTGGTGTAGGTGTGCCCGATGTGCGGCGCTGCATTCACGTAATACAGCGGAGTGGTTAAGTAGTATTTCATTTGAGTGTGTTCTGGTAAGCGAAATTGGCCTCGGCGATGACGCGCTTCAGCGCCACGCCGGAAGCCTGGGCCAGCTTGCGGCAATCTTCGTACTCGGGGGCGTAATCGCCCGCGGCGCTCACTTTGATGCGCACGGTTCCGTAAGGGGTCGCGACTTCCTGGAAGCTGCGCGGCTGGACGCGGCGCTGCGCTTCGTACACGCGGACGCCGAGCGTGCTGGTTTCGGCGAAGATGGCTTGCGATAGCGCTTCGCTATCTTCGGTGCGCGCGATGACGCGCAGCAGATTGCCGGGGCGGCCCTTCTTCATGACGATGGGCTGGAGAGAGACATCGAGAGCGCCCATTTCGAGCAGGCGCTCACTGGCGTAGGCGAGCACTTGCGGGTTGAGATCGTCGATGTTGGCTTCGATCACGGCGACTGCGAGCGCTTCCTCCGCGCCGGCGGTTTCGCCGATGGTCGCCCGCAGCACGTTGGCGTGCTCCTGAAACTCTTTATCGCCCGCGCCGTACCCCGTGCGCAGAATCTTCATCGGAGACAGGGCTCCGAAGCGGGATGCCAAGGTGACGACCACCGCGGCGCCCGTCGGCGTGGTGAGTTCCACGGCCGGACCGCGCGAGTAGACGGGCACGCCTTCGAGCAGACGCGCAGTCGCGGGCGCCGGAACGGGAAGAATGCCGTGCTCCGTGCTGCACGTCCCGCTACCCACGTTGATGGGCGAGCACGCGATCTGGTCCACGTTCAGGGAATCCAACGCGACGCACGCTCCGACAATATCGGCAATGGAATCGGCGGCGCCGACTTCATGGAAGTGCACCTTCTCGATGGAGACGGCGTGCACCGCGGCCTCGGCCTCGCCGAGCCGCTGAAATACGGCAATGGCGTTGCGCCGCGCGCGGTCGCTCATGGCGCCCGCTTCTATCATTTTGACGATGCCCGAAAGGTGGCGGTGCTTCCTGGTTTCTTCGACCGCGACACGATATTTGGCGGCGGAGATGCCGCCGCGCACCACGCGGTCGAAAGAAACTGCCGCGCCCGCATTGAGCGAAACGATGGCGGCGGAAATGGCGTCGCGATCCGCGCCCGCGTCCACCAGCGCACCCACCAGCATATCGCCGCTCACTCCCGAAAATGCATCCAGATAACAGGTTGTAGGCACGAACTTTTATTGTAGCGGTGAAGTCAACCGGCCCACGAACGGCGGCTACAGAAAGGATAGGTGCCGGCAGGCCAATCCGGAATGAATGTGCGTTATATTGGCGGCTCTGGTGAATTGCGAATGAAGAGCATGCTTGTATTCCCACTCTTGCTGGCGGCAACGCTCGCGGCGCAGGACCAAACGCCTGCCGACGTAGTGCGTGCCGGTCCGGGCGTGACGCTGCCGGTGCTGCGTTCCAAGACTGAGCCGGACTACTCGCCGGAAGGCAAGGCAAACCACATTCAAGGAACTGTCGTGTTGGAGGTGGTGGTGGACGAGCGCGGAATGCCTGCCCACATCAGCATCCTGAGTCCGCTGGGCTTCGGACTGGACGAGAACGCGATTGCGGCTTTGCAGAAGTGGCGCTTCGAACCGGGGACGAAGGATGGCCATGCGGTCAAAATCCTCGCCAGTGTCGAAGTGAATTTCCGGTTTCCCAACACGTCATTCGATAGTAGGGCGGAGGAACGCCGCACCCGCTTTAACTTAGCGCTGGCCGACCTGAAGCGCGGTCCGGAGACCGACAGAGATCGGGGGCTTGAGGCGGTCAACAAGTTGTCGGTGCAGAAATACCCGCCCGCGATGGCTTTATACGGGGAATTGCTGCTGCGCGGGAAGCTGGTGCCACAGGATGTGGAACGCGGCCGCGCGCTGCTCTCCGCGGCCGCCGCATCCCACGACGGAGGGGCGATGTACGCGCTCGGGATGCTGTATTGGTATGGCGATGGCGTTCCGCAGGATCGTGAAAAGGCCCTGCCGTTATTCCGCGATGCCGCTGTGCTGGGCGTGTTTCAGGCGCAATTCCTGCTGGGAGGACTTTACGAATTGGGCAATGGAGTCCCGCATGAACCAGATCGCGCGCGGCGCTACTTTGGATTGTGCGCGGCCAAGGGAGTTCCGATGTGCGAATTGCGGCTCGGCAAACTGCTGCTTGCGTGGCCGGGCCGCACGGAACGGGAATACCTGCAAGCGATCGCATGGCTGCAAATCGCCGGCGCGCAAAACCTCGACGAAGCGGAAGCGTTGTTGAAAGAGGAGACTCCGAAATTAAGCGCGCAGCAGATCGGGTGGGTGGAGTCGATGAAAAAAGTGCTGGTGCGCCAGGGGAACTCCGCGGCACGGTAAGGCGCGCAGGCACGTTTTCGTTATCCTGAAATAGATGCTTCCCACGATCGCTCTCGCGTGCTTCTGGTTTTTGCAGACTCCCGTTCCCTCTTCCACTCCTTCTTTCGAAGTGGTTTCTATCAAGGCTGCCGAGCCGATCACTCGCGAGATGGTGATGGCCGGACGCATGCACATCGGCATGAAGGTGGACAATGCTCGCGTACAGATTCAGAGTTTCAATCTTCAGGAGCTGATTCGGTACGCATATAGTCTCAAACCGTATCAGGTAACCGGCCCCGACTGGATCATGCACCTACGGTACGACATTTCGGCCAAATTGCCTGAGGGTGCGCAGATGACGCAGATTCGCGGCATGGTGCAGCGGGTACTCGCGGATCGCTTCCAGTTGGTTTTCCACCACGAGACTAAGGATCTGCCGGTATACGCGCTCGTTGTGCTGAAAGATGGTCCGAAGCTGAAGGAAGCCGACCCAAGTGCCGTGATCGCACCCACCGGCGACGCGCCTCGCGAGATGAGCGTCGGCGGGACCGACCGGCTTATGAACATGACCGGCGGCAGTTTCGGAAATCTCAAATTGGTGCAGGACGGGGATGGCAAAGCTCGCTTGGTGAGCCGAGCCTCCACGATAGGGAACCTTACCGATATGCTGAACCGCATGCTCGACCGCCCGGTGCTGGACATGACGAATCTCACGGGCAACTACCAGTTCAGCCTGGACGTTGACACGGAGGATCTGCGCGCGATGGCGGCGGGCGCGGGCGTCAGCATGCCGCTTCGCGCGAACAACGGCGATGCCTCGGATCCGACGCATCGCTCCATCTTTCAGTCGCTGCAGCGCATAGGGCTGAAGCTGGAGCCTCGCAAAGCTCCCGTGGACATCTTTGTGGTCGATAGCGCCACGAAATCGCCTGTGGATAACTAGGTTTTCATCAGCGTATCGATGGTCGCCTGCGCGATGGGATGGTAACCGGCCCTTGCGCGCGCATAGATGGCTTCCGCTCTTTGGCGGCCTTCGGGTGTTTTCAGCAACTCTGCGTACAACGGCCGGATGAATTTGCGACGGCCTGTGCCGCGGAGGAATTCCTCGAGTCGCGGGTAGGCCGGTTGGTAACCAGCGCGAACGGCCATCAGCAGCCACTCGGCCAGAATCTCGGAATTGCGCGATTGGGTGAATCGAAACTCGCGATCGAGCGCGGCCATATCCGGATCGCGCCGCGTGCGCAGGTAGTGCAGCCATTCGTGCGTGCTCCACTTGGCCGAGTCGCTCTCCGCGCGTTCGGCGCGCGCCAGAGCGTCTGACTCCGGTTCGGCCGCGGCTTCCGGAATTCCCGGTGTCCGCATCCACGCGCCGATGTCCGGAGCTTCCGGAAGATGGTTCCGCAGATCGTCGAGGAACTGCGCGGTGGTGATGCTCTGGAAAGCGAAGCGGTCAAAATACCCGCGCAACCACACGTCGAAGCGCTGCCGCCCGACTGCGCGCTCAATGGTGCGCAGCAGCAGAGCGCCTTTTTCGTACGGCACCTGAGTGCAGCCTTCGTCGGGATCGCGGCCGGCGAGATCCTGCTGCAGGACGCGATCGCATTCCGGCAGGTCCGCCATGGCGCGATCGAGTTCGCCGCGGCCGAGCATCGCTTCCATCTCCGCGCGCTCGCGTCCATACACCTTTTCCAGGATCCGCCGCTCCACGTAGACGGTGAAGCCTTCGTTCAGCCAGAAATCGTTCCAGGTGGCATTGGTGACCAGGTTGCCGCTCCATGAGTGGGCGAGCTCATGCGCAACCAGGGAAACCAGGCTGCGATCGCCGGTGAGAATGCTCGGAGTGGCGAACGTCAGTCGCGGATTTTCCATGCCGCCGAAGGGAAAGCTGGGAGGCAGCACGAGCACATCGTAGCGGCCCCAGCGATAGGGTCCGTATAGCTGCTCGACCGCGCCGATCATGGCTTCCGTATCGCCGAACTCGTAAGCGGCGGCGTCGATCAACGGCGGCTCGGCGTACACGCCGCTGCGGGGGCCGAGCTCGCGAAACTGCAAGTCGCCTGCGGCGAGGGCGATGAGGTACGAAGGAATCGGCTGCTCCATGCGGAAGGCGCCGTCGCGGAGGCGCTCAGCGCCCATGCAGACCTGTACTCCCGGCGGCGCTTTCACGCTCGCGCTGAAGGTGACGTGGACGCCCGGCGAATCCTGCAGCGGAATCCAACTACGCGCATGGATGGCCTGCGACTGCGTGTAAAGGAACGGCAGCCGTTTGCCGGCGGTTTGCCCGGGTTCGAGCCACTGTAGACCCGAAGCGGCGGGCGAGGTTGCATAGCGGACGCACACCGAATCGCTGTCGCCGGGCACGATGCGCAAGGGCGCGCCGATGATCGGGTCGGGAGGGCCCAACTCCCAGTGAGCGACATTTTCGACGCCGTCGATGCGCAGATCGCGCGTATCGAGAATGAGCTCGGCGCCGGGTTTGCGCTCGAAATGCAGCTCCGCCGTGCCGCGAAGTTCGTGGCGGTCGAAATCCAGTTCGAGGTCTAAATGCAGGCGGCGAACGCGCGCGTCGCCGGGCCGCGAGTAGGAGTGGACATCCATCCCTTACATGGTAAGATCAATTTGTTCCCACCTTTAGCCTCTAAGAACATTAGCAGTTACGAACAGCGGAATTCTATGCCGAAGCAGGAGAAGAAAGTTCTCGCGGTTGTGAGCGATTTGTTTTTTTCGGTGAAGCTGTCTGAAATCGCCAAGCGGAGCGGGCTCGCGCTCGAATTTGTGAAGGACGCCGACCAGGTGCTGACGAAGGCCGCGGAGCTGCCGTCGCTGATCGTTTTCGATTTAAATTTCGACGCTGTTCAGCCGTTGGATCTCATTCAGAAATTAAAGGCGAACGCCGATACGCGCAACATCAGCCTGATCGGCTACCTCTCGCATGTGCAGGTGGATCTGAAACAGCAGGCGCAGCAAGCGGGTTGCGACATGGTGATGGCGCGTTCCGCTTTCAGTCAGAACATGCCGCAGATCTTTAAAAGACATTCCGGCGTGATGTAAACACATTATTGGCCGCCGATAAACGCCGATTAACGCCGATAAAAGAATGTTGGAGGTAGCGACGGGTCTCCAGACCTGTCGCAGGCGCGCGGAGCGCGCCCAGCCGCGCACGCGCGGCACGACAGGAAAGATTCCTGTCGTCACGTCTGCCGCTGCCTAGAACGGTTCTTTCTTCACCGGCTGGAAGACGGCCGCATTCGCCAGATAGCGGTACGGATTCACCGGACCTCCGCCGATTCTGACCTCGTAATGCAGATGGGGAGCGGTCACGCGGCCGGTCGCGCCCACGGCTCCGATCATGTCTCCGCGGCGCACTTCCTGGCCGACGTGCACGTAAAACCGGGAGAGGTGCGCGTAGTACGTCTCGATTCCGCCGCCATGCTGCACCACGATCAGCTTGCCGTATCCGCCGCTTTGCGTGTCGGCATAGACCACCACGCCGTCCGCCGTGGCATGCACCGGAGCGCCCATGGGCGCGTGCAAATCCACGCCCTTATGGAACTCGCCTTCGCCGTTGAACGGATCGCTGCGCATTCCGAACGCGCCGATCAGGCGGCCATCGACGGGCCATAAGCTCGGCTGGGAAGTCGTGCTGAAGAAGCTGTGGGAACGGTTGTTGTCCAGCGCCATGACATCGGTGCGCTTGAGGAAGTCGTAATCCGCAAGGCTTTCGGCGAAAGTCGGGGTAAGCTTGCCCTCGCTGGCGATGCCGGTTGGCCCGGAGAGCTTTTCGCGGATTCCGTACGCCACGCTGACTTCCTTGGCGTAAAGCTGCAAGGTGGCGAGCTGCTGGTTGGTCTGGCTGACCACTTTCTGCAAATTCTGGTAGCGCGAGCGAAGGCTGTCCGCCTCCCGCTTCAGCGCGTTGTAGTTTGCCACTTTCCACGCCATCCGGGCATAGCTCGCGACAATCCCGAACATGGAGAAGCAGCCGAGCAGGGCCAGCGCCAAAATCGCGTACACGGCCTGATGGGGGATATGGATGCGCCGCAGCCTGCCGCGTAAAGAATGCGCCAGAACTACGACAAAATACTCTTGCTTCATAGTCTTCTCCGGCCGGACCGTTTGGATTGCGGGTGAACTACATCCCGCGGCCCGGAGGGGCTATTTGCGTACAACTCAACTGGCGAAACTGAAACTGTAACAGTCCATATACAGCGTTGTCAAGTAGACACATAGTTTGCAAACCATTGATAAAATTGGTATTGTTCGATTTCATCATGCCCCGGCACCTTCCTGGCACTTTATTTCTGCGGAATTTGGTAGAACGGCGCAGCCTGCTGTTCCAACTGGTGCGGCGGGATTTCGATCAGCGCTTCGTCGGCTCCGCCATCGGGTGGATCTGGGGGCTCATTCAACCGCTCGTGCTCCTCGTCAGTTGGACGTACATTTTTCAGGTCTGTCTCAAGCAAAAGGCGCCGCCCGGGTACGCCAGCTATCCTCTATATATATTCGGTGGCATGCTGCCGTGGCTGCTGTTCAGCGACACCGTACAGCGCTCCGCGACCAGCATGGTGGACCAGGGGAGCCTGATCACGAAAACCGTGTTTCCGGCCGAGATCGTGCCGGTATCCGTGTTCCTTTCGGCGCTGATGAGCCACGTGCTCGCGCTGGTGCTGATGATCGCCGCGGCCGGCATCGCGGCGCACCAGGTGAGTTTGTTCCTGGCGATTCTGCCGGTTTACATGCTGCTGATCGGTCTCTTCTCGGTGGGAATCGGGTGGATCGTGGCGAGTTTGCACGTGTTTTTGCGGGATACCGCCCAAGTGCTCAGCGTCATCCTGACCTTCTGGTTTTGGCTCACGCCGATCATGCTCACGGAGGATCAGGTTCCGGATCGGTTTAAACCCCTTCTTGCCCTGAATCCAATGTATTACGGCGTTCGCGTGTACCGGGCTGTTCTGCTGACTGCACAAACGCCGCAGTGGCGTGACGCCGCCATCTTTGCAGCGTGGAGCGCGGCGGTGTTCGTCATCGGCGGGTTGTTCTTCCGATACATGAAGCGCGGCTTCGCCGACGTGCTGTAGGGCGCTTCGCGCGCCTGGTATCGGCCTGGAGGCTGGTATCTCGATGTTGGACATTCGCTTCACGGCCCGATACTTTCTATGATGGACGTGATGCGGAGGTAGCGACCGGTCTCCAGACCGGTTGCAGGCGCGCGGAGCGCGCCCGCGGGCCGCGCTGCGCGCGGCCTGGTACCGGCCTGGAGGCCGGTACCTACAGCAGGGCCATTACGGGTTGGGGTCCTCTGGGCGCGATGGATTCCAGGTCCAGGTAGAAGGAAACCACGGGGTCATTCGCGGTTCGCACCCGGGGCGCCAGTTTGCCCAGACCGAGGGGCTCCAACTCCATGCGGCCGATCAGCACATTCGCCGGCAGAAACCATTCCATTCGGTTGCGGGCCTGATACTCGCCGGCACGCACGAAATCGAGCGTCGCCTGCACTACGGTTTCCTGCATGCGCCCCGGCGGCGTGATCGCCAGCAGATCCGAATACAGGCTCGACTTCTCCCGATAAACCTGCGCGCCGGTGGTGCTATCACCCTTCCAGTTCTCGACGGCCGCCAGATACTGCCGGAGCTTTTCCTGCCATTCCGGCGAGGCTTTTTCGGAGTCCGAATACGCCCGGTTCCCGGCGTTCATCATCAGACCGCGCATCTGGTCCGTCAGGTTACGGCAGTCGGCTTCCTCACAGGTGCGGAGTCCGTCGGCGGCGGCATCCTTCTTAGTGGACGCGGCTTCGGAATCGCCGATGGGCTGCACGGGGTCCGCCGCCAGGTGCTCATTGAAGAACTGCAGCGGCGTATCGGGCAGGGCAGTGTCGGCGCAGCGCGGACCGGCGTAGTTGGCGACCAGATACATCCGGTATGCCTGCGTCAGCGTATCGGCGGGAATGCCGCGGGCGCGAGATTCTTCCACCAGGTCGAGGATCGCCGGACCGGTCTCGACCACGGTCGGGGCGAAGGAGCGGTCGTCGCCGGAAATGCGCCGCACTACGCCGCCGAGTGCCGCGACCAGGGCGCGGAAGTCTTCGTTGCCCGTGTGCAGTGCGAGAATCATCCGGGCCGCGGGCTCGACCTGCACCGGGGAAGTGATTTCCTGAATGCGCGGCTCCACCATTTTCAGGGGCTCCCGCGCGCCGAGACGCCCCAGCACGGCATAATACCGGCTGACGTCGTAGGTCAGGAATTCTGTGCACGGCACTGCCGGAACATGCAGAGGCGGAACGTCCTGAAAGAGTGCGCGCGCCTTCGCCGGGTCCAGCGGCATCACGGCTTCGATTGCACGCATGCGCAAAGACATGCCATCCAAATCCTGGGCATACGCGCGATTCATGTAGGCCGCTGCGCCCGCCAGACGCGCGACTCCGGCCCGGCGCTTCAGCGGTTCCTGTGCTTCGCCGGCCCGGTGAAAAGCGTCTTGCAACAGTTGGATGCGACGCGCCGCCGGAACTTCTTTGAGGGAGGCGAGGCGGATCAGCGCATCGGCGGCGAACTCGCCAGGCAAACCGTGCGCGCGGTCGATCAGCCCATCGAGCGATGGATTGGAGGCGGCAAGGCAAAGCACCGGAAGCAGGAAAACCGCGGCCCTCATGTTCTGAAGCTCAGTCTAACATTCGAGCTGCGAGCAACTCCGCGCGCGACGCCGTTCCCGTGCCCTGCTTCATCACCGTGATGGAGGCGACCAGATGGCCGAATTGCGCGGCGGCGATCGGGTCGCCGGTAACGCGCAAGGCCAGCGCCGCGCCTGCGGAGAAACTGTCGCCGGCGCCGCAGATGTCCACGGGGTTTGCGATTCGGCGGGGCGCCACACGGGCCGATTCCGCTGACGTCACAAGTACGGTGTCTGCATCGCCCGCGGTCATGATCAGCAGCGGGGCGCTGGTGTGCTCGCGGAGTGCCTGAAGGTTGAAGTGGCCGAGAGCGCGGACGGAAGCGGCTTCCATCTCGTCCCGATTCCCCTTGATGATCACTCCGCGGAACTGCTCCGCCCTCGCTCGCGAATCTACCCAGACGAGGGAGTGCGCCTGCCGCAGAGCCTCGCGCAGGTCTGCCCCCACCAGACCACCCTCCCGCGTTTCCACCTGGTCGCTGACCAGGATCACATCGGCATTCGCGGCCAGCTCGTGAAAGCGTGCGACCATCGCGGACAGCACCTGCGCCGGCGGAGGTTGCGCGTTCACGAAGTCGATGCGCGGCTGGTCTTCACGGCCTGTCTCTATGTTGATGAGCTTGGTGTAGGTGAAGGTCGCCAGGTCTGGCGATTCGATCAACTCAGTGCTGATTCCGCGGACCGCCAGAGCCTTGCGGAGTTCAAAGCCATGGCCATCGAGGCCCACCGCCGATAGCAGCGTTACCCGTGCTCCGAGCGCCGCAGCATTGCTCGCGACGGTGCCCGCTGCGCCAGGCGTGGTTTCGGTGGAGACTACGGCAATGCGATTGATGCCGGTCTCGCGCGACGGCTCGCCGATCGCGGGGTCGTAGCGGCACCAGCGGTCTAATGCAACGTCGCCCAACACCAGAACACGCAGGCCGGCGATTCGCTCGAGAATGTCCGCAGTTTTCATTTTCCCGTGAGCGCGCGCCACAAAGCCGGAACGGTCGCCCGATGGTCGCCCTGGAAATAGAAGCTCTCACCGCCATCGGCAACGGTCCGCACGAGCATCGTCTTGTGCGGTCGGAAATAATATCCGGGATCGGTTTTCGCGGGCTCCTTGCGAACATCCCCGCCCAGGTCCACAAGGTCAAAAACGGCGGTCGTGAATTTTCGCGGTTTGCCTTCCGCCACATTGCGCGCCATCGCGAGCGCTTTCAGATACACCTCCGGAGCCATCACGCGAGAGCCGAAACTCAAAACCACGCCGCCCTCCAGCCGTTCCACCGTTTTCGCGAAAATGAGAAAATCGCAGTAGCTCGCGGCCCCGAGCGCCGCGCCGTCGCAGTTCGGATGCTCGTGCAGAATGTCGTACCCGATGCCCACGTGCACCGTCACCGGGGTACCGCAGCGCCACGCGGCAGCGAACACCGAAAGGTCGCGCCACTCGAAATTGCTCTCGGCAAGCTTGCGCGCGATGGTCTCGCCCATGCCGGCGTCGAAGCGGGCCGCTTCGGACGTCCAATCGTTCAATTCGCCGGTCTCCCGCCACAACCCGAACTCGCCGGTCTTGATGTACCGCTCCACGCTCTCCGTGGTGGCGCCGATGCGCGCGAGTTCGTAATCGTGGATCGCGCCCGCGCCGTTCACCGCGATGTGCGATATGAACCCGCGCTCCATCAGATTGATCAAGTGGCGGCTCACGCCCGCTCGCAGCACATGAGCTCCCATCATCAGGATGCGCGCCGCTCCGCTCTCGCGCGCGGCGATCAGCCGCTGCCCCACGGCGGGGAGATCCGGGTGCGTGAACTCCGGCGCCGCGCCGTTCAACTGCATCCAATGGGAGGCCTGCAGATCGTGGACCCGCCCGGCTAGCAACCGCACGGTCAGCCGGCTGCGGTCGAACGTGTCTTGCCGGAACAGCCGCGGCACAATCTCCTCGTCCAGGAAGTTCGCCACGATGTACTCCGCGCCCGCCGCGATCAGCCGCTTCCTTTTGCCGTTTTCGACCCGCAGGCATTGCGGCTCATCCGTCGCCACGCCGACCGTGATGCCTCCGCCACGGCGCACTTCTTCGATCTCGATCGCGCCATCGCCGAACGCCAGCAGGTGTTCCGGGAGTGCGCCGGGCTGCGAGAGAATCCTGTCGACCACGTCGCGCTTGGCGAAGGTGCCCGCGCCCGCGCCATAGATGCCGCCTTCGAAGTAACGGTCCACGTCCAACAGCCTGGCCTCTTCGCGCAGAGCCGTTTCATCGGTGCCGCTCGCCAGATATAAGCGGAGCCCGCGGGCCTGCATCCGTTCCAGGAATCGCCGCGCCCCGGGCACCAGATACTTGTCGCCCGCGCCGCCCGCGCGGAGTTCCGCTTTACGAGCTTCGGAAATTTGAAACAGCCGTTGGAGGAAGGCATCGGTATCGGCGTCGGGGTCGCGCCGCCGGCCGCCGCGGCGCACCACCTCTTCGCCGAACGCGATCATCTGAAATCGCGTTTCCTTGCCGGTGAGAGGAAGAACCAGATCTTCGATGGCGGCTCTCAAAACTTCGCCGCTCTCACCAGGTGAGAGCGGCGTCAAAACATCCAGCATCATCCCGACCATCAGGTCCGCCCAGCCGCTACGGATAAGTGAAAGGGTGCCGTCGAAATCGAAAACAACTGCCTGAGCCTGTGCAGCGGAACGCGCCCGCCCGATTGTCTCCACCGCTCAATTCTAGAGCGTCACTTCTTGTGAATCAAAATGCGCCCGTTGAACGTCTGGAGCACAACCTCAGTGCCGCCGCCGTTGATGGTTCCCGTGATCGTGCGGTCGAACTCCATGGTGCGCCGTCCCGCATTACCGCGAGTGATCACGCCGCCCGGGCCGCCCGTGGTTTTCACGTCGAAGTCGCTCCAGATCTCTCCGTGCATCGTCTTCATTTTGAATGTCGCGCGCGTTTCCGCCGGCAGCGTCACATCGACATTGCCATTCAACGTTACGAACGAGCTCGGCTTGTCGCCGAGGCGATCCAGCACTGCTTTGACAGAGCCCTGGGTGGTGTTCGCCAGAATCGTGCCGGCGACGTTCGTCAGCTCGATGCTGCCGTTCGTATCCGAAGCGGAGATATCGCCGTGCACTCCCTCCACTTTGATGGAGCCGTGCATGCACTTGATATTCAACGCGGTGTTCACCGGCACAGTCACCGTCAAACCGCTAGCCATGCTGTGGCCCATTCGCACGGCGATGCGTACCGTGTCGCCGTCTTCCTGCACTTGCACGGGCTCGAAAGGCGATTCGTCGATGCGACGCATGCCTTCGGTGCCCTTTGGCCGTGCGGCGGCCATTCGCCGCGCCTGGCTCGGGGGTACGTCCACCACGATGTCGCCGCCGGAGCCGGCCCGCACCGTGATTCCGCCGTACAGCAGATCGGCCTCCACTGTCCGCGTGCGATTTCCGTTCCGTGCCGGCACCACGATCCGGCCCGGCGTATTCTCTTGTGCCATCGCCAGCGCGCACACCGCCAGCATCAGCCCTGTCAGGGCAAAGTTGCTCTTCATGTTGTTGTTCCTTTTTGTACTTCGAATCTATTTCGCGTGGAGCTTGATGGCTCCGTTAAAGCCTTCGAAAGAGAGCAGCGGTCCGCCCGAACCCACCCGCGATTTGCTGGTCCGGTTCACGTTCGAACTATAGATAATGTGCCCACCTTTGGAGTTCACCGGCTGAAGCGGCAGCGCGGTCACATCGAAATCCGCGTAAACACCGCCGTTGAAAGTCTTGGTCGAAAGGTCCGCATTCAGCGGCGCTTTGAAGAACACTTCCATCTCACCGTTGAACGTTTTGAAGTTCGTGGGCCGCTGAGGATTCCTGGCAAACGACACCTTCATGGGCCCATTGAACGTGCGGATGTTGCCGCTGCCCGAAACGTCTTCCAAATCCACCTTGCCGCTGAAGCCGTGAATATCGAGATCGCCCGTGGTGCCCTTCACGTTGATATCGCCGTGCAGCGAGTGCAGATCCAACTCGGTATCGGCCGGCACCTGTACGTCGAAATCGTACTCCACGCGGTAGCCGTAGTAATCGTCGCCGCGATAGTTGGTGCCGCCGTCGTGGTCGCGAAAGGGACCGTCCACATACAGCCGGACATAGTTGCCTTGCTGCGAAATATCCAGTTTCACGTCGCGCTTGGAATCCGCAATGGCTTCCGGCGACCGTCCCCTGGCATGCTTCTGCACGGAAACTGCAATCTGTTTTCCCGAAGCGGCGGTCACGTGCACGCTTCCGAGCAGCGTGTCCACCAGCAGTTTGGGCGCGCCCGAGCCGCCTACGTCGAAGCTGCGCTGCACCTTGTCGGTGTCGTCGTACTTCCAGTTTTCCCAGCGCGACTGAGCGGCTACCGTTATCGCTGCCGCCGCCAGCAGCACCACGCTTAGCGTCTTCATTTGGTCACCGTCTCTTTCAGTTGCTGCATCCCCTGCGCCGCTCGCAGGCGGACCGTTTCGTCCGTGTTGTCGTCCGTCGCAAGCTTCTTCAATGCATCGGCCGAATCGCTGTCCTTCGATTGCACCAGCAGGTCGATGAGCGCCATCTGCACAAGAGGCGAATCCTGCATCGGGACCGCATCGGCGAGAGCGCGCCGCACTTCCGGCTTCCCGATGTACCGCTGCAGCGCGTCCACCGCGGAAAGACGGACGTTCACGTTGGGATCGTGATTCACCGCATGCAACAGCGCCTGCTCCACCTGGCCATCGGGCTGCGCCACTTCCGCGCTATACGTGACGCCGCGCAGGCGATCGCCCGGATTTTGGCCTTGCATCATGGAGAGCGCCACAAGCTGCCGCAGCGCTTCCACTTGACCTTTCATCTGCGCCATCTCCGTGGATTCGCCATGCGGCGCGAAGGCCGCGCGTCCGGCCAGAATCCCCACCACGAGCATCGCCGCAGCCAGCGCGAATTGCCATGCGGGATTCGCCGGCCACCAGCGCCATGCGCGCTTGTCCGTTTCCGCGGCTTTGACTTTCGATGCACCGGCGCGCGACGTCCCGGCGGCCGCCAGGCCCGCCTGATAGGCGTCCATCATCTGCAAAAAACGACTCTTCATTTCAGGTTCCGGCTCTGGCAACGCCATGGCTTCCAATCCTCGCCAGACCACTCCCAGGTCCGCTAATTCCGCGCGGCAGGTGGAGCACATATCCAGGTGCTCAATCAGCCGCTCCCGTTCTGCTTTTTCCAAACGCCCGGCAAGGCATTCGGGGATCTGTTCTTTTACCCGATCGCAACTCATGATGATGCTCGCTCCCCGCGCAGCGCGAAGAACCGGTCGCCCAGTTCCCTCAGTGCGCGGTACACTCTCACCTTCACCGTGCCTACCTCGCACTCCAGTGCGGCGGCAATGTCTTCATACTTCAATTCCAGATACCGGCTCATCACGATCACTTCGCGTTTCTCCTGCGGCATCGCCGCAAGCGCGCGCCGCAGCAGCGCGGTCTCCTGTTTGGTCTGCGCCCGGCGGTCCGGCGGCGTCTCCGCGCTCGCGAATTCGTCGTGGTCCTCAGGCATGGCCACCTCCGGCTTGTTCTTGCCCATGTGGTCGAAATAGACGTTCCGTCCGATTTGGAACATCCAGCCGCGAAAAGGCGCGCCATTCTGATACGTGTGCCGGTACTTCAAAATTCGAAAAAAGACTTCCTGGACAAGGTCTTCACTCAGCGGGCGATTCCCCGTCTGGTGCAGGAAATAATGGAAAAGCGCCCGGTGATGCCGGTCGAAGAGCGTTTCCAGCCGGGCAACATCCCCGGACCGGACCGCCTGCATGATTGTTTCGTCTCCGGTGTCCATTGGCTTTACATAACGGAATACTGCCGCCTGACAAAAAGGTTACGAAAGAATTGTAAGTAGATGCCGCATCCCACGGGGGCTGCGTGGGAGCCACAGTGTTGCCGCATCTATACAGAGACAAAGCGTTTGCAATGAGGCACAATGGTAGAACAACGAAATCTCATGTCGAAGCTCTGCTACGGAAGTCTCTATTTCTGTTTGATAGCGTTCGCCGCGGTCGCGCAGGAGAACGCGCCGGCTGCCGCTCCGAAGGACGGCGCGCCCGCGACTGTCGCGGACCAGCAGACCGCGCCCCCGCAGCAGACCACGCCCCCGCAGACGACGCCCCCCCAGACGACGCCACCGGCTACGCCCGCGCAGACCACGCCGCCCGACCAGACGCAACAGACGCCGAGCACCGGACCGACGGTGAACCAGACGCCTGAAATTCCGAAGTATCCCGACGTACGGCTGCCCGGCGAAACCGGATGGTGGCTCGGCATCACGGCCTGGATTCCGCGCGAGCATCCCATCTACGATCGCGGCAAGGCGGCCACCTTCCCGCAGGCTTCGCTAGTCACTCTGCAGGGAAGCCCGAAGGCGGTGGAAGGCCTCGAATTCGGCGTCGCTGCCGGGCTGCATAACTCCATTCGCATCGTCTATTTCACCGGCCGTGCGGCGGGCAACTTCACCGCGGGAAGCGACCTCACTCTCGGCACGCAGACCTACGCCAAGGGAACGCTGCTCTCCACGGACTACAAACTCAGCGTCTTTAAAATCGGCTTCGATTATCTGACGTGGCCGTACCCTGTCGAAAGCAAGAAGTACCGGCTGCACACGCTCTGGCAACTGCAGTACGTCAGCATGCGCACGGGCTTCGACGCTCCTCTGCTTCCGCTGGTCGACAGCAACGGGAACCCGTTTATCGATATCAACGGCAACCCCGTGAATTACCAGACCAGTCAAAGCCGCTGGTTCATCAGTCCTACGCTGGGCGCGAACTGGACGCAGTACATCAATAAGGATGTGCGGCTGGAGTTCAACGGCTCGGGTTTCGCCATCCCGCACCACTGGACCATTTGGGATGCCGATGCGTCGCTCAATGTCCGCCTCGGCTCGCTTGAACTGCGCGGGGGAGTGAAAGCGTTCCATTACCACACCAGCCCGCAGGACGTGTACTTCGTGCGCAACACCATGGCAAACGTGTTCGTGGGCGCGCGCTGGTACTTCTAATCGCGCTATCTGCCGAAAAACGCGAATCCCTGAATGGCGACCTTTACGGTGGTGCCGCGGCGGCTCGGGTCGGCACTGTGAAACAGGATGCGAATGGCGCTCACCGGCACCGGTTGCATCGAGGGCGGCACGTCGAAATCGATATTCTGCACCACACCCGGATGCACTCCGAATAGCGCGGGGTCAAGCTCACGCACTCCGGAGGGCGTTACCAGTTGCATTGCGGCGAAGGCGAGAGCTTCTTCGCCGTTGGCGAGCGCAAGCTGCACGCGCGAGCATCGGGCGAAATCCACGGCGGGCACGAATTGCTGTTCCGCTTCTGTTTCGATGCCGCTGCCGTTCGTGCTTCGATAGAGCGCATCGAGCGGCGTCCCGGTGTAAACGCGCGACCCGGGCGGGAGCCGGCCGGACGAGGTACGGAAGAGCTGATACTCGCCGGTGAAGGGGATGCGCGCCGGCTTGCGAGGGGACATCGAGATCGCCGGAGCTCCCGGTTGAACGATCGCCGGCTTCGGTTTTTCGGGCGGCCGGAAGATCACGCCGGGCACTCCCTTCGCAAACGCCGCCGGCGTGCCTTTGGCGCTGAATACGGGAGTTGCGCGCTGCGCGGATTCCGGTGTCGTCTTGTTGGCATCGACGGGAGCTTCCCGCAATTCCTGCATCACGGCTTCGGCGATTCCCCAAGGAGTGGAGGCGCGCGCGGGGACAGGCGCGTAGCGCAACAGCCACACGGTCGCGGTTACGGCGATTGCGAACTGCACGGGCACGCTCCATGGGCTGCTATGAGATCGTGGACGTGCCAGGCCGCGAGCCAGCGCGCTGGAGGTCCACACGACCGCTGCGATGGTGAGTCCGGCTCCGGCGAGAACCGGGCGGCGCCACAGCAGCGCGCAGACTGCGCACTGCAAGATGAGCGCGCCGAACACGGTGGAGGCAGTCGATTCGGCCACTTGCCCGCCTTTCCGTTCCTCATAGCGGCGAGGCGCCGGCGCGAGTCGCAGCATCAGGGTGACTGCGGCGATGGTTGCAAGTCCGGTGAGTTCGGCCGGGAGTGTATGACGCGCGAGCAGCAGGATGGCGGGTCCGAGAAACATGCCCGGAGCCGAGGCGACCAAGGCTGCGCGCAGCACTGTCGCGAACCGCGAAACGGAAATCGCGAGATACGCCCAAATCGTGACGAACGCCGCGCAAGCCCAGGAGGCAAGCACGTACACCAGCGCGGCAGTAACGTCGGGCTGCATCGGCCCCTTAGTATAAGGTAGGTGCCGGCCTCCCGGCCGGTACCAGGCGCGCGGAGCGCGCCCGTGCGAGATCCGCTCGCCTGCAACCGGTCTGGAGATGTCGCTACTTTGCCATTTGGAAGGCGGTCGGCACTCCGGGCGTGGAAACGCTCAGCATGGCTTCTCCCTTTTCCAGCAGGACCGTCGCGAGCGCGCGACCGTTGTACATTTCCATCACGCGCGACCCCGTGCCCGTTCCCATGTTTTCGACCAGCGATCCATCGCCGGCATGCGCGAACTCGAGCCGCGCTCTCGAATCCAGGCACTGCACGCCGCTGGCATCCAGCAACCGCACTTCGTAGGTGATGGCGCCCTTCTGGCGGCCCACTTCCCGCCAGGCGAACTTCGCCGGCTTGCCCCACTTCTCCGTCTGGTAATGGAAAGCGATCTCGTCCGTCACTTGTGCGCCGTCTTTCGCCGCCACCACGCGCAGATGGTTTTCGCCGGACGTGAACGGCACCTGCCACCGCAGGCCAGCGGCGGGAAAATCCTGGCTGTCGCGCTTCTTCACGCCGCAGCTTTTGCCGTTGTGGAACAGCTCAGCGGTGGAGCAATTGGAGTACACCTTCACCATCTTGCTCTCGCCCGCGTCGCCCCACCGCACGGGCCACGAATGACCGTAAATGTGAGCCATCGGCTTCTCCGCCCAATAGCTCTGGAAGACGTAGTAGCCTTCCTTCGGCGTCAGGTCGCGCTCCAGCACGCCCTTCTGATTCACGCGCGGCACCGGATTTTCCGGCCGCAGGGGCGTCGAGAAGTCCTTGAACACCCACATGGCGCTGCCCGCCAGCCGAGTCATGGTCTCCTGCTCTTTCAAATACCAGTCGAACAGGTTGCAGATGTAGGTCTCGCTCCAGTCGCCATCGCGGGACGCGCGGGTCTGGCCGCCGGTCAGCAGGAACGCGCGATCCTTCTCCTCCACGCCTTGTCCGGTCGCAATCTTCGCAATCACTCTGTCGGGATCTTCGGAATGCCGCCGCGCGTGGCTGTCGCCGCCCCACTCGATGTGCAGCATGCGATCCACCTGCGGAATCGCCTTCTCAATCGCCCCCTTATATTCCGTGTATCGTCCGCTGTACCAGCCCGCCCAGATGGAGGGCGAGTACACGTCCGGAATGTCGCGCGCGAATTCGTTGCGGCGGATGGCCGTCAGCCGGCTCGGGTCCAGCTTGTGCGCGATGTCGTTCAACTCCGTCATGTACGCGCGGATGGCGTCTTTGTCAAACGTTGGGAAGTCGCCCGGCCAATCCGTCTCATTGCCGAGTCCCCAGAACACCACGGAAGGATGATTGCGATGCTGGTCGATCATGTTTCGCAGCATGCGCCGGCCCTGTTCTTTATACTGCTCATTGCCGACGCCGCCGCGGCACCATGGAATCTCTTCCCACACGATGAGGCCGAGCTCGTCGCACAGTTCCAGCACCTGCTTCGTCTGTTGATAGTGGCCGAGGCGGATGAAGTTGCAGCCCATCTCCTTGACCACCTCCATCTCGCGCCGGACCGCGTCCTCCGGTTCCGCCGCGGCGGTCCCCGCATGGTCTTCATGCCGCTGCGTGCCGCGCAGAAAGAGCCGTTCGCCGTTCAGCGAAAAGACGCCGTGCTTCGGAAATGACCAGCTTCGAAACCCGAACCTCTCCGCAACGGCGTGCTCGCCGGCCGCGCTTTTGAGTGTCACCGAGCAGCGATACAGATTCGGAATCGTGGTCGACCACAGGGCAGGGGAGTCCACCGCGAACGACGCGATCTCCTGCTCGCCGCTCCACGGCGGCAGCGACTTCGAAGACGTGTGCACCACCTTGCCAGACGGGCCGGTGACGCGCACTTCGACAGTGGCCTGCCCCGCCGCGGCGGCCGGATTGTGCAGCCGCGCCCGCACGCTCGCCGATGCCTTGCCGCCCGCGACGTTGCTTTCCACGTGCACGCGTTCCAGCGACACGGCGGGCACGTAGACCAACTCCACCGGACGGTACAGGCCGCCGTAGCGGTTGAAATCGCTCTGGTCGCTCGGGATCATCTCGAGGTCGCGCGAGTTGTCGCACATCACTGCGATCTCGAGCTTGCCCGCGGCTTCGGGCCGCTTCACGGCGCGCGACGCGGCATCCGTGATATCCACGGTGAACCCGTCATAGCCGCCGACGTGCTCCGCGACCTTTTCAAGGCCGATGTAAATCGCGCTCCGCTGGCCCGTGCCTTCGAAGTTGAGGAGCGTGCGCCCGCCGGCGAACGGATTGTTCCACGCGACTGCCGTGCGATACCAGCCCGGACCTTCGTAGTATGCATGCTCCGGATCCACTGCGTCGAAAGCGTTGAAGCAGTGCGGAACCGTCACCTTCTCCCAAGGCGCGTCATCGCTCGCGGCGGCCTTGCCGCGCCACGCTTCCCAGATGCCGCCGAGCGTGCCGTGGTGGAACTCCCAGCCGGTGGTGAGCCGCCTGGCGGTAGCGGCGGTTTCAGCAGCGGCGAGCGGCGTCGCGGAGGCAATGACTCTTCCGGCCAGCGCGGCGGAAGCACTCTGAAGAAGGGTACGGCGAGTCATAACGTAGACTCCAGTGTACCGCCATGTGAACCAGCTAAGCCCGCCAGTTCACTCCCACATTCATCTTCTTTTTGGCGTATTCCAGGCTCCGTTCAAGGTCGATTCTCTGTTGCTCTTTCATCGCTTCGGTATAAGCCGGCGATTTCGGAGCGCCGCTCGCGTCCTCAACCACCATCGTCCCCATAAAAGGCCGCCCGCGTTTGGCGAGCGCCACGAAGCGCGCGAAATCGCCGGCGGGCATCTTCGGAAACAGCTTCCAGAAACTCTCTTCCAGGTAAGGCACCACGCGCGGCGGCCGCCCGGTAATCACTTCGAGCTGCATGGACGCCTGCGGGCACCACTTCCGGAACAGCTCCGTGAAACGAACGAAGTCGATCTGCCCTTCGCCGAGCACCACCCACTGGCCCGCCGCGCCGCGCGGATTTTCGAACAATAGGGAGTCGCGGATGTGCGTCGTGACCACGTACGGCGCCAGAATTTCCAGGGTAAGCATAGGGTCTTCCGCCACCCACAGCGGATTGCCGGTATCGAGATTGGAACCGACGAAGTCCTTACCGGATTCCTCGATGAGGGTCCGCGTCTCCCGCGCGGTGATGTCGCCGTTGTGGTTCTCGATGGCGATTTTGACGCCCAGGTCCTGTGCTTCGCTGCGCACGCTCTTGAACACCTTGATGGTCGCTTCCATGTGCGGTTCGATGCCTGCGCCCTCGCGGTCCGGGCCGGCGCCCAGATAGCAGCGCATGCTCTTCGCGCCGACCGCTTTGGCCACGCGAAGCCCTTTCAGAATCCACTCGCGCGGCTCCGGCTTGCTCCTCGGGTACGATTTGCTCGTCGGGCAAATGCAGCCGGTGCCGCCATCGATGTGTATGTGCAGCCGGGCGGCCAGGTCCTTCACTTTCTGAAGGTACGAGGGTTCAAGACTGGCATAATCGTCCAGGCTGGAGATTTGAATGGTGTCGAGTTTCTGGCTCGCGGCGTACTGCAGTAGCTGCTCGGCTGTCCACTTGAATGCGCGCAGGGAATACGTGTCGAACCCGAGCTTCACTGGGGTGGCCTCGGCGATTTGCGGCAGAGGCAAAGCGGCAGCGGAAGCGGTGTGGAGGAAACTGCGGCGGAGCATTCTCCTACTGTATATCGGGCCGGCGCCGGGCACGCCCGCAGTCCGGTGAGGAGCAGGCCGGGCTTATAGTAGAAGCGAGTTGCCTTTATGTTCAGGGTTCGGACGCTGCTCATTGCCGGCGCTATTCTCCTCGGCCTCTGTGGCCTCGCCTTTGTCCAGGCATCGGCTGGACTGGTGCAGGCGTATGCCATCAACGGCGGGTCGATGGAACCGACGCTGCTGATCGGCGACTACCTGATCACGCGACCCCTCACCGCGCGCGACGTGCCCCGCGGCACGATCGTCACCCTGCGGCCTCCGACCGACCGAAACGCCGTCTGGCTGAAGCGCGTCGCGGCAGCCGGCGGCGATCGCGTGCGCTTCGAGAATAAGACACTCATCCTGAACGGACAGCGGCAAAACGAGCCATACGCGATTCACGTCACCAGTTATGTCGACCCGTTCCGCGACAATTGGCCGCAGAGGCCGGAATCGGCGCTGCCGCTCTCGAATGGTTGGGGCGACTACATTGCGCAACACATGGTGAATGGCGAGATCGTGGTGCCGCCCGGCAAGTATTTCGTCCTCGGCGACAATCGCGACGATTCGCTGGACAGCCGCTACTTCGGCTTCCTCGATCGCTCCGAGCTGGAGAGCACGCCGGTGATGATTTACAATTCCATCGATCGCGCGCACGGCTGGAAAGTGCGGTGGGACCGGCTGTTCCACAGGCTCTAATGCCCGCTTGGAACCGTGCGTGCATTCCACCTCGCCGGTGTTCCCACAGATGCTTCCAAGTGCTTGTAGAATCGTTGCGGAGGAGTGCGGCGGCAGTGCCAAAATGTCACACTGCTGTGGTCTCGCGGCATCACGTGGGCGCTGTAACTCTTGCTATAATCAAGACTTAATCTGGTACAGAAACGCGTTCTTCAACATCGCATGAAGTGTATTTCCGTTATCCTTCTCATAGCGGCTGCCGTCTCCGCCGCCGATTTCACAACCGGACAGGCCGCCAGACTGGTCATCGGTCAGACCTCTTTTACGGCGGCCGATCCGAATTCCAGCAACACGGTCATCGGCGGCGCGAGCGGAATTGCGTACGCGGCGAATACTCTCTTCATCGCCGACGATAACCGCATCGGCGCGAGTCCGGACAACAATCGCGTTCTCATCATTCCGAACGTCTCGGGCGCCATTCCTGCGCCCACCGACGAGCTGCAATACAACACCGCGTGTCCGGTCTGCGTCGGCACGGCGGCGGTGGTGCTCGGCCAGCCGGATTTCACCACGACGACCACGAATTTGAACGCCAATGCTTCCAATCTGCGCCTGCCCACCGCGGTGGCGTCCGACGGTCTACACCTGGTGGTCGCCGACACGAACCACAATCGCGTCCTCATCTGGAACAAGGTGCCGACCGTCAACAACACGCCCGCCGATGTAGTAATCGGCCAGCCGAACTTCACCAGCTTCACGGTGCCGACCAACGGCACGCCGACGGCATCTTCCATGAGCGGGCCACAAGGCGTGTGGATTCAGAACGGGCGCCTCTACGTCGCCGATACGCAGGACAACCGCGTCCTGATCTACAATCACATTCCGACCACGAACGGCGCGCCGGCCGACGTCGTGCTGGGCGTTCCGAACTTCACTACCAAAGCGGTTCTCGATATCACGCAGCAGACCGCGCCCACAACCGCATCGAACATGCTCGATCCGGTTTCGGTGACGAGCGACGGCACTCGCCTGTTCGTCTCGGACCTCGGATATAACCGCGTGTTGATCTGGAACAGCATTCCTACCTCGAACGGCGCGCCCGCGGATGTAGTGGTCGGGCAGCCGGACATGTCCAGTTCCATTCCGAACAACGCCTTCACCGGCATTGCCGCGCAGGACGCCAACGACACAACCAACAAAGAGACTGCCGTCCTCTGCCCCACCTCCAACGGCACCGACCCGGCGAACAACCCGACCTTTCCGAATTACTGCAACGCCACGCTGAACTACCCGCGTTTCGCGCTCTCCGACGGCACGCGGCTGTTCATCGCCGATGGCGGCAATGACCGTGTGCTGGAGTTCGCCACCATTCCCACGAAAAACGGCGCTTCGGCGGACGTGATTCTCGGCCAGATCGGGGGGAACGTGGATCAGGCCACCAACGCCTCCGATTCGCTGAACACACCGACTGCGCTCGCGTGGGACGGAACCAATCTCTATGTGGCCGATCCGTACAATCGCCGCATCACCGTGTACTCGGTTGCGCCGGTGGCTCTGCCGTATCAGGCGGTGGCCAACTCCGCGAACCCCAACGTCTTTGCCACCGGCACCATCTCGGTGGGCGGCACGATCAATACGGGCGACATCGTCACAGTGACGATCGCCGACCACGATTACACGTATACCGTCAAGTCATCCGATAGTCTCACCGCAGTGGTGATCGCGCTCGTGGGCGAAATCAATGCGGGTACGGGCGATCCGAACGTGACTGCCGCAGCCAATGTCATCTCCAACCAAATCGCGTTGCAGGCCCGTCAGGCAGGCACCCAGGGCGACAATGTCACCTACAGCGCGGTGGTTTCGACGAACGCGCAGATCGCCGTCTCGGCGAGTGACGTGACGCTCACCGGCGGAGGTAACGCAGCGAGTCTCGCTCCAGGCACCATCGTCACCATTAGCGGCCCTAACCTGTCTGCCACTACGCTTTCCGCCGATTTGAGCCAGACCAACCTCCCTACCGATCTAGGCGGCACCCAGGTCTACTTCAACGGCATCAAAGCTCCGCTGATCTACGTTTCGCCGACCCAGATCAACGCTCAGCTTCCCTGGGAATTCACGAATACCACCAGCGTGAACGCTTACGTGCGTTCCGTCATGCCCGATGGCACAGTGCAGGTGACTTCGCCCGTGGCGGTGAACGTGGTGGGTGCGAATCCCGGTATCTTCGCGCAGGCCGGCACGTCCAACCCCGCCATTGGCATCGTGCTTCATGGCTCCAGTCACGCGGCCGGGGTCGTGTCGGTGGACGGCACCCCGGCTACCGGCGACGTGGTCACGATCGGGATTCAGGACCGATCGTATAACTACACCGTGGTGGATGGCGATACGCTCGATACCGTGCGCGATCATCTCGTCGCTTTGGTGAACGCCGATCCCGCGGTGACGGCGCAGGCGGCAGGCGTTTTCGACCGTATCCTGTTGTATGCGAAACAGGCGGGACCGGACGGCAATACGATCGTTTACACGGCCAGTACAAGTGCAGGCGCTGCCACGATCATGACGGCGCTCGGGACGCAACTCTGCTGCGCGAATATTCAGGGCTCGCCGGTTACGGTGGATAATCCAGCGCTACCGGGCGAGACGATCATTCTCTATGCGACCGGCGTTGGGCTGCCCGTCTTCACCGGAGACATTCAAAGCCTGGTAGTGACGGGGCAACAGTTTCCGAAGAACGGTCCGGCGACGCAGCCGGCGAACTTCATGAACGCGATCGCGGGCGGCAGCACCGCCGACGTTCTCGGCGCCACGCTGATGCCTGGCACGGTCGGTCTGTTCCAGGTGTTGCTGCATCTGAACTCCGGTCTTTCGACCGATCAGTACGCGGCAGTGACGATCGCGCAAGGGTTCTTTGTCAGCAACCCGGTCACATTCCCCATATTCTCGCCGGCTCAAGGTCCGCCGCAGTAGAAAGCGTTTTCGTGGCAACAGGAATCTTTCCCTGTTGCAGCGAGCGAAGCTCGCCCGGCCGCGCTGCGCGGCCCGACAGGAAGGATTCCTGTCGGCACGTCAGCTACTCGCGGCCATAGAAGCTTCGGACCAGGTCGCGAGCCTTTTCGGGCACCAGGTGTTCCCAAGCTTCGCCGCGGGCGATACGCTCCCGTACTAAAGACTCGCCCGGTATTCTCGCCGGCCCAAGGTCCGTCGTGGCAGCAGGAATCTTTCCTGTTGCGGCGAGCGAAGCTCGCCTCAGCCGCGCTGCGCGCGGCACGTCAGCTACTCGCGGCCATAGAAGCTTCGGACCAGGTCGCGAGCCTTTTCGGGCACCAGGTGTTCCCAAGCTTCGCCGCGGGCGATACACTCCCGTACCAAAGTCGCGGAGACGCCGGAACACTTACTGTTCAAACTGATCTCCCGAACAGACGCCGCACAATGTGCCGGCGGAACATACTCACCGTTCCGGCCGGCGACCAGCAATCCGAACTCCTGCATCATCTCTTCGAAAACGCCCGCGCGTCCATAGTCCCATCCCGCGATCCGCTCGGCCGCATCGCGACCACAGAGAAACCACAGCTTCGCCGCGGAACCCCGTGCTTCCCGGAACTCGCGCGCGACATCCACGAAAAGGCCGCTATCGGAAACCGCCAGCCCCAGCCGGGGCTCGTGCCGGACCACTTCCTGCAGGATGAACAGCCGTTGCTCGAAACTTGCCCCGCTGTACTCCTTATGAGGCAGCACGCGCGGCAGCACAAGGATCGATCGGTCGACGTGCGTGAGCGCTGCGTGCGCCAGTTCGAGGTGTGCAATCGTGACCGGATTGAAACTGGCGGGGAGAATCCCGACTGCCCGGGAACTGTCCGGAGGGTGTAGGAGGAACTGCATTTGGGTCAAAAGAAGAGATCTGGCTCCGAAAGCGCGAAATCCCCCAAAATGGCCCCCCGGGTGGGAATCTCTGCTGCGTAACCTAACACACCAGTGAGGCGTACTGCTACAAGTCCACAGAAAACACGAAGGGCGCGGAATCGCTCCGCGCCCTTGGCCAATTGGTCAGGTTTGTATCCCAGATTAGGCAGCGTTTGCCAGCAACTCGTCAATGCTGTCGCCATTCTCGGCGTCGAACTCATGACGATCTGCGGCTTCCTGGCAGCGAATGCAAAACTTGGTCCACGGCACAGCGTCCAGCCGCTTCGGCTTGATGTCTTCGTCGCAATGCATGCAAACCCCATAGCTGCCGTCTGCGATGCGTGCCAGCGCGCTCTTCACGTTGCGCAGCAGGCTGGATTCGCGGTCAAGGTTGCGAATTGCAAGTTCGCGTTCCCCAGCCAATTGCACTTCATCGAGGGCGTCCGGAGTCTTTTCGATAGCGATGTCAGCCCGGTTACGAAGGCCGGCGGACAATTCCGCCTGTTTCGCCTCCAGCACCGTCTTGTATTTTTCGAGCTCGGTCTTGGTCATTGGTCCATCTCCTTCTTCACCGGTAGTTTTCTTGTTTTATTTGTTCTTTTTAACGCTCGACCCGGCAAAAGATTAGACGACAAAATTTGCCAAAGGTTTCACGCCGTGCCTCCCTCAAAGGGGCTATCTTTCCGTCCTGTCGAACCCAGTGACGTCTGCACGAGACCATTCCGTAGCAATCACCGTGCCAAACGATTCTTTGAGCGTCAATTAACATCTCGCACTATTCTTATCGGATGAAAACCCGAGAACCAGTAGAGGCCGGCCGCGATTTTTTTCGCGCCCGCTCGACAGCGAAAACGAGCGCGTGTACTGCGTTATTTGGGCCATCATCTATCGCTTACTCACGGGGCTGTGGAAAATCCGGCTTGTTCTCGCAACGATCCATTCGCCTTTCGATGCACCGTTTACCGCTCCCTCACGGGTTTGTGAAAAAATCCGGCTGTTGTTCTCGTCGCGCTCCATTCGCTTTTCGATGCACCTTTTACCGCTCTCTCACGGTCACGGCTCCGTTAGTAGAATCAACTACATACGGAGCCGTGACCGTGAGGGAGCGGTAAAAGGTGCCGGGGATGCGAGTGCGTTTGAATTTGGAGAAAAAGCGATTCGATATTTCTTCACAGCCCCTCACGGTCGCGGCTCCGTTAGCAGAACCAACTACATACGGAGCCGTGACCGTAAGGGAACGGTAAGCGGTTTCGAAAACCGTGTCGAGTCCGTCCAGCCATCCAAAAACTCCTGCGCGACGACCCTGAAGTCTTTACATCGTGCGCTGAAAATCCTGACGATATGCCGTCGCGGCGCGTTGACCAATTGCCACGATTGTTGCCGAAAGGTGCCAATATCCCGGCAGCGACCGCACTCCGCCGCCCGCGTGCTAGCCTGACATTCATGAAAGCCGCGCGAATTCACCAGCATGGAGGTCCCGAAGCGCTCGTTTACGAAGACATCTCCGAGCCCCGCATACGCGCCGACCAGGTGCTGCTGCGCGTCCGCGCCTGCGCGCTGAACCATCTCGACCTTTTCGTCCGCGCCGGCATTCCCGGCATGAAGTTCCCGATGCCTCACATCCTGGGCAGCGACATCGCCGGCGAGGTAGTCGAAGTCGGTGAGCTTTGCGAGCGCATACAGCCCGGCCAGCGCGTGCTGCTCTCGCCCGGGCTGAGCTGCCGCCAGTGCGAACAGTGTCTCTCCGGCAACGACAACCTGTGCCGAAAGTACACCATGTTCGGCTATTTAAAGGACGGCGGAAACGCCGAGCTCCTGGCCGCTCCCGAATACAGCGTCATACCGATTCCCGGCGATCTCTCTTTTGAAGAAGCCGCCGCGGTCCCGCTGGTATTTCTTACCGCCTGGCATATGCTGATGACCCGCGCGAAATTGCAGCCCGGGGAAGATGTACTCGTGCTGGCCGCAAGCAGCGGCGTCGGCTCGGCCGCAATCCAGCTTGCGAAATTGTTCCAATGCCGCGTCATTGCCACGGCTGGAGGCGAAGAGAAACTGGAGCGCGCCCGGCAGCTCGGCGCGGACCATACCCTCGACCATTACCGCGAGGACATTTCCGCCGAAGTCAAAAAGCTCACGGGCAAGCGCGGCGTGGACGTGGTCGTCGAGCACGTAGGCGTCGCGACCTGGCCAAAGAGCCTGGAATCGCTCGCGCCGGCGGGCAGGCTGGTGACGTGCGGCGCCACCACCGGGTTCGACGCGCGACTGGATTTGCGGTTTCTCTTCAGTAAACAATGGAGCCTGCTGGGCTCCTTCATGGGCACTATGGGCGAACTGCACCAGGTGCTCAAATTCGTTTTCCGGAAGCAGCTCAAGCCGGTGGTGGACCGCGTCTACCCCCTCGCGGAAATACAGGAAGCGCACCGCCGCCTTGAAAATAAGGAACAGTTCGGGAAAGTGGTGGTGGTTCCATGACTCGCCGCAGCGTACTCGCTCTGCCTCTGGCCGCCGCCGCGGCGCCGGCGACTGAAACCATGCCAAAGGTCCGCGCCATCACTGCATTCGTGAATGTGGATCCGCAAACGTTTGACCGCCAGATCCGCGAGGCCGTGGCCTTTCTCTCCGCCGTCCGCGACCGGTACCGTGCCGTCGGCTTCGACGTGGAGACCATCCGCGTCGCGACCCAGCCGTTTCCGCAATACACCGCAGGCTTGAGCCACGATGCCGCGCTGGAGATGTTGCGCCACATCGATGAGCTTGGGATCAAGCTCGGCTGCATGACCGCGATCGGACCGGCGATGTCCCACGATGCCGATGACCCGAAAGCCGTCGACCTGCTTGCCGACTTTCTCGCCAAGCCGGCGAAGACGAACGCCTGCCTCGTCACGGCGTCCGATGCCGGAATCCACTGGAATGCAATACGGCAGGCGGCGCGCCTGATCGATAGCGTTGGCCGGCGCAGTGCGCATGGGCAAGGCAATCTGAACTTCGCCGCTATCTCCATGCTGAAGCCGCACTGCCCCTTCTACCCCGGGGCTTACAATGCCGGAGCAGCGAAGGCATTCTCGGTCGGGCTGGAGGGCGCCGGCGTGGTGATCGACGTCTTCAAGCGCGACCGCGATCCGCGAACGGCCGGCACGGCACTCACGGCGGCTTTGACGAAGTACGCGCAGCAGGCCGAAACGATCGCCATGAAGGCGGCTACACCTGCGTGGACTTACGCCGGGCTCGACCCTACACCGGCTCCCCTGGGCGAAGTCTCCATCGGACGTGCGATCGAGACGTTCACCGGGAATGCCTTCGGCGCGCCGGGCACCATGACGGCGGCGCGGATTATCACCGCCGCCGTGCAGTCGGTGCCCGTGAAACGGGTCGGGTATTCCGGACTGATGGTGCCGGTGCTTGAAGATGCCGTGCTGGTGCGGCGTTGGGCTGAGCGTACCTTTACCAGGGATTCGCTGCTGGCCTACTCGGCCGTCTGCGCGGGCGGCCTCGACACGGTTCCGCTGCCCGGCGACATCGGACACGAGCAGATCGCCGAAATCCTGAGCGACGTCGCAAGCCTGGCGCACAAATGGCAGAAGCCACTCGCCGCGCGCTTACTGCCGGTCCCTGGCCGCAAAAGCGGCGAGCAGACCGAATTCGAAGATTCAAGGATGGCGAACACGCTGATCCAGTAGCGACCGGTCTCCAGACCGGTTGCAGTCGCGCGACGCGCGCCTCAGTCGCGCTCTGCGCGACCCGACAGGAATGATTCCTGTCGGCACGTGGCAACAGGAATCTTTCCGGCCGGCACGTTACTCGGCGCGTAGCGCGACCATTGGGTCCACCGCCGCGGCCCGGCGTGCCGGGAAGTAACTGGCCGCGGCGCCCGCGGCGAACATCAGCCCGGCCGTGACCGCGAAGTCGATCGGGTCCTTGGCGCGGACACCATACAACATGCCGGCCATGCTTCGCGTGACCAGCAGCGCTCCGGCGAGGCCGATCACCAGCCCGGCAGCGACCAATCCCATCCCTTGCCGCAAAACCAACCGCAACACAGCCCCGCGACTCGCCCCCAGCGCGATGCGCGTCCCGATCTCGTTCGCACGCCGCGCCACCGTGAACGACAGCAATCCATACAGGCCCATTGCCGTCATCAAAAGTGCGAGAGCGGCGAAGAAGCCGAAGATCGACGCATCGAAGCGCGAGTCTCGCGCGCCTGACGCTACAATCTCGTCCATGCTGCGCAGGCGGTCCACGCGTTGCCGCGGGTTCGCGGCCGCGACCGCGCGGCGTACGCGTTCGGCCATGCCCTGGCTGGAATCGACGCGCAGCACCCAGTTCATCCCGCCGTCGTACCATGCCGTTTGCGGCACAGGCAGGTAAACCATCGGCCGCGCGGGCTGCGTGACTTCGTCGACCTTCGTATTCTCCACGACTCCGACCACTTCGCGGACCGAATCATCGCCCATTTTCCGCCCGCGGAACAGGCCGACCTGAATATGGCGGCCGATGGGATTGGAATCCGGCCACCATGCCTTCACGACCGCTTCGTTGACGACAACCACGGGTGGCGACGCTGCATCGTCGCGGTCTGTGAACACGCGGCCGCGCCGTAGCGCGACGCCCATGGTGCCGAAATAATCCGTTGTCACATGCCGGATTTCCATCCCGCCGATGCTTTTCTCCGGCTCCCCTGCTACCTGCGTCGGGAAATTGCCATGGCCCACAAGGGGCAACTGGTTGATGGCCGCGACGCTGCGCACTCCCGGTACCATCCGAAGATTCTGCAACACCGCCTGAAACATCCATTGGTCCTGCGACGCGTTTTTCGGAGGAGGCGTGTAGAACGTCAAAATGCCGTGAGGCTGGAAACCGAGCGGCTCCTGGTGAATGCGATAGAGCGTCTGGATCAGGAGACCCGCGGAGACCAGCAGCGTGGCGGAGAGCGCCACTTCGGCCACCACGAGTCCGCCGCGGGCGCGTTGGCGTACCGCGCCCACCATGCGTCCGCCAGATTTCAGCGCGTCGTGCAGATTCATGCGCGACGACGAGAGCGCAGGCGCCACGCCGATGAGAATGCCGGTGGCAAACGCAATTGCAAGCGCAAACAACAGGACCGCCGCATTCAACGTCACCGGCCCGGCAACCGCCAGGCGGAAGGGGATCAGCGCGACGAAGGTTTTCAGAATCGCGCTCGCAAGCAGCACGCCCGCGACACCTCCGGCAGCCGTGAGCACGATGTTTTCGAGCAGAATCTGCCGCGCCAGTCGGCCGCGCCCGACGCCGAGCGCCATGCGCAGCGCCAGTTCCCTGCGTCGCGCGGCCAGTCGGGTTCCGAGCAGGCTCGCGAGGTTGCTGCATGCGATTGCCAGGAGCAGTCCCGAAGAGCCGAGCAGCAGAAGAAGCTCGGTGCGAACATCTCCGGTCAGCACGTCGTGGTACGGCGTCGCTCGCAGGCCGTTATAACTCGGCGTGAAGATCTCCAGTTTGCTGCGTTGAAAGAGAGCGGACAAGGCAGCGCATTCGGCATTCGCCCGCTCGCGGGAGACGCCAGGCGCGAGGCGGGCCAACACGAGCGTGTTCGTCCCGTGGTCCATCGCGCTTCCTGTAAAGCGGAGCGGCACGAACGCATCGGCGTCTTCGGGCAGCCAGAAACTCGGCGGGAGCACGCCGATGATGTTATACGCTTTGCCCGAAATCGCGACCGCGCGGCCGATGACAGCGGTATCGCCGTTGAACGCCGAACGCCAGAGGCTGTTGGTCAGGATGACGGCGTTCGAACCGCCGGGCGTGATTTCGGCTTGGTTGAACTCGCGCCCCATCGCCGGCGCCACACCGAGAGTGCGGAAGAAATCGGTGGTCACCAGTGCCGCCTGAATCGAGCGAGTTTCGACCGGGAGGGTCAACTCCAATTGCGAGGAGCCTCGCCATCCCGCGATGCTGGAGTAACTCTTGGCGTGGTCCTTCCAATATTGGTACTCGTCCATGGTCAGATCGGGCGAGTTAGACCTGTCTAAGACAACTATCCGGCCCGCGTCGGGGTAGGGTAGCGGCTGCAGCAAAGCGGCGTTGACCACCGAAAAAATCGCGGTGTTCGCTCCGATACCCAGCGCGAGCAGCCCGATTCCGGCGAGCGCGAAGCCGGGACTTTTGCGCAGCATGCGCACGGCGTAGCGGAGGTCCTGTCCGAGGCTGCTGATGAAGGTGACGGTATTCATTTGGTAGATCTCCTCCCGAATGGCGGCAGGGTTTCCCAGTTTGCGAAGGGCGGCAGAACGCGCACCGGCGGGATTCATGCCGCGTGCGATGTTGTCGGCGGCCTCGGCTTCTACGTAGCTTTCCAGTTCGGCCGCGCGCTCGCGGTCCCAGTCGGTGCGTTTGAAGAAACGAAGCCAATTCACGGCTATTCCTCCGCCGGCCGCAAGACGCGGTTGACGGCGCGGGCGAGCCGGTCCCAGCGGCTGGTCTGCTCGATCAGTTGCCGGCGTCCGGCGGCGGTCAGGCGGTAATAGCGGGCCTTCCGGTTATTTTCCGAAGTGCCCCAGAAGGACGCGATCCAGCCGCGATTTTCCAGGCGGTGGAGCGCCGGGTAGAGGGATCCGTGTTCCACCTGTAAGACTTCCTCGGAGCGGCGTTCGATGATATGGGCTATGGTGTGGCCGTGCGCAGCTCCAGTGAGCAAGATTTGCAGAATCAACAGGTCCAGCGTGCCTTGGAGCAACTCGGTATCTCTTGCCATGCTCAGGTAGACGCGCCAGGGGAGCATTGGTACTGAGCGCCGCCGCGGTTTTCCGCAGCGCCTCGGGTATGTAGCACCACGCTTTTGTTGTGCGACTGCGTGCAAAGAGAGCTACACTCGCTATCGGAGGCATCATGCCCGATTCCCACGACGACGTTCGGCCGCGCACCGCCATACTGACCCGCGGTTTCGACCCGAAGCACACGTTCGGGTCCGCGCGGCCGGCAGTGTTCCGCTCATCTACTTACGTTTTCGAAAGTCCCGAGGCGGCTGAGCACGCTTTCGCAATCATCGGCGGCAAGATCAAGCCGGACAATGGTGAGCGGGCCGACCTCATCTACGCCCGATTCTCGCATCCGAACGCCGAAATTCTGGAAGATCAAATTGTGCCGCTGGAGGCCGGCGCATCGTACGCCGCGGTGTTCAACTCCGGCATGGCCGCCATCATGACCGCGTGTTTCACTTACGCGCGGCCGAACAGCACGATCGTCTATACCACGCCGCTTTACGGCGGCACTACGGGACTCATGCACAGCTTTCTGGAGCCGTTCGGCGTGCGCGGAATTCCGGTGGCCGCGGGTGATACCGAAGGCATTGAGAAGGCCATCGCCGCGGCGCAGAACTGCTGCATCGTGTACGTCGAAACGCCCGCCAACCCGACGCTCACGATGGCCGACATCGAGCGCGCCGCGGCCGCCGCAGCGACGCATCCCGATAAGCCTGTGGTGATGGTGGACAACACGTTTCTCGGACCCTCGTTTCAGCATCCTCTGCTGCTCGGCGCGGATATCGTGCTGTACTCCGCGACCAAGTATCTCTCCGGCTTCAGCGACATGATCGCCGGTATCGTGCTGACGAAATCCAGCGATATGATTCAGAAGATTCGCAGCCGGCGCAACATGTTCGGCAACATTCTGCCGCCCGACGAATGCTGGATGCTGGATAGCCGCCTGCCCACGGTTCAGCTCCGCATGAATCGGCAGAGCAAGAATGCGCAACGGCTCGCGGAAGCGCTGAAGGGGCACAAGAAGCTCAGCGCGGTTTATTATCCGACGTTGTTTACAGACCCCGAGCAGAAGCGCATTTTCGAGAAGCAATGCGCATTTCCGGGAGGCATCTTCTCCATCGAGTTCGCTGGGGGGAGACCGCCCGCATTCGATTTCCTGCGCCGCCTGCGCATCGCAAGAAACGCGGTAAGCCTGGGCGGAGTGGAAACGCTGGTCTGCCATCCGAAATCGACGACGCACTCGGGTATGTCGCCGCAGGAGCTGGCGGAGAGCGGAGTAACCGACGGGCTGGTGCGGGTATCGGCGGGAATCGAAGACTGGCGCGATCTGCTGGCGGACTTCGAGCAGGCGCTGGCAAGCGAGTAGCATCGCTTCACCGCAGAGACGCGGAGAGCGCAGAGATTCGCAGAGAACGGATGCTTGGTTTTCTCTGCGCCACCTCTGCGCTCTCCGCGTCTCTGCGGTGAACTCTGCACGATACAATCTAAATTTAAGGACAAACAGTGACAGGCAACGAGATCAGACAGCGATTCCTTGACTTTTTTTCCGAGCGCGGCCATGCCGTGGTGCGCAGTTCTTCATTGGTTCCGGCCAATGACCCGACTCTGCTGTTTACCAATGCCGGGATGAATCAGTTCAAGGACGTCTTCACCGGTGTCGAAAAGCGCCCGTATTCGCGCGCGGCGAGCTCGCAGAAGTGCGTTCGCGCGGGCGGCAAGCATAACGATCTCGAGAATGTCGGCTACACGCGGCGGCATCACACTTTTTTCGAAATGCTGGGCAATTTCAGCTTCGGCGATTATTTCAAAGCCGATGCCATCGCCTTCGCGTGGGACCTGATCACCAAAGATTACGCGCTGCCGAAGGACAAGCTCTACGTCACCGTGTTCCGCGAGGACGACGAAGCGGAAGAGCTGTGGCAGAAGGTTGCGGGCGTTCCGAAAAGCCGCATCTTTCGTCTCGACGAGAAGGACAACTTCTGGCAGATGGGCGAGACGGGGCCGTGCGGTCCGTGCTCGGAGATTCACTACGACCTGGGCGTGGAAGCCGCCGAGCCCGGGCGCGAACACGAGGAGTTTCCGAACGATGCGGGCGGCCGCTTCGTCGAAATCTGGAACCTCGTGTTCATGCAGTTCGACCGCGATTCGTCCGGGAAACTGACTCCGCTGCCGCGCCCTTCCATCGATACCGGCATGGGTCTGGAGCGCATCGCCGCGGTGAAGCAGGGGAAGCTTTCCAATTACGAGACTGACCTGATCCGGCCGATCATCGAAAACGCCGCGGACCTCTTCCGTGTGACGCCCGGCGGCAATACGCGCATCGATACCGCGCTGCGCATCGCCGCCGACCATGCGCGCGCCACCGCGTTCCTGATTCACGACGGCGTGGTTCCGGCGAATGAAGGCCGCGGCTACGTGCTGCGCAAGATCATGCGGCGAGCCATGCGCAATGCCCGCCTGGTGGGCGTGGAAGAGCCATTCCTCTATAAGCTGACGGGCTTTGTCGCCGAGCACATGCGCTCGGCGTATCCGGAGATGATGGAGAGCGTGCAGCGAGTGGCGCGCGTCGTCAAGGACGAAGAGCATCGCTACGCGACCACGTTTCTGCAGGCGGAGAAGGTGTTCAACGACGAGGTGGCGAAGATTCAGGGCTACCTGATTCCCGGCCCGCTCAGCTTCAAGCTATACGACACCTACGGGCTGGCGCTCGACGAACAGGAGGAGATGGCGCGCGAAAAGGATCTCGCCATCGATCGCGAAGGCTTCGAGACGGAGATGGAGCGGCAGCGCGAGCGTGCGCGCGCCAGTTGGAAAGGCGCCGAGAAGGGCGCCGTGGTTCCTTCGTATCAGAAGCTGCTGGAGCAGGGTCGGACGAAGTTTCTCGGCTACAGCGAGCTCGAGGCGACGTCGCGAGTCATCGGCGTGCTCGTGAATAAAGAGCAGGCCGAGGTTCTGCCCGCCGGCGCGACAGGCGAGATTGTCTTCGACCAGACTCCCTTCTACGCGGAAGCGGGCGGACAGGTGGGCGATCGCGGCGAGCTGTTCTCGGCATCCGGCGAGAAGGTTGCCGATGTGGAAACGGCGTTCGCCGGGGTTCCGGGACTGACCGTACATCGCGTGCGCGCAACGGCGGCGATCGCGCTGAACGACGTGCTGCACGGAGTGGTGGCGGCGCCGGTTCGCGATGCCACGCGCCGCAACCACACGGCGACCCATCTCCTGCATGCGTCTCTGCGGCAGGTGCTGGGGACGCATGTGAAGCAGGCCGGCAGCGTAGTGGAACCGGGGCGCCTGCGCTTCGACTTCACGCATTACACACAGATGGATCGTGCCGAGCTCGAAGAGGTGGAGCGGCTCATGAATGAGCAGATCCTCAAGAACACGCCTGTGGAAACAGCGGTGATGCCGCTGGATCAGGCGATCGGCACAGGCGCTATGGCGCTGTTCGGCGAGAAATACGGCGAGCAGGTGCGCGTGGTTTCCGTCCCGGGTTTCAGCCGCGAATTGTGCGGCGGCACGCACGTGCACCGTACCGGCGACATAGGGATCTGCAAGATCGTTTATGAAGGCAGCATTTCGGCGGGAGTGCGGCGAATCGAAGCGCTGACCGGCGAGGGCGCGCTGAAGCAGTATCAGGTTGCCAGCGGCAGCCTGCGGCGGGTATCGGAGATACTGCGCGCGGGAGAGCCGGAGCTTGTCGATCATGTCGAGAAGCTTCTCACGCAGGAGCATGCGCTGAAGCGGCAGATCGAGCAATTGAAGGAGAAGCTGGCGCAATCTACCGTGGGCGAACTGGAATCGCAATCGCGCGAGGTGAAAGGCGCGCGGGTGCTGGCGGTTCGCGCGGACGGCCTGGACCGTCAGCGAATGCGGTCGCTGGCGGATTCGCTGCGCAATAAGTGGAAGAGCGCAGCGGTGGTGCTCGCTTCGGTGGAGGACGGCAGCATCGCCATCATTGCGGCCGTCACTAAGGACCTCACCGGAAAGGTGCAGGCCGGCAAGCTGGTGCAATCGCTGGCGCAGGCCACGGGAGGCAAGGGCGGCGGCCGCCCGGACATGGCGGAAGGCGGCGGCAGCAACGTGGAAGCGCTCGATGGCGCGCTACAGAAGGTCTACGCGGAGATTGAGGGCAAGCTGTGAGCAACTGCGCGCCGGAGACCGAAGTCTTTGACGCGCTGGTGGTGGGCGCCGGACCCACGGGCCTCGCCTGCGGCATTGAACTGCAGAATCGGGGAGTCAAAACCGTGCTGGTGGAGAAGGGCTGCGTGGTGAATTCTATTTACCACTACCCGACGCACATGACCTTCTTCACCACGCCGGAGTTGCTGGAGATCGGCAATATACCGATGACCAGCCTCAATGAAAAGCCGAATCGCACCGAGGCTCTGAAGTACTACCGCCGGGTGGCCGAGCACTTCAAACTGGACGTGCGGCAATATGAGCGGGTGGACCGGATCTCCGGCGGCGACAATGCGTTCGAGGTGTACACCACCGACCGGCTGAATTGCCCGCACATTTACCGCGCGCGCAAGATTGTGCTGGCGACAGGTTACTACGATGTTCCGAACTTACTAAATGTGCCGGGCGAAGAGTTGCCCAAGGTTTTGCACTATTACAAGGAGCCGCACCCGTATTTCGATTGCGACGTGGTGGTGGTGGGCGCGAAGAATTCAGCCGCCATTGCCGCGCTCGAGCTCTATTGGACGGGCGCGCGAGTTACTCTCGTCCATCGCGGCGCGGGCATCTCTTCACGGGTGAAATATTGGATCAAGCCGAATATCGAAAACCGCATCAAGAACGGAGAAATCCGCGGCTTATTTCATTCGAACGTAACGCGTATTTTGCAGGATTCCGTCGTCGTTCAAACGCCCGATGGAGAAATTACCTTCAAGAATGACTTCGTTTTTGCGCTGATCGGCTACCAGCCCGACTTAAAATTCCTCAATGAAACAGGGATTTCCCTGGAGGCGGCTACCCAACGCCCGCGCACCGATCCGGGCACGCTGGAGAGCGAGCGCGCCGGAATTTACCTGGCGGGGGTAATCGTCGCGGGTATGCATACAAACGAGATATTCATTGAAAACGGTAGATTTCACGGGCGGTTAATCGCGGAATCCATCGCGGCGCAACTCAAGAAATGACCGGGTAATAGGCCTACTATTTGTCAGGATCAGTACAGCGACTAGGACTGGAGTGCGAACCAGGACTGCAACTAGTAACCATTTTCCTGTATCTAAATGTATGGAGGGAGCCCAAACCAATGTTACAGTCGCTCTTCAACTCGCTCTTCGGTTGCTCGCATCAGCGCACCACATTTCCGCAGACACCCGCCGGAAAGTCCCGCAGCGCCACCTATGTCGTTTGTCTCGATTGCGGTAAGGAATTCGCCTATAACTGGGATGAAATGAAGGTCGCAAGCCCGGTGGCACAGCCACTTGTGCCGGCCTCAACCTTCGTCTCAACGCACTTCAAGTCCTAGCGCTTCGATTCTTCGATTCGCTTGGCCACAACGGAATCCACGCCGACGGGCTCGATGAAAACAATCGATTTCTGATTGATGATCATCCGGTCCGGGCCGTGCCATTCCTTGCCGCGCTTCACCAGAACGTTGTTGACCTCATTGGTCTGCGCGTTTTTTGAGCTCTGCACGTAGTACACGTCCTTGAGGACGGGAAAATCGGAAGTAAGTCCTTCGAGGTGTCCGAAGTAGACGGAGCCGTTAGCGAGCAGTACGGCGTAATATTTCTGCGGGTCGATATTCGCCGACGCAGGAGCCGCGGTATTACCGCCCATCATGGACTTTCCGCATCCCGTCAGCATCGCCACGGCAGATAGGAAAAGAATAGCCACGCAATTTCGCATGTGCTGAATTGTACCAACCCCGAAAGGTGCACGCACTACGAAGTTACGCAGCCAAGAATCACCGGGCGGCGCGCGCCCGTGGCGGCGGGGAGGTTGCCGGGACGGCGATTCCAGGTTTCATGGGCGAGGATGGCGAAGGCGATAGCTTCCTTGGCGTCGGGGTCGATTCCGAAATCGGCCGAACTCGTGACGGTGCAGCGCGGGAGGAAGGCCGAGAGATGTTCCATGATCCGGGGATTGTGAACGCCGCCGCCTGAGACGATCAGCGTGCCCGCCGAATCTCCGATGCCCATCGCGATGGTCGCGGCAGTGAGGACGGTTGCGGTCGCGATCAAGTCGGGGAGGGCCAAGCCGCCGGCCTTCATGCGATCGACAAAGGCGGCGCCATACTGCTCGCGGCCGGCGCTCTTGGGCGGCTTGCGTCGATAGTACGGGTCGCGCAAAAGGTCGTCGAGCAGCGCGCGATTCACTTTGCCCGAAGCTGCGATCTTCCCATCGCGATCGAAATTCCGTCGGCCATCGGTGTACTCGCGCGTGAGGGCGTCGATCACCATATTGCCTGGTCCGGTATCGAACGCGGTCACGTCGCCTCGCGGCGGAATCACAGTGAGGTTGGCGATGCCGCCGATGTTGAGCGCGATGCGCGTCTCGCGCGGATGGCGGAACAGCAGCACATCGACGAACGGCACGAGCGGCGCGCCCTGACCGCCGGCGGCAATATCGCGCGCGCGAAAGTTCGACACGACGGGCACTCCGGTGCGCTCGGCGAGCACTGCCGCTTCGCCGATCTGCAGCGTATTCTTGCGGCCTTCGTGATAGATCGTCTGGCCGTGGCAGCCGATCAGCTTCACCGGGCCGAATTTCTTTACGGCTTTGAGGACGGCACGCGCGTAGAGTTCGCCGAGCTGAAAATTCAGTTGGGAAATGGCCGCGGTATGCGTCTCGCAGTTGCTGACTGCGAGCAGCGCTTGGCGAACGGCCCCCGGGTAAGGCGTAGAGGTGAAGCCGAGCGTTCGCACGCGGGGCAGGGAAATGTCCACGATGGCGACGTCAATGCCATCGAGGGATGTCCCGCTCATTACTCCTGCGACTCTCATGGATGCCTCATGCGGAAAATCGAATTGTTTCCGTGAAAAAATATCGGATTGCTTTTTTGACCATTCAAACGCACTCGCATTCCCGGCACCTTTTGCCGCTCCCTTACGGGGCTGTGAAAGAATATCGAATTGCTTTTTTGCCGCATTCAAACGCACTCATGTCCCGGGCACCTTTTACCGCTCCGTTGAAAGTCACAATGGGAGTGCTGCGTCCGTAGCGGGTTTGATATTGACGGTGTAACCGAGAATTCGCAGTTCCCGGGCGATTTTCTGAGCACGGCG